>Ga0126383_10001459_pt1 | contig 14730 bp, 2 predicted proteins | sample PanSoiMetPlot_35_FD_96882 | JGI IMG/M metagenome (GOLD analysis project Ga0126383, IMG submission 96882) | Tropical forest soil microbial communities from Panama - MetaG Plot_35 | ecosystem: Environmental > Terrestrial > Soil > Tropical forest > Bulk soil | place: Panama | collected 2016-02-17
AATAGTTGGTGAATAAGAGCATCTGAGGCGTACGGCTGAGAGGTTTTATTCCACTCCGTCAGGAGTTTTCGCTTCTCAGCTTCAGTCAGGACCGGCAATGATTGGATTTCTGCATCGGAATTCGCTGTTATTCCATGCAATATCGTTTTAAAGCTTTCAACCATTTGCCGAACTGTGGTCTCATCAAATAAATCGGTGCTGTATTCCAGGGCGCCATCCAGCCCATTTGCTGTCTCATTGAATGTAAGTGTTAAATCGAACTTCGAAGTTCCGAGCTCAAACGGAAGAGGAGTCAAACGCAAGTTTTCCAGATGCATTGGCTGCATCGGCGCATTTTGCAGATCAAACATCACTTGAAATAGCGGCGAATGGCTCAAGCTGCGCTCCGGATGAAGCTCTTCAACCAGCTTTTCAAATGGAACGTCCTGGTGCGCATAGGCAGAGAGACTCGTTTCTTTGACTTTGCGCAAAAGCTCGCAGAAGGTAAGTTCGCCTGAGCACTGGGTGCGCATCACCAGCGTATTCACAAAAAACCCGATGAGCTGCTCGACTTCAGCGTGATTACGATGGGCGATAGGTGCCCCCACAGCAATATCTTCCTGATGCGTATAGCGATACAGCAGAACATTGAATGCCGCCAGCATCGTCATGAAGAGTGTTGCCCCCTCACGTTGGCTGAGCGCACGGAGCTGATCTGTCAACGCGGAGGAAACGAGGAAAGAAATGCCCGCACCAAGAAAGCTTCTGCTCGCTGGACGCGGTCGGTCGGTGGGAAGTTCGAGCACTGCCGGGATCCCCGCAAGCTGCTGCTTCCAATAAGCAAGATGATCTGCCAGCGAAGATTCCTGCAACTCGTGCTGCTGCCACACAGCGAAATCTGCATATTGAATCGGCAAAGGAACCGGGGCTGTTTCTTTGCTGTCCGCAGCATAGAGCACGCAAAGCTCCCGCAACAAAATGCCCATAGACCAGCCATCGGAAACAATGTGGTGCATAGTGAGCAGCAATACATGGTCGTTCATGCTCAGCCGCAAGAGCCTGGCCCGGAACAGCGGCCCGCTGCTCAGGTCAAAAACGATCTGGCTTTCCTTCTTGATCCATTCAGCAACTTCGCTTTCGCCGGAAATCTCTATGGGAACAAGTTCCACACGGAAGGAAGGCTTGACGAACTGCATTGGTTCTTTGCCGATCTGCCTGAAAGTGGTTCGCAAAGCCTCATGGCGGCGGACAATTTCGTTGATGCTCTGCTCCAAAGCGGCAACGCGGAGTTCACCTTCAATCTTGATTGGCAGATGGATGTTATACAGGTGACTCTCAGGATCAAGTTGCTGCAGGAACCACAATCTCTGTTGGGCAAAAGACAATGGAGCAGGATGATTCGGGTGCGCGCGTCGGGCAATTCTTCCAGCACCCTCGGCGCAATAGCCGTCCTGGCGTAGAAGCTTCTCCAGCAATGCCAGCTTGTTGGGTGAAAATGCAAGACGGCTGCTCATGATGCCTCCTGCCTTCTGGCTGAGCGCGCCGGCCCTTGCAGCATGCTTGCCGCTTCTTCTTCTGACATCTCTGCGATCTGCAGCAACAACTCAGCAACACTTTCAATTCGCAGACGGTCGCTGGAATCGCGAGAAACAGCCTCTGCCAGACCACTGACTGTTGGATCGTCAAAAAGCTTCCTGAGCGGAAGATTCACTGACAATAGTTGCCGAATGCGCGAAGTCACCTGAGTGGCCAAAAGAGAATGGCCACCCAATTCGAAAAAGTTGTCATGTATTCCCACGCGCTCGACTTTCAATATCTCCGCAAGAATTCCTGCCAGCGCCTGCTCCAACGCGCTTCGCGGAGCAACATATTTCTGTGCCAGCTCCGGCCTTGCTTCCTCCGGCGCCGGCAAAGCAGAGCGATCAATCTTTCCCGTTTCCGTCAGCGGCATGAAATCTACCAGGACAAATGCAGATGGGAGCATGTAATCCGGCAATCTTCGCTGAAGGTGACGGCGCAACTCGGTTGTAGATGGTGGTTGGCCTTCGTGCGGTAAAACATAGGCTACGATTCGCTTCTCGGCGGGACGATCATCGCGGGCCATAACTGCGACTTCTCTCACCAAGGGAAGCGCGCCCAGCGCAGCTTCAATCTCTCCCAGCTCAATGCGGAAGCCGCGTACCTTTACCTGATGGTCAGTGCGTCCTAGAAACTCTATATTTCCATTGCTAACGAAGCGCGCGAGATCGCCGGTCCGGTAGAGCCTTGCTCCCGGCTGCGTACCGAATGCATGCGGAACAAATCTCTCTGCTGTCAGCTCAGGCCGATTCAAATAACCACGTGCTACGCCGGCCCCACCGATATAGAGTTCTCCGGGCACACCCTCTGGAGCCGGCTGGCCGTTCTGGTCGAGCAGGTAGACCTGCATGTTCTGAATTGGACGGCCGAGCGGCGGACGCTGTCTCTCGCCTTCCGCACACAACATGGTTGTGGCGTAGATCGTCGCCTCGGTCGGGGCATAAGCATTGAAAAAGAGACGTCGACGCGACCACCGCGCAGCCGTTTCCGCATTGCACGCCTCGCCGCCGACCACAATGGATCGCAAGGCCGGATAATCGTTTGATGGAATCATGTCGAGCAACGAAGGCGGAATCGCCATTGTGGTAATGGCATTTCCATGGAGGAACTCGCCAAGATCAGTTCCTGAGAGCAGGGTTTCGCGGCTCACCAGATACAGAGTTGCGCCGCTGAGCAGAGCAGTAAATATCTCCAGAACGGAAGCATCAAAGCTCAGCGAAGCCAGTTGTACGACCCGGCTGCCAGGCCCGACGCCAAATGTCTTAATTGCCGACTCAATTACATTCACCACACCGCGATGTTCGATCAGAACTCCCTTCGGCTTCCCAGTTGAACCGGACGTGTAAATCGCGTAAGCAAGGTTTTCAGGCAGAGCTCCGGCGGGCAGCCCTGCTGGAAGTTCCTGGCTGATTGCAGACCAGTTGGAGTCGAGGCAAACCCGCTGGATGTTCCGTTGAGGGAACCGGGCCAGCAGTTGCTCCTGTGTGACCACAATCTTTACCTGCGCATCCTCCAGCATGAATGCCAGCCGCTCCTTCGGGTATTCAGGATCGAGTGGCAGATACGCGCTGCCCGCTTTGAGGATTCCCAGCAAGCCAACCAGCATTGCTGAACTGCGTTCTACACAAATTCCAATCAGCTCTTCTGGACCGGCGCAGAGACGTTTCAAGTAATTGGAGAGTTGGTTCGCGCGATGATTCAACTCTCCGTAGCTCAATATTTCGTCGCCAAAGACAACAGCTTGCGCCTCCGGGACCTGTTGTGCACGCCACTCGAATAGCTGGTGCAGAGTGCAGTCGGCGGAGAATGGTGCAGCAGTGGCGTTTAGTTCAATGGCATACCGCTGGTACTTGTCTTCCGAGAGGAGGCAAACCGAATCATGCGCAGCCCAGGGATGTTGTGCGATGACAGAAAGCGCCCGCTGATAGAATCCGCCAATCTCCCTGACCTGTTCTTCTTCAAGCTCCAGCGTGCGATAATCAAGCGCCAATTCCACGACGGATGAAAACTCATTGACGCTGAATTGCGCTGTAAGCGCGTAATAGGTTTGTTCCGATCCCTTTAGATCAACGACTTCTAGTCCGGGTATTGCCGCCAGCCGGCCCATTACGTGGAAATGGGTGTAATTAAAGATGGTGTCGAACAAGCGTTCTGCGCCGTGGACGCGCTGCAGTTCCTGAATCGGATAGCGACGGAATGGCAGCAGATCATTTTCGGTTTGCTGGGCATGGCGCGCCAGATCGGCCCATGTGCCGGTGTTCAAGTGAAGCCGAAACGGCACTGTGTTCAGAAAGGCCCCAATAATTTGCTCGCCGTCACGTTTCTCCGGACGCCCGTTGATTAGCAGCCCGGTAAACGCATCTGCCTGGCCGCTCAAGCTGCCGACTACTTTCATATGTGCAGCCAGCAGAACACTTTTGAGCGAAACGCCTGCCTCCTGCGCTGCTTGTTTTAGCCCGCTGGAAATCTTCTGCGATAGAGATACTTGCAGTCTTTTGACCGCTTGCGCTCCAGATTCGGGCGCGGATTTTCTAGAGGCAAGCCTGCTCGCAGTGGCGCCGGCAAGATTACGTTTCCAATAATCCCTGCATTGCTCTGAGTGAAGCGCCTCCAGTTCCAAGGCGACAAAATCCTGATAAGAAGCGGCGAGTGGTTGGGTGCGAAGCGCTTCTTTCTTGAGCAAGGCAAAGTAGCGTTCGAATAATTCGGTCAGCAATGACGCTACGCTCCAGCCATCGAGAAATGGTTCGCTCATGCTGAACTGGATTGAATCATCGCTGCGCAGATGGACATGAAAACGGAATAGTGGCGCTTCATTCCAGTTGAACCGGCGCTGCGATTCATGGCGAAGCCAATGGTCAATCTCCTGCTCCTGCTTTTCGGGCGAAAGATGGCGCAAATCCTCTATCTGCAATGGCGGGTGCACTTCGCGACGGACGAGTTGCAGCGGCTGGCTGAAACCGTTTAAGGCAACCGATGTTCGCAGCATTGGATGCCGGACAGCCAATTCGTCGAGTGCCGCTTGTATCACCGCGGCATCAAATCGCAGACGCAAATGAAGACTGCTGACATAAATGATGTAATCCGGACTATACTCGCTGTGAAACACCATACCGGCCTGCAACTGTGAAAGCGGGTAGGCATCTTCCGCGTCTGAAGGCAGCCTGCTCCGGTCATCATCGGAAATCATTGTCAACAGCCCTTGATGCAGCCCATTTCCATTCGCGGCTGCAGCTCCGGTGACATGCGGCGCAAGCGTGCGAATCGTAGGATTCTCAAAAAGCTGCTGCAGTGAAAGATCAATCTCCTGCTCCAAGGCCTTGGCTCGCACTTTGATGCTCAGGATTGAATCTCCGCCCAAATCAAAAAACTTGTCGTCGATTCCCACCTTAGGCAGACCTAATGACTCAGCCCATACCTCTGCCAGTGTGGCCTCCACAGCGGTGCGCGGCGCGACGTAAGTGTGCGAAGCTACCACCTGCTGCAGTTCAGGCTTGGGGAGAGCCCGTCGGTCTACCTTTCCGTTTTCCGTCAGCGGCAGATGCTGCATGGGAATGATGACTGCCGGAACCATATAATCCGGCAGCTTCTGCTTTAAATAGCTGCGCAAGTGTCCGATTGCGATTTCGCCTGTAGGAACAACGATGTATGCGAGAAGCCTTTTCTCGCCGCTCTCATCATCGCTAGCGATGACCACGCATTCCCTCATTCCTGGAAATTGCATGATCGTCGTCTCAATTTCGCCCAACTCAATGCGAAACCCGCGCACCTTCACTTGCTGGTCTATCCGGCCGAGGTACTCAAGTTCGTCTTCCGCCAGGCAACGCACCAGATCGCCAGTCCGGTAAAGCCGCGCTCCGGCTTCGCTGGAGAAGGGATTCGGGACAAATCTCGCCGCGGTAAGCTCTGGCCGGTTTAAATAACCGCGCGCAACACCTCGCCCGCCGACATAGAGCTCTCCGGTGCCTGGCGCTGGCACCAGATTGAATTGATCATCCAGGACATGTGTTTGAAGGTCTGGAATTGGCCGGCCAATGACGCTGCCGGATTGTGCCTGCAAGTCTGCTTCCCGAATTCGGCGGAATGTCACATGGACAGTAGTCTCGGTGATACCAAACATATTGATGAGATGTGGACGCTCATCGCCATGCCGGTTGATCCATGGCTTGAGACTTTGCAGCTCCAGGGCCTCACCGCCAAAAATCACATGTCGCAAGACAAGTTCAGTGGAGCTTGCGGCCTTTTCTTCTGCGTGAATAAGTTGCCGAAATGCCGAAGGCGTCTGGTTGAGTACTGTAACCCGCTCTTTACATAAGAGCTGGTAGAAAGCTTCCGGAGCGCGGCTGACAAAGTAAGGAACAATGACCAGTTTGCCGCCGTACAGGAGCGCGCCCCAGATTTCCCACACGCTGAAGTCAAAAGCATAAGAATGGAACAGCGTCCACACATCATCCTGGGAAAACTGGAACCAATTCTCCGTCGATGCGAACAGGCGAATCACATTTGCATGGCTGACGATCACTCCCTTGGGCTTGCCTGTAGAACCAGAGGTGTAGATCACGTAGGCAGCATTTTCTGAAAAGATCTCCGTTGCAGGATTCGCACCATCTTCCTGGTCGATCTTAGGCCAGTCCCAGTCCAGACAAATGATTTCATCGACTGTGTGGCCAAACCATTCAGCAAACTGATCCTGTGTGAGTACTGTTGTTGCCTGTGCATCAGCGAGCATGAATTCCAGCCGCTCTCTGGGATAATGCGGATCAAGGGGCAGATAAGCTCCTCCTGCTTTTAATATTCCCAGGATGCCCACCAGCATCTCGATCGATCGTTGCACACATAGGCCGACAACAACCTCCGGCCCAACGCCCCGCTGTTGCAGGTAATGCGCAACCTTGTTCGCTTTCAGGTTCAGTTCGCGGTATGTCAGCTCGGCACCTTCAAAAACCGCGGCGATCCGCTCTGGAAAACACGCAGCCTGTTCTTCAAACACGCGATGTATGGCGTGTTCAGCACTCCATGCAGTTGCTTCGACTTGAATCAGGCTTTCAGTCAACTTGTGTTCTCCATTCATGTCTTGGAAACCGAGAACGCCGGAGCGTCCTGCAATTCATCTATCCCAGCTCTGCCGCTCATTGTTTGTTTGACTCTGGCGATTTCTTGTAACAGCTCAGCAGCCTTCCTCTGCGGATTGGTGGCCATCGCTTCCAGCAGCGCGCGATAATCATCCAGCAGCCACGCCATCGCCGCAGAATCGAGATGCGAGGCGTCGTATCCGATCTTCAGCAAGATCTCGCGGCCAGGCATCACCCAGACCGTGATGGGATAGTTCGATCTCTCCACGGCCCAAACATTGTCAATCTGAATTCCATCCGGGGAGCCATCCTGTCCGAGCACGGCGCCGATATCGGGATAGTTTTCAAAGACGAGAATGCTCTCAAACAGCCTTGCCCGCCGCGGCAATTCACTCCATGCTTGCACTTGTGCCAGCGGAACATGGCCGTGCTGGCTGACTTCTGCCTGCTGCATCTGCAGCTCTTTTATCCACGGAACTAGATCGGCTTCATTGTTGACATGTATTCGTACTGGCAGCGTGTTAATAAATACACCCACCATGGATTCAACAGCCGCGATCTCCGTGGGACGACCGGAAACAACCATGCCGAAAACAACATCGCGGGTGCCGGTATAGTTGCTGAGCAGCAGGGCCCATGCTGAATGCACGAGCGCGCTCAAGGTCAGCTGATGCTCGCGCACGACGGTTTGCAGCAGTTCCGTTACCGTTCGCGACAGGCGTGTCTCCTGCTCGGTAAATTCTTCTTCTTTGCGAGTTGCTGCCGTACTTTGCAGTTTTCGCAATGAGACAGGGGAAGTAAATCCTGCGAGCAAATGACGCCAGAATGCCTCTGCATCCCTGTGATCCTGCGCTTTGAGCCAGCCGATGTAGTCTTTGTACGGCCGCCCCGCCCTTATATGCGCCTGGTGACCGTGCCGTATTTGTTCGTATGCTGCAAAAGCATCTTTCAAAATAATGGGAAGAGACCATCCATCCATCAAAAGATGGTGGCTGCTCCATATAAATGTGTGGCGGAACGGTTCTGTTTGTAACAGCGCAAAGCGCATGAGTGGAGCTGCTTTTAGACTGATACCCCGTTCGCGGTCCTGTCCAAGGAACTTGCGCAATCTATGTTCCCGCTCCGCGCCAGTCGCGCCGTTCCAATCGTCGTAACGAAAGTTCAGATCAACCGAATCAGGGATCACCTGGACCGGCTCGTCAGAAACAATTTCCGCTTCAAAGCATGCCTTCAATGAAGAATGGCTGTTTACCACGTGCTGCCATGCCGCACAAAATGCTTCTTTGTTCAAATTGCCGGTCAACTCACATACAAATTGTGTCAAATATGTTGCGTCACCCGGATTGAGCAGGCTGTGGAAGAGCATCCCCTGCTGGATTGGTGAAAGCGGATATATATCGGCAATGCGGCCGTATGCTTTCTGCAGCCGCTCAAGCTGCCGCTGAGTTAATTTGAGCAGCGGGAAGTCCGAAGGCGTGTGTTCGCTCTCTATGCGGGAAGCACAATGCTCAATTAGGCTGGACAGTTGATGAATGAAGCTGCCGGCCACCTGGGCCATTGATCCCTGACTATGCACGTTCCGGCTGTAGGTCCATTGCACCCGCAGACGCCCATCCTTTATATAAGCGTCAATTTCAATCAAATGGCTGCGCCCGCCACGGCTGCTCTGCATCGGGCCTACAGGATCATCGCTCAGCGCAAATAAGGAAGAGCCTGCGCATATCTGGTCCCACTGTCCCAGATAGTTGAAGCTGATTTCCGCCTGCGGAAACTGCGGCATGGATTCGGCAGATAAATATCGCAGCAGACCGTAACCTATGCCTTTACGCGGGGCCTGTCGCAACTGCTCTTTGACTGAGCGTAATAATTCGCCCGGCGCGGAGTGAGATTTCAAGTCCAACACGACCGGGAAGATTGTGGTGAACCATCCAACGGTGTTGGATAAATCTGCTCCGGGAACGATCTCTTCTCTCCCATGCCCCTCCAGGTCAATGAGAACCATTTTCGTCTCTGCCCAACCGGCCAATGCTTGACCAAGCGCCGCCAGTAAAACATCATTGATCTGTGTGTGATATGCATGCGCAGTCCGGTGCAGAAGCTTCTCCGTATCTTCCGGGCCAAGTGCAATGGAGAAAACTTCCGCAGATGCAGCCGTGTTTTCCCCATCAAAATCTCTGGGCAGGGGTTTGATCGCCTTGGATACCTGTGTGATCCAGTAGCTGAGCTCTTGCAGCGTAGTTTCCGTTTGTGCCTGCTGTAATAGCAGATCAGACCACTGGCCAAAGGAAAGCCTCTCCTGCGGCAGGCGTGCCTCGCCGCCGCGCTCCAACTGCTCATAGCTCTTCTCGAGATTTTCCAGGAGAATGCGCCAGGAAACTCCATCCACCGCCAGATGGTGGATCACGATCAGCAAACGATGAGAAGATCTGCCAGATCCATCTTCGAAGTACACAGCGCTCATCAACTTGCCTGATTCCAAATCCAGACTTTGCTGGGCCTCGCTCGCCGCAATTTCAATCTCTCTGTCATGGTTCTCTTTCAGGCCGGAAAGAAATATGCGCCTCAGCACCTGATGATCAACGCTTCCTGAAATTGTCTGCTGCCATCCATGCTCTGTTCGCTGAAAACGCATCCGCAGTGCGCTGTGATTTGCCCGCAGTGCCTGGAATGCTTTTTCCAGAATGTCTATCTTCAGAGAGCTCCTGGTCTCCAGCATTACCGCCTGGTTGTAGTGATGGAAGTCCGGCAATTCCTGCTCAAAGAACCAGCGTTGAATGGGAGTGAGCGGCGCGCGGCCATCCAGCGGAACTGGATGAGCTAATCTTTCGACCCAGCGCTTCGCCACGGCGGCGAGTGATGCAACCGTCTGGAAGCGGACCACCTGCGCCGGAGTGATTTCCAGCCCGGCATTTCGCGCACGCGCAACCACCTGAATAGCCAGGATTGAGTCTCCGCCCAGCGCGAAGAAATTGTCGTGGATGCCTATGTCTTTCCGATGCAAAACTTCCTGCCAGATCCTGGCGAGTTCTTTTTCAACTTTGTTCTGCGGAGGAACAAAACCAGCTTCCCCTTGCGGTTCGGGCAGGGCGCGCAAATCCAACTTGCCGCTGGGCAAGACGGGAAATTGATCAAGCACCATGATTCCAGCCGGCAACATGTATTGCGGTAAAGCCATATTCAAATGGCTTCGTAACAATGCAGGGGTAATGTTATGCCGTGAGGTCACATAAGCCAGAATCCGGTTGCCTTCTGCGGGGCAGCTCTTGGCAATCACCACCGCATCATCAACAGCTTTGTGTTTTTTCAGTTCAGCTTCAATTTCACTGAGTTCAATACGGAAGCCCCGGACCTTGACCTGTCTGTCTGCTCGCCCGAGGTACTCAATATTTCCGTCTCGGCGATAACGGCCCAGATCACCGGTTTTATACAGACGCAATCCTGTCTTGCCGCTGAATGAATCAGGTATGAACTTCTCCGCCGTCATCGACGGTCCGTTCAGATAGCCGTACGCCAGCCCCTGTCCGCCAATATGTATTTCTCCCACGACTCCGATAGGTACAGGTTGAAGCGCCTGATCGAGAATATAAATCTGTGTATTGGCGATCGGCCTTCCGATGGGAACGATCGGAGTTTTGTCCTGGGAATTGCATCTGTAAAACGCTGCCGTAATCGCAGCCTCGGTCGGACCGTACGCATTTACGACCTGAACCCAGTTGAGCCGCTTATGAACTGCTTGTTGGACCTCCGCCGCAAGCGCCTCACCGCCGCTGATAACCAGTTTCAAGTCCGTGCATTGTGTAATGTCGTCATCTTCTATAAGGGCCTTAAGCATTGCCGGGACCGCGTCGATGGCGGTCACTCGTTGTTTCCGCATGATTTGAATCAGCGCGGCGGAATCATATTCTGCGCCGGGCGGCGCAATGACCAGAGCTGCACCGCTGAGCAGTGGCAGCAGAATCTCCGACAGCGCCGCATCGAAGCTGGTGGAATGCTTGTGTAGCATGCGCCCGTTCTCTCCCAAACGGAGCTCGCGCGTGATCCACTGCATGTGATTCCCGGCCGCGCCATGGCTCACGGCAACGCCCTTCGGCCTTCCTGTTGATCCAGACGTATAAATGACGTAGGCCACATCGTCAGCGCTTGCGCTGCTGCGCGGATTCTCAATCCTCTGGCCCAGGATCGCCGCTGCTTCGCTATCTATAAAGATGTGCCGTATCCGGTTTTTCGGCACTGACTGCAGCAATGACGCTTGCGTCAGCAGGACTTGAATATCAGCGTCTTGCACCAGAAAGCTGAGCCGGGAGCTCGGATATTTGGGGTCGAGAGGAACGTAGGCGGCACCGGCCTTGAGAATTCCCAGCATGCAGACAATCGCTTCAATCGATCGCTCAAGGCAAAGTCCCACTCGCGATCCGCGCCGCACTCCAATTCCGCGCAGATAATGCGCTATTTGATTGGCGCTCTCATTGAATTCCTTGTAACTCACTTGTTGATCTTCATAGATAAGTGCCAAAGCTTCATGCTTGCGCGCAGCCTGTTCCTCAAACAGCTCATGCAGAGTGCAAGCTGGAAATTCACGCGGTGCAGGATTAAAGTTCCCAACAATTTGCCTGTACTCGCTTGGCGTAAGCAGAGAGAACAAGGAAATTGGCTGAGTGGGACCAGCGACAATGCTTTCCAGCAAGTTCAGAAAGTGCCCGGCCATCCGGCGGATGGTTTCCAATTCGAAGAGGTCAGTGTTGTATTCAAAACTGGCGGCCAGATCATCTCCGGCTTCGGCGGCCATCAACGATAAGTCAAACTGCGAAATGCGCTGCGGGAGGGACATTGATTCCAGTTCCAGCCCGCCTAAATTCATTCGCGCTCCGGGCTCGCCCAGGGCAAACAGTGGCAAGCCTTCTTCATGCAGCAGGTGCGACTTCTGCATCGCGAACATTATCTGGAACAGGGGAGACCGCCTTGGATCGCGCGCTATATCCAGGCGGTCCACAAGCAGAGAAAAAGGGTAGTCCTGATGCCGCAACCCTGCGAGCATCGTTGCCCGCAGTTCCGCCAGCAAAGTTTCAAAAGCCACGGCAGTAGAAACTAAAGCCCGCAGCGCGACAGGATTCACAAAATATCCGACTGTTGATGCGAACTCGGCTTTGGCCCGTCCCGCAAACGGCGTTCCGACGATGATGTCTTCTTCCGCTGTGTACTTGTGCAACAGGATATCGAAGGCGGCCAAGAGCACGACATACAGCGTTGTGCCATGGCCCTGGCTCAACGTTTTCAGTTTCGAACTGAGCGCCGTGCCGAGTCTTAATGAATAACAAGCGCCGCTATAGGTTTGAACCGGCGGTCTCGGATGGTCGGCGGGCAGATTGAGAACGGAAAGCTCTCCTGCCAGTTGCTTGCTCCAATAGGCCTGCATCTCCTCGCCTTGTTCCGCCGCAAGCGTCTCCTGCTGCCAGAAGACAAATTCGGAATATTGCTGAACTGAAGGAAGAAACTCAAGCGGCTGGCCCGAAGTTTCCGCAACATAGAGAAGACCGAGCTCGTGCATCATCTGGGCCAGCGACCATAGATCGATGATGATGTGGTGCGCCGTGATCAGCAGAATGTGTTCATTCTGCCGCCGGGTGAACAAATGCACCCGAAAGACCGGCCCATGTTCCAGGTCGAAATGATGGCCGGCTTCCGCGGAGAGCCGTTCCTGCAATTGTTCATCACTCCACTCACACGTGTCCTGCTGGATGAAAGCAACTTCTGCATTCCCATGCGCCCGCTGCAAGGGTTTTCCATTTGCCATCGCAAACGTAGTGCGCAAGCTGCTGTGGCGGCTTACCAGGGCCTGAAATGCTGCTTTGAGAGCTGAGACGTCAACCCCAGACTTGATCTTGATGGCCTGCACGATGTTGTACGCAGTGCTCTCTGGCGCAAGCTGATGCAGAAACCACAAACCCTGCTGGCCGTATGAAAGCGGAAATTCTGTCTCATGCCCAACAGCAGCGGGCAGGTTTTTTCTAATGCCAATTTCAACAATTCCCACCGCATCCTTTGCCAACTCAGCAATGGTTTTGTCTTCGAGGAAAGTGGCTGCGCTCCAGGTGATGCCAAATTTTTTCTCGACTGCGAGCGCCAACTCAATTGCACGGATGGAATCGAACCCAAAGCGCGATAACGGCTGGTCAGCAGGGATACGGTCCTGCTGAATTCCGAGTGTGGCCGCAACTTTACGCACCAGCCATTTCTCAATGTGCTCAGCCGTGCTCAACAGTTCACTTTCGTTATCGTGTAATTGGATCGCAGGGGCACGCCACCGGCCCACGATCTCGAGATTGCCCTGAAGAAAGTCCTCCCGACAAAGGCGGCGTTGAATTTTGCCGCTGGAAGTCTTCGGCACAGTGCCGCTTTTCACCAGCACGATTTCGTGCGTCTGAACTTCAAATTCCTCGGCGATCGCAGAGCGAATCGAGGCAAAAATCTCTTCCTCGGCAACACGCGCATGCCGGCTGATTTCCTGCACCAGCACCAGGCGCTCCTCGGTGCCGATTGAAATCGAAAATGCGGCGCCCGCGCCGAGTTGAATTGACGGACAACTCTCACGCGCGATCCGCTCAATATCTTGCGGATAATAGTTGCGCCCGCGGATAATGATCAGCTCTTTCAGCCGCCCCGTTATGTAGAGATACCCTTCATGAATAAAGCCCAGGTCTCCTGTCCGCAGAAAGCGCTGCCCGTCGCCATTCACTAGTCTTGCTCCAAACGTCTGCTCGGTTTCTTCAGCGCGCTTCCAATAACCCAGAGCAACGCTCGGTCCGGAAACCCACAGCTCGCCAATTTCATCATGGGCACACCGGCGGCTGGATTCGGGATCGACAATCGCCACATCCATTCCAAGCCCAAACATGCCTGATGCAGAAAGCGTGCGGGTCCCTGGATGGTCTCTCTCCGCAAGAACTATCCGGTTGCGTTCCAGCGCACCAGACTGCACGCAGCACTGCCCAGCTCGAGTTTCATCCTTGGCTCCGGAGACCACCAAAGTTGCTTCCGCCAATCCATAGGCTGGATAAAACGCGCTTCGTTTAAAACCATAGTCGGCAAAGGCCGTAGCACAGCGATCGAGGGTTTCCGGAAATACAGGCTCAGCGCCGTTCAGTGCCATGATCCAACTGCTCAGATCCAACCCTGCTTTTTCTTCTTCAGAAATCTTCGTCGCACATAATTCATAGGCAAAATTTGGCGCGTCACTGTGCGTGATTCGGAATTGTGAGATGGCCCGCAGCCAATCCAATGGACGCTGCAGGAATGACATTGGCGCCATGAGATAGCCGGGGAACCCAGAGTAGAGGGGCTGCAGGATTCCATGCACCAGTCCCAGATCATGAAAATGCGGAAGCCAGCTCAACGAGCGGTCTTCTTGAGAATGTCGCAATGCATTTGCTATGTAGCCCGAGTTATGGAGCACATTGGCATGCGTGATCATCACTCCCTTGGGAGTATCAGTAGATCCTGATGTGTACTGCAGATAGGCCAGCCCGTTTGCTTCGATCGGCACTGCTCGCCAACTGTCGGTCATGCGGTCGGGAAGTTGATCGGTAGCAAGCCAGTGCATCTTTCCCAATTCAGGAGTATGTGCAGCGAGCAATTCCAGCCGGCCTACGACGGCAGCCGTGCTCAATGCCAGCTTTGCTTCGCTGTCCTCCGCAATGGCAGTGATGCGCAAGGCATTGCGATTCAGCCGTGGAGGATATGCTGGAATCGCAATGAGTCCCGCATAGAGACATCCGAAAAATGCCGCAATGAAATCCAGACCCGGCGGATAAAGCAACATAGCTCGCTCGCCGCGCTCCGCCACAGATTGCAGCAATCCCGCGATCGCCCGTGCTTGCGCGTCCAACTGGCCGAAAGTTAGAGTGGATTGCTGTAAATCTTCGCCGGACAAAAAGATGTAAGCAGATCTCTCAGGGCTCTCCTGAACTCTCTTCTGCAGCAACGCGACGAGATTAGAGATAGCAAATGGCATTGATGAGTCGGGGGTTGCTCATACTTGCTGGGGTTTGCTAGCTGCGACGTACTATTTTGAAACGAAGGAAGTCCGTAGCTGATTCACTTCGAA
>Ga0126383_10001460_pt1 | contig 14729 bp, 16 predicted proteins | sample PanSoiMetPlot_35_FD_96882 | JGI IMG/M metagenome (GOLD analysis project Ga0126383, IMG submission 96882) | Tropical forest soil microbial communities from Panama - MetaG Plot_35 | ecosystem: Environmental > Terrestrial > Soil > Tropical forest > Bulk soil | place: Panama | collected 2016-02-17
CGGAAAAGCTACTACAGGGCCCCATCGCCGATGCGATTCATCACGTGGGTCAGTTGGCTATGCTCCGGCGTCTAGCGGGCAATCCCATTCGTGGGGAAAATTATTACTTGGCGGACGTCACCGCCGGTCGCGTCGGGAAGGAACAAGCGCGGCCCCAAAAGGAATTCGACTGATTCGACGGAGATTTCACTGGACCGTTGTCACTCACGCAGCTAGAATCTCCACCTTTGAAGGCTTTGCTATGTTCGCTCCCGAGCAAAGAAAATATCCTCGCGTCAAACCCCCCAAAAGTGTGGTCGTTGCGTGGCAGGCAGGCACGCAGCGCGGTGTATCTTTCGTGGAGAGCCTGGGGATCGGTGGATTCTTCGTTCGCACGAGGGAAAAGCTTCCGTTGCGTTGTCTGGTTCAGATTCTGTTGGATCTTCCGGTCGGGCAGGTTCGGTGCAGAGCGGTCGTGCGCAACATTCGTGAGAATTACGGCATAGGGGTGCAGATCATCGCGATGGATCCGACCGATCGGGCCCGCCTCTTCCAACAAGTGAAAGAACTTTTGCCTACGACCACCGCTTAGCACGAGTGACCCCTTTTAGGGCTGAGCCCACGCTTGTAACTTTCATCAGATAGGCTGGCGGGTCTGTGTTCGCTACGCCCGTCGAACCCGAGCGTGACCGTCATTCGCAGGAGGACTTGCGCGGCTCATCCAGCGCGGCGCATTGTCCTCACCCGTAATACTGAGCAGGAAGTCAGTTCTGTGCTGGTATAAATTCCTCAGCCAGGAGGTGTCGCAATGACGCTGCTGGTACCATCCTCGAGGTGGAGTTGCGTCCCGATAACAGAGAATTCGCGGCGGACGTAGCCCATACCGATGAAGCCGTTGAGCCGCGGCGAAAATGCGGCTCGCGTGACGTAGCCTACCTCTTGGCCCTTGCTTGAGAGGCTGGAGTTGGGGGCGGGAGCGGCCGAGCCATCGAACTTCAGGCTGACCCGGATGCGATTTACCTGGCCTCGCGAGCGAACACGCTCGACGATTTCCTGACCGGTGTAGCAACCTTTGGTGTAGGAAATGTGCGAATCCTGCAAGCCGGCTTCGTGAGGAATCTGTTTTTCGCCGAAGTCGTATCCGAACCACGGCACACCGTATTCCAGTCTGATGGAGTTCAGGGCGGTGTAGCCCGCCGGGCCTCCTCCGTGGTCCCGCGTGGCCGTCTCCAAAACATTCCAGAGAGCTTCGACTCGGCCGCATTCAACTAGAAATTCGGCTCCTGGGGTTCCGCCTGGCGAACGCTTAACGATGCGGAAGGGAATTGCGGCGCCTGTTGCTTCCGTCGTTTCCAACTCATCCAACGAGTCGAGGGCGACACCAGTCAGTTTCTGGACAACGCTCGCGGTTTCCGGGCCTTCAAGCGCCAGGGTCGCATACGCGCCCGTGTCGTCGGTGAGGATTACGTCATCCATGATGATGTATTTGTCGAGGCCGGAGACCAGACGCTCGCGTATCATCGCAAACGAAACACCGAAAAGCTTGTCGGCTTGGAGGTAGGTTTCGATCTCGGCTTGAATGTGTCCTTGGGGATTCAGAAACAACGAAACAATGCCGTGGCGAGGCTTGAGGCCTTTGATGTCGTTGGTCAGGATGGCGTTCAGGTAGCGGATGCGGTCCGGCCCCGTGAACGCAAGGTAGGCCCGGTAGTTCTTGTCGAGCAGCGCGACGGTTTGGCGGCCCATACGATACTCGGCCTCCCAATCGCCAAAGTGATTTGGCAGGGCGCAGCCGAACCACACGCCTATTTCCGCGCCTTTGCGCCGGTGCGCTTCGGCGAGGACCGTTGGCAAACCCTCCTCTTGGGCTTCCATCCGCATGCTCAATCCCCAATTATCACTCTGAATTATAAGTGAGAATCCCTCTTTCACCTCACGACCCAAAAAGGATCCCTCGCTCCGCTCGGTAGAACAAAGGCACTATGACGCCATCTTCGGCGAGTGTCTTTAAGACTAGCCAAACCGTCAGCAGATGCAAGTCTACAGGAATGATGTGGAAACGGGGGTGGTATACTCGATGGAATGAGCGAATCGACGGGAGCCCAACGCATGCCAGACGCCGCCCAGCCGGAAATGATCTACGTCAAGCTTCCCGTGGGCGTGCTGCAATGCAACTGTTCGATCGTCGGAGACCCGGTCACGAGGGAAGCCATTGTGATCGACCCCGGAGACGAGGTCGAGCGCATCCTTGATCTGCTGGGCCGATACAAACTGACGGTGCGGGCCATCATCAGCACTCACGCTCATATTGACCACGTCGGCGGACTGGCGAGGCTGCATCTTTACACTGGTGCCCCGGTGATGATGCATCGGGACGACCTCCCTCTGTACCGTGGGATGGAGGCGCAAGCCGCGTTCCTTGGCATGCGCGCGCCGGAGCTCGTTGAAATCGACCACCTGCTGAAAGAGGGCGATGCGCTCGCGTGGGGTAGCTTTCTTGCGAACGTCATCCATACGCCGGGGCACACGCCGGGCAGCGTGTCGCTGTACCTTCCCAAAGATTCCGGTAGCGTGACCCTTTCCAACCCACAGCTTTTCTCCGGTGACACCCTTTTTCAGGGCAGCATCGGGCGGACGGATCTTTGGGGCGGTTCGTTCGAGCAGATCATAGAGTCGATCAAGGACAAGCTGCTGCAGCTTCCGGACGACACGATTGTCCATCCCGGCCACGGCCCAGTGACAACGATCGCGCAAGAGCGCGAATCAAATCCTTTCTTGAAATAGTCCGCAAGGCCACTGGTCCGCTTCCGCGATGCGACGTTGCGCTTTGCAGAGGTGCACGATGGGGAACGAAGTCAACTGCACGGTCACACGGGCGGGTAGGTCTTCCACGGGCCGTGCCCTTCTTGAAACTTCAGAAATTATCTTTCGCGGTGAAGACGCTCGCTTGAAGATTCCATTTTCGGCGATTAGCGCGCTGTGGGCCCGTGAAGGAGAATTGCACCTTCGCACGAAAGACGGCCGGTTTACACTCCATCTTGGAGCCCGGGCCGAGAAGTGGCGTGAAAAAATCGCGAACCCAAAATCACTGATCGACAAGCTCGGTGTAAAAAGCGGAGAACCCGTTACGTTGATTGGCCGATTCCCGAGTGCATTCTGCACCAGCCTCAAAAAGCACGGCGCGAAACTCGCGACGCCAAAGGCTGCGGCTGCTGCTCCCTGGATTTTCTTTGCGGCGGACTCGCGCGAGCACCTGGCGGACGTCAAGCGCGTCGCGAGGTCGGTGCGGGGAACTTCAGCGCTGTGGATTGTCTATCCGAAAGGGCAGAAACACATCAGAGAAGCGGACGTCCGAGCTTCCGGCCTTGCCTCGGGACTCACGGATACAAAGGTTGCGAGTTTTAGTGCGACTCACACGGCGCTCAAATTCGTGCTGCCGAAAGCCAAGCGCTAGAGTCGCCGATCAGAGAACGGACTCTCAGGCGATCGTGCGAGTCTTCCGCATTTCTTCCATCACTGCTTGAATGAGTTCTTTTGCGTGGGCCAACTCCTGGGCAATGATGCGAAGGTCCATCGCCGGGACGGTCGGATCGCGCTGGCTGGTGCAGTACACAGCATGCTGGCCCACGAGCACGAGGGCGTTCGTGATGCGGTCGAGCGACACGGCCAGCCGGCCGCGCTCGCGGCCAAACATCTGTTCGTGGTGCTCCAATTCTTCCTGATGCTCTTCGAACGCGCTCATGTTCAGCCTCCTCCTTCACACCGCGGAGTCGCATCGGCTCTCGGGCGGTACCACATCGGGCACAAGCCCCTGGCACCAAACTTTACGCTATCCCATCCTCATTCCATAATCCATTTCAGCCTCAGCAGAAAGCAGCGTTTGACCATGAGCCTTCCGGACCAGGCAGTTGAAACGTACGTACCTTTTGGTGAAAGGCAGCAGGGGAATTGGGAGCACCGAACCATGCGACGTTCTGATCTCGTACAGCACAAAGAAAAGGAAAACGGACGGATTGAACGGACTTCCCAGATCGTTTTCGGCGAGCGCCAGCATTTGCTTCGTGTTCTCGATTCGTTAGAAGGAACCAACCTTCCGATAGCCCGCATGCAGCAGGAGCGCCGTATCCTCGAGGAACTCATTCACGCGCGCACCCGCGAGCTCAATTACATCAATACCGCGTGGGATGAGAAAATCGGGCTAGTGCTGAGCGCGGAGGCCAAGCCGGAGATGCTCGAAAAGCTGTCAAAACAGGCGCCAAAGGAGGACTTCTACCTTCTGCGCCTGATTAGCGAGCATCCCCGGGCCAACGCAAAGACGCTGGGCAAATTGGCCCACCATCCCTATGGTGCGATTCGCGAGAACGTGGCGCGTCACCCGAATTCCAATGCCGCTACGCTGACTTATCTCAGCAAAGACAAAACCCAACCGCTGTGGTACCTCGTGGCCTTCAATCCAAACACGCCTCAACCCTTGCAGCGCAAGTTGCGTGAGCGCTTGAAGCGTCTCGGCGAGGCGCAAGCTGGCCGCTAGCAAGCTCAAAGATCGCGAAACTTCCTTAGCCTTCCGCGACCTGTAGCCAAAAGATAAGCTCAGCATTAACGCTCCTCGGACGAGTGTGCTGCCGGCGTCCGCGATTTCCTAGCGTGCTCGTTTCGGCCTGCCGAAATTGCTCGGCGGTGCCGTCGATTTCCCGTTGGCCGGTGGTCGTTCCGCACTCTAGCCGGAATCATTTCTTCCGCGCGAGAACGCGAAACGGGCGGTAGAATATTCGGAAAATGCTCACCGCGACGAAGACCAAGCTACAAACCCCAGCCATCCGCTCCGAAGACTCCGCTATAGCACCTGGACAGGTCTTTTATGGCTGGCGGAATCGCGTCGCCGTGCTTGCCGTTTCGATTTTTCTGCTCGTTCCCTGTTTCTGGCATCAACGGATTGAAGCAGGCGATCTTGGCAGCCACGTTTATAACGCATGGCTCGCTCAGTTGGTCCATGAGGGGAGGGCTCCGGGCGTCTATCTCGTGTGGCAGTGGGACAACATTCTGTTTGATCTGCTGCTTTTTTATTTCGCCAAGGCCTTCGGGCTGGCCGTTGCTCAGAGAATGGCTGTTTCGCTGTGCGTGCTGATTTTCTTTTGGGGCGTTTTCGCGCTGATGAGGGCCGCAAGCGGCCGAGCGCCGTGGATGCTCGTGCCCTGCATCGCGATGCTGACCTACAGCTATATCTTTCATATGGGGTTCATGAATTATTACCTTTCACTCGGATTGGCCAGCATTGGCCTGGCGCTTGTATGGCGGGGCGAGAGAAATAACCTCATCGCTGCGGTCATCCTGGCCCCCTCGATACTCCTGGCTCATCCCCTCGGATTTCTGTGGTTCCTGGGTGCGAGTGCGTACCGCTCACTTTGGCTACGGCTGAGGGGCTTGGCGAAGCTTCTCCCGCTAGTCCTAGCGCTTGCCGTTCTTCTCGGTGCACGCTGGTTTGTCGGCCATCATCAGGGGTACGAAGTCGAATGGCGTCAGAGCCCCTTCTGGCAATTGAACGGCACAGACCAATTCCACGTGTTCGGTGACCGGTACCGCTACTTCTCGATGGCCATAGGGGCCTTTGTTTTGGCGGCCACAACGGCAGCCTGGCTCGGGACGCCGGTTCGCCGGAACTTTTGGAACGATCGGCGGCTGATTATCGAACTTTATGCCATTTGCTTCGCTGCCACGGCGCTGCTCCCCGAAAATCTGCACACCGATCCGACCGGCGGCTGGATTGGCGCGCTGGTGACGCGCTTGTCGCTTGTCAGTGCTGTATTTGGGTTGTGTTGGCTGGCTTCGCTTCCCGCGCGCCGTTGGCACCTGCTGACAATGGTTCCGGTCGCGGTGGTATTTTTTGTTTTCCTGTACCAGGACACCGGCCTTCTTAATCGCATGGAGGCGAGCGCTGAACGGGTCACGCGCCAGCTTCCCTTTGGCACACGTACGCTCGCGACGATATTTGCCCCCAATGATTACCGTACCATCTATCTGCACGTTCCGGATCGCGCCTGCATTGGGCACTGTTTTCTGGTCTCGAACTACGAACCCTCCACAAGACAATTTCGCGTCCGCGTGCTGCCGGGAAGTCCGGTTGCGACCGCGTCGGTCGATGACAGCGAAGACATGCAGTCGGGCACATACGACGTCCAGGAAGAGGACCTGCCTCTGAAGCAGCTGTACCAATGCGCGGCAAGCGACCTGACGCGGATCTGTATCCGCGACCTGGCGGAGGACGAAAAGAACGGCCGCCTGGGCTATCACCCGGTGAGCAATCCGTTTTTCTCCGAGAATCCCTAGCGGACCGGGTGGCCATGACAGACGCCTGATTTTGAGGACGCGAACCGGCGACTTTGCCCGAAGACAAATTGGCTCTTGCAACAGTCCAATTGCTGCTAAAATGTCCAGAGGGTGAGAGACAATGCTGCCATTACACCTTCAGCCCGAAAGCCATATCCCGCTTTACATTCAGCTTCGCGATCAGCTGCGCTCCCTCGTTCATGCGGGTGACCTGCGGCCGGGCGACCGGATCCCGGCGAGCCGCGAACTGGCGGCCATACTTGGCGTTCATCGCACTACGGTTGCAAACGCCTATGCCGAACTTGAGTCTGAGGGGCTGATTCAGGGGCATGTTGGCCGCGGCACCTTCATTCGAGGAAACGGCAATGGCTTGAAGATCAGTCCACCCCCGCCGCCCACGCTCAACGGCAACGGCCATGGGCTTCGCTGGGAGCTTCTGTTTGCGGATGAGCGCAGCGAGGAGATCCTGACCCGGTTGACGGCCTCGGCGCCCGCGAACGCAATGTCCTTCGTCATGGCCCGCCCCGCCGAAGAATTCTTTCCGCTCGAAGAACTGCAGGCCTGCTCGCAGGCGGCGTTACGCCGGGAAGGTCGCGAAATCCTGAACCTGGGCGCTTCGGATGGGTATGCGCCCTTGAAAGAAGCGATTCTCGAACTGTTGCGGGGAGACGGCATTCCAGCCAAAGACGAGACTCTCCTGATCACGGACGGCTGCCAGCAGGCCCTGGACCTGATCGCCAAGGCCTTCGTGCGAACCGGGGACACGGTTGTTCTGGAAAATCCCACGTACCCTGGGGCGTCAGCCGTGTTCAATGGCGTACATGCTCGCTGCCTCGGAGTTCCGGTGCGAACTTGTGCGGAACCGGGAGGGGCGCTCGGTATCGACCTAGAGGCGCTCGAGTCGACGCTGGCCGCGAATCGCGTGAAGCTTCTCGTTCTCACGCCAGACTTCCATAACCCGACGGGCACATCGATGCCGATCGCGTCGCGCCGCGGCGTGCTGGAACTAGCCGGCCGATATCAGATTCCCGTTATTGAGGACCACATCTACGCGCGGCTGCATTCGAGTGATGAGCGCACTCCGTGCCTCAAGCAATTGGACCGGTCTAACCTGGTGATTCATATCGACAGTTTCGCCAAGGTAGCGTTTCCAGGCCTTCGTGTGGGCTGGATTGTTGCGCCCGCAGTCGCCATCGAGCGGCTGCGCCTCGTGAAGCAGATGACCGATCTTCATACCGACCAATTGGCGCAGGCGACCCTCGCGGAGTTTCTGAAGCGTGGTTACTTCCAGAAGCATCTGGTGCGCATGCGCAGGATCTATTCCGACCGCCTCGACGCGCTGGACGAAGCGCTGCGCAAGAGCATGCCCGAAGGCGTGCGGTGGAATCGGCCCGAAGGCGGCATGGCGCTGTGGCTGGAACTCCCCCCCGGCTTCGATGCCAGCGAACTGATGATTCATGCGCGTGAACGCGGGGTGCTGTTTGCTCCGGGCCGTTATTTCTACGTGCAGTCGCCGCTGCCGAATACGCTGCGGCTCGGGTTTGCCAACCTGAACGAAAAGCAGATCGCGCGCGGTGTGGCAACGCTCGCGGAACTTCTCCGGGTTGAGATGCGCAAACGCCTGCGCGGTTCCCGGCGTGCGGAGCGCGCGCACATGGCGTTGGTGTGATTTTCTCGGGCTGAGCCTGTAGGCCAGCGGCGGGCAGCCTAAAGGTCGAGCACCACAAACGGAGTCATGCGGACGAAGTGAAATGGGGCAGATTCTTAAACTTGATCCGAAGGATACGAACCGCTGCTTCGGTTGCGGCGGCGCGAATGATGCAGGAATGAAGCTGGCCTTCGTACTGGATTTCGACGACCGGCGCGCCCGCGGCAGGTTTATTCTCGGTCCGAACTATGCAGGTGGCGGGGGATTCGCGCATGGCGGGATCATCGCGGTCGTGCTCGACGAGGCAATGGGTAAGCTTTCGCGCCTGGCGCAGGAACAGGCGGTGACAGCGGAGATGAACATCGAGTTTCGCAAACCCGTTCCGGTGGACAAGGAGATTGTCGTGGAAGGCTGGCAGGAAGAAGAAAAGGGCCGCAACCGTTTTCGCGTTGCAGAGATCCGCGACCCGCAGGGGAATCTGCTCGCCCGCGGCAAGGGCCGTTTCGTGGTTGTTAAGCAGTCCCATTTTACCGAGGCTGGTGCCGCGAAAGCGATTTCCTGATTTTTCGATATTCGAGAGGAGAAGGGCTATGGCAACAAAGAAACCAAACGGAAGCGCTCACCACAACGGGGCGAAAGGGTCCAACGAATGGCGGGTGAAGGTCGGCCTCGCCGAAATGCTGAAAGGCGGCGTCATCATGGACGTGACGAACGCCGAACAGGCACGCATCGCCGAAAAGGCCGGAGCTTGCGCCGTTATGGCGCTGGAGCGAGTTCCCTCGGACATCCGCAAGGAAGGCGGCGTGGCGCGCATGGCCGCCATCAAAGTGATTCGCGAAATTATGAAGACGGTGTCCATCCCCGTGATGGCCAAGGTTCGCATCGGCCATTTCACCGAAGCCGAGGTGCTGCAGGCGCTGGAGGTCGACTTCATTGACGAGAGCGAGGTGCTTACCCCGGCGGATGAGGAGAACCACATCTGGAAGCACGACTTCCGCGTGCCGTTTGTTTGCGGCGCTCGCAATCTCGGGGAGGCACTGCGCCGGATCGCGGAAGGCGCCGCGATGATCCGCACGAAAGGTGAGGCGGGCTCGGGCAACGTCGTTGAGGCGGTTCGCCACATGCGCACGATCATGAGCGAAATGAAATCGCTGACAACGATGCGCGATGATGAGCTGATGCGTAAGGCCAAGGAGCAGGGCGCTCCTCTTGACTTGATCCGGGAGGTGGCACGCGCGGGGAAACTGCCGGTTCCGAACTTTTCGGCTGGAGGCATAGCGACCCCAGCTGATGCGGCGCTGGTACGCAAACTCGGTGCTGAGGCGGTATTTGTTGGCTCCGGCATCTTCAAGAGCAGCGATCCCGAGGTGCGCGCCAAAGCCATCGTGAAGGCCACGACGCACTTTGAAGATCCGAAGGCAATTCTCGAGGCACACGAAGAGCTTGGCGAAGCGATGCCCGGTATTGACGTTCGTCAGCTCGAGGAGAAGGACCTGCTGGCGACGCGGGGCTGGTGACAAGGAGTTGAGATGGCGCGGCGCGTTGCAGCAGCCGTAGCCGCGCGGGAAGGCAAACCGTACGCTGCGATTGGCGGCGAACAATGAAGATCGGGATTCTTGCAGTGCAAGGTGATTTCGCGGCTCATGCGGCGATGCTGCACCAACTTGGTGCGCAGACGGTCGAAGTGCGCACGGTGACGGACCTCGAGGGATGCGACGGCCTGATTCTTCCTGGCGGCGAAAGCACGACGCAGTTGCAATTCCTGGAGGAAGAAGGGCTGTATGACGCGATCCGGAAATTCTCGGCCCAGGGTGGCGCGATCTTTGGCACTTGTGCTGGGGCGATTCTGCTGGCGAAGCAAGTGAAAAATCCCGCGCAGGATTCGCTTAAACTCCTCGATATGACCATTCTGCGTAACGGATATGGCCGGCAGCTCGCCAGCGATGTGTTTTTCGGCTCATCTACTCTTAAGAAGGAGCCGCTCGAGATGGTGTTTATTCGCGGTCCGATCATTGAAAAGGTTGCGCCGGGAGTGGACGTGCTGGCAAAGCACGAAGGGAAGCCCGCCTTGGTTCAGAAAGGCAAGATCCTGGCTGCAACATTCCATCCGGAACTCAGCGATGACACGACGGTGCACGAACATTTTTTGAAGCTGGCGGCAAACGGGGCTGGCGTCCTCGGGGCACAGGGTCGCCGTCCGTAAGCAAGTTTGGTGGCAGGATAGGATCGGAGCGGCTTTTGGCGATCCCACAAGGCCACTTCCGACAAAGACACAACTCAGCCAACAAGGCCTTTGAGGTAAACGGCGCGTCACTCAGGGTGGTTGAGGGGGCACACAAAGGGTTCCGAGGCGGGTGATGGAAGAGCGCTTGCTGGCCGACTTGCAGACGATTCTTCGTGCAAATCCTGACCGGGCACGCGCGGCCAAGAGAATTGCGGATTGGATCGCCGGCGTGCGGCATTATCGTTGGGTCGGGCTCTATGAAGTGACTCCCAGAGAAATAGGCATGATTGCTTGTAGCGGAACGGCCGCGCCAGCCTTCCCGCGATTTCCGGTGGCTCAAGGGCTATGTGGGGCCGCCGTCGCGGCAAGGTCTGTCGTGAACGTTGGAAACGTACGGGAAGACCCGCGCTGGCTGACCACGTTTGGGACAACGTGCTCGGAGATCATCGCTCCTGTGCTGTCGGACGGTGCTCGTGTCGTCGGACTCATCGATGCGGAGAGCAATCAGTTGAACGCCTTCGGTGCGGAGGATGAGCGATTTCTTGAGCAATGTGCCGCGCGGATGAAGCAACTGTTTCTGCGGCCGAATCATGCCTGACTTTATCGTGGTCGGCTTCTAGGTGCCAAAGACGGATATCCTTCGCGTGGCTTGGGATGAGAGGCGGCGCATGGGGGCAACGATGGCGAAAGCGGCGCTTAGGTACCGCATTCCAGGGACACGCTCCTAGCTTTCTACGCCGATAGCAACGGCCGCGATACAATACCGGTATGCCCGCAACGTCCAAGTCACGCGTACTTTTTGTGTGCATTGGGAATGCCTGTCGCAGCGTCATGGCCGAAGCTGTTGCCCGCCGGGAGGCCGACGACGTGATCGAACCGGCCAGCGCCGGCCTGTATCCGCTGGGGCGCGTCGCCGAGCCGACGATCGAGGCACTCGTCGCCAACGGCTATTCCGTGGAGGGGCTTTCCTCCAAATCCATTTCGCGCGAGTCTGTCCGGGAGGCCGACCTCATCGTCAACCTTTCAGGCGCACCGATCGAGCATCTCTTTTTGTCAGCGCCGTCCAATTTTCGCCACCGCCAGCAACTCGAAAACTGGGGCGTTTTAGATCCCTATGGCGAAGACCGCGCGACTTATCAGAGAATTCTCGAAGAGATTGAATTGAGAGTGCGGCAGCTTGCCAGCCGCTTGCGGACCGCAGAAAGTCGATCTGCCAAAGTTTAGCTCTACGGAGAGTCATTGCGCCGCGACAAAACTAGCGTTTCGCAGGAAGACTACCTCAAAGCGATTTGGGAAATGCTGGAGGAGCAGCAGGTGCCGATCAGCGCGCGGCTTGCCGAGGAACTTGACGTTACGCCTCCGGCTGTTACGGCGGCGGTGAAACGCATGGCGCGCGATGGACACGTCACGGTGAAACGCGGTGGACACATCCTGCTCACGGCTAAGGGACGCAAATTTGCGCAGCGGCTGATGCTTCGTCACCAGCTCGCTGAGATGCTGCTCACCGAGGTTATCGGGCTTTCCTGGGCCAAGGCTCACGCAGAAGCCGAACGCATGGAGCATGCCATTTCACCGGAAGTCGAGGCGCTGCTGCTCAAGCGCTTTGGCGATCGAAAAACGTGTCCGCACGGTGTTCCGGTTAACGGAGGGCTCGCGCGGTTGCGCAAACAAGGCGGCGTCCTCCTTTCTGAGCTGCGTCCGAGGGAATCCGGGGAAATCCTTTGTGTCTACGAGAAGGATGAAGGCTTCCTCGAGTTTCTGGAGAACCTTCGGCTCCGCCCGAGTACGAAATTGGAAGTGCTCAAGCGCGAGTACGACGAAACGATGACGGTGCGCGCTGCCGGCCACACCATGCATCTAGGCAAGCCCGCCACGTCCCGCATCTGGGTCCGCCGCTCGAATCACTAGTCTTATCCGCTCAGCGACCACCGCTCAGCAGGCGCCAAGTATCTTGAGTTGCGCCGCTGTGTAGGTTCGCTCATCCCTTCGCCGCGAGGGACAGGCCGCGCGAAGACATAAACCGAGGAGCTTCGACCGCGAAATGTACTGCACGGCCGTTGGCGATGGCCGGCCATCATCGCCTGCGCGAGACAAACCCGGCTGGAAGCGGATGCGGCTCGCTCGCGAAAGATGCAGACTGGTGACTTCCGAGCCCCACTCGTGCGCTCAATGCGGCCGGGCATGGCTCCCTAGTTCTTTTCGTCGAGGAGGGCTTTCAGGCGGGCATAGCCTGCGCGGCTGACGGGAAGGCGTACGCCGTTCGTGAGGATTGCCACTTTGCTGTCTTTGCCGTAGGGCTCGATACGCGTGACGCGCTCGAGGTTGACGAGGTAGGAGCGGTGGATACGCACGAAGAGTCTCGGGTCGAGCGCCAGTTCGAGGCCTGAGATTGTTTGCTGTTTCAGATGCTTTTTTCCTTCTGTTGCTAGCGACACGTAATCGTCGAGAGCTTCGGCGTAGTCGAGTTTCATCACGGGAATCAAGGTGACCTTGGTGCCGTCCTTTACTACGATGCGTTCTGCATATTGACCTGCGGGCCGGGCGGCTGCGCCAAGTTCCGCTGGGTCGACTTCCCTCTTGGGCTTTTGATGCTTTGCGCGCTCCAGTGCTGCTTCAAAGCGTTCGCGGCTGAACGGCTTCAGCAAGTAATCGACAGCGTGCACTTCAAAGGCTTTCATTGCGTACTGATCGTAGGCAGTCACAAAAATCACGCCTACATTGTCGCGCTCGATCAGTTCGAGCACATCGAATCCGGTCAGCTTTGGCATCTGCACGTCCAGAAACAGGAGGTCAGGCTTGTACTCCGTCGTGGCCTTCACGGCTTCCATGCCGTTTCCGCATTCAGCTGCGATTTCGATTTCCGGATGGCTACTGAGCATTTCGCGAAGCAGTTTGCGCGCCAGCTCCTCGTCATCGACGATTAAAGCTTTCCACTTCTGGCGGGAGCCGCTCACTTTTTCTCCTCCGTCTCAGCGGGGAACACCAGGCTTACCCGGAATACGTCGTCCTCCGCTTGGGCTTGCAAATTCGCCGCATTCCCGTAGCGCGCCTCCAAACGCCGTTGAACATTTTTCAGCCCGACGCCGTTTCTTCGCGAGCTCCCCGCCTCGGGATCCCAGGAATTCTCAACGCTGACCGAAAGGCGGTCCGCGTGGCGGGTTGCGCTCAGGCGAATCCAGCCGCCTTCCGGGATTTGCGCGATGCCGTGCACGACCGCGTTCTCAAACAACGGCTGCAGTAGCAGCGGTGGCAAGAGGCACACCTTCGCGTCATCCGGAATTTCTTCTTTTATCGTGAGCCGGTCCCCGAACCTGACTTTTTCGATTGCGCAGTACTTCTCGAGCAGACTGACCTCTTCGCCGAGGGGAATCACGCGCTTTTCACCCATGCCTAGGGTCAGGCGCAGAAAGTCCGCGAGTGCCACGCACATCTCTCTGGCTCGTGTGGGATCGATGCTGGTCAGCGCGCTGATCGAGTTCAGGCTGTTGTACAGGAAGTGCGGATTGATCTGCGCTTTGAGCGCACTCAACTCCGCTTCGCGGGCGCGCGCTACCGATTCGAGAGCACGCTCCTGTGCTTCCTGCGACGCTTTTTGCGCGAAGACCATGTAATGAAATGCGACGCCGAGCAGGTAATAGCAAAAACCAGCAGCGTACAGATGCGTTTGCATGGCCAAAAATTGCTTGTAGGTGTGGGTCAGGCCAAAGCCAGAGTCAATCCATTGGGCAAGGATCCGGCCGATTCCGACCCACAAATAGCTCAGGACGAGGGCCGCGGTGATGTGCGTAAGAGCGATGCGCCACGGCTCCCTGCGCCCGAGCGGATTGGTTCGGCAGGGGTAGCGAGCCGACCAGGCAATGCCTTGGGCCAGCGCCGACATCGGTGCTGCGAGGGCTATTGCGGCTCGCCAGTCGAGACCCCAGTTCGTCACCAGCAGGGTTGCCAGGATCCCCGCGAAGAGTACAGCGGCAATTGCGAGCGCTGCCAACCCCGTTTTTCTGGTGCTTGATCCGTCCATGGAAGCTAGTTTTTCACCGAAATTCCACCGAAGACTGCGCGTCCCCTCAGGACCAGGCGCTTTCTCGGGGGCGCGCCGGGCACTTCCGGCAACGGCGGCCGAGTTTCGTCGCTGTATCCGCCGAAGATGCTCTGCCCTTCATAGACGACGGTCCAACGATCCGGAACGGTTACCTCGATTCCGCCGAAGATCGCCTCGACGTAAAGGACAGCTTGCTCGCCTTCGATGTCCGCAGACCGGAAGTCCAGTTCGACTCCTCCGAAGGTTGCGCTCGCGGTGCCGCCGGTAAAGTTGCCGACGGTGACGCGGCGCTCCACTCCTCCAAATAAGGCAAACTCGTTGATGGCGTTCGGCCCGGCTGAGGGAGACAGTGGCGGCAATTTGGGCATCTCGAATCGGTTCCAAATCAGCATCAGGCCCGCACAGATTAGCGCGATCGGCCAGATATCCCACCAGGACAGGCGCGTGTAGCCTAGGTTGTTCAACAGGAACAGAGCCCCGACGAGCGTCATAACCGCGCCGGCGACGCGATTGCA
>Ga0126383_10001461_pt1 | contig 14727 bp, 16 predicted proteins | sample PanSoiMetPlot_35_FD_96882 | JGI IMG/M metagenome (GOLD analysis project Ga0126383, IMG submission 96882) | Tropical forest soil microbial communities from Panama - MetaG Plot_35 | ecosystem: Environmental > Terrestrial > Soil > Tropical forest > Bulk soil | place: Panama | collected 2016-02-17
AACGAACCAGCTCCCGGTCAACCGCCGCATCGCAGCCACGCAGGCGGCGCGCGCCATAGCCAACCCCCCCAGCAGCGTCCCCAGCGAAGGCCGCCTCACCACCAGACCACTCGCCCTCCCAGCGTGCGGGATTCATGCCCTACACCCTCACATTGGAAGCCGACCTTGCGCGGGGGCAGGATATAGCCGATCGGCGCGATACTATTGACAGCCTCGTCACAACGCCGACAACTGGAACTTGCAACCGACCTGGCCCCGCGGCGCGGGTGACCCAGCGCCATAACACCCATTCCGGCGCGGCTCGAAACACCCCACCGATCCATGAATCGCCGAGCATAACGGCGGCTATTGGCGTACTCAGTCTTGCAGGGACCCGGTCACAGTGCGTAGTCCGGCTTCGGGTCTCGCGGTTACGGGATCGCCGGCCTGGCGCGCTGGGCCGGTCCCGCCACTGACTGGCCGGGCCGATCGGGATGCGGCCGATGCCTGGCGTGCACCTGTCTTGCCCGGCAGCAGGTTGCCGGGCTCGCGGTCCGGCGCCGACTGCCGGCTCCCGGGATGGACGACTTCGCCCGGCGCGGCAGGCGAACTGGCTACGGTGCCGCGGGCACATCCTCGGCCGGTGCACGGCCACGCAGGAGAGCCGCGGTGACCGCCAGGCGCGGGGCCGGACTGTAGTTGAACGTGCCGGAATGCCACAGGTCGGCGTTGTTGAACAAGACGACCGACCCGGCGGGCGCGACGACCTTGACCTCGGCCGGGTGCGGGCCCGTCTCTGAGCCGTAGGCCAGGTCGTCAACGGGTGAGCGGGCCACCCGGTGCGAACCCGGGATGACCCGCAGCGGCCCGTTCTCGGGGGTGAATGCGCTGATGCACCACATGGCCGACAGGCTCCGCCATGGCCCGTGCGTCCGGTGACCCGGGAAGTAGTCGGGATGCAGACCCTGGTGGCCGCAGCCAGGCAGCGGCGCGCGCAGCCCCAGCCCGCCCAGGTGCCAGTCCGGGCCAAGCATCGCAGCCGCGGCTTCTGCCAGTAGTGGATGCGCACGGCACGGCGCGAAATCGGGGGCCGACAGCCCCAGTGTCACGTGCACGACCCCGTGCTCCTCGACGTCCTGGGCGGGGTCGGCATCCAAGGCCACCAGGGCCTGATAGACCAGCTCATCCAGCCGGGCGCGCATAGGCGCAAGAACAATCTCATCCAGCAGCGACGGCACCAGCAGGTAGCCGTCACGCTCCAGGGATTCTTGCTGCTCCGCGGTGAGCAGTCCGGCCCGGCGGCTCACGACCGGGATTCTTCGCTGCCGCCGCACGGCGCCGCAACCAATGAACGGACCGCTCCTCATGGGAAGTCATCTCCTTCAGCCGGGCAGAGACAGGATCGGTGAGGGCGCCGGGTCTGGCCCTATGGTGGGGGTAATGGGCGCTCCACGGTCGCGAACACCCAACGAGCCCGGTGCGCGGGATATTGCCGGGGCCCTCTACCCGGACGTGGGCAGCGTGGAATGGATCCCCTCCGACGACGCTGACGTGTTCCACGTGAGTTTCACCTCAGGCCGGGCGCCCCGGATTCTGAAGATGGCGACCCACGGCATCCGCGCCGTGTGGCGGGAGATTGGCGCCTTTCCGGCGATGCGGCGCCTGGGGATCCACGAGGTGCTGGACTTCGAGCATACGTCGGACGACCTGCCGGATCTGGGCATCGAGTTCCACGTCACGCGTGAGCTGGTACACCCGCTGCAGGCAAACCGTGCGATGGCGGAGCTGTGGAGCAGCGACCGGGCCCGCGCCCTCGATGTGGCCCACTGGCTGGGCGACTGCACGCGCAGAATCGAGTCCCTCGACTGGCACCGGGTGCCGCGGGCCAACAGCCCGCAACGGTCCGCCGAGATCTGCGCGCAGTGGTGCAGGCCGCAGTATGGGCAGCTCCTGGCCCGGGCCGATTGCCCCGCCTGGGCACGCACATTCATCGGCCAGGTGAACGCCACGTTGAGCCGCCCCAAAGCGTTCGACAGCTTCGGCGGGTGGGGAGGCGAACTGCTCCAGGCCCCAGACGGGCGGTTCGTCCTGATCGACTGGCCCGGCCTCGGCGCCGCGCCACGCGGGTCACTGCCCGCGGCAGGACTGGAGATCCTGCTTCGGTTCAGGGCCGCGGACCCGGCGCCCCTCGTGGAGCGGTTCTTGGCCGGCTGGGTCCCGGCGGGCTTGGACCAAAGCCGGCTCGAGGAGCTGCGCCTGTGGTGGGCCCACGGCATCCTGTGGTGGGCCGGGCTGGACCTCAGCATGGGCGCTGGCCCCGACGTGAACCTCACCGGCGTCTACGCAGCCGCCCGGCACTGTCTGCAGAACGACGATCCGGTCAGCTGGCTGTCACACGACACCGCAGCGGCGGCCCACTGACCGGCCCCTGGCCCTCACCCCGCAGCATCCCTGTCACCGGCCCGATCGCCTTCAAGGCGCCGCTGACCGGCAGGATCACCCGATTCAGGGTTGACCACGGCTGGGGGTGCGGCCAGCGCCACGAGGGTCACAAGCGCTTGCGCAAGATCGTAAGCGTGGTCTCATACAGCCAGGGCACGCTGCCGTCGTCCCCGGATTCCTAGGAGGCGTGCTGCCGGCCGGCCGCCTGATATCCGAGCCGTTCGTCGAGACGGCGCGCCCGGGGATTGCCGTCTTCGACGCCGAGCGCGGCGAAGGCCAGGCCGCGGGCACTTAACGCGCCATTCATCCGGAGGCCCGAACGGTCAAGCACGGTCTTCCACGGTCGCCCAGACAAGCAGGGTCACGCCGCACGACCACCTCGCATCAGCCTCCCCGCGACGAGCGCGGTGTCCCTGAATCAGCCTGGAGCCGCATCGGCAACGTTCGCCGGTTCGTCGTACTCCCCAGAACCGGTGCCGGCTGAGGACCGACCGGTAGCGGCTGGAGAATACTTGTGCCCTGGAGCACCTCGCTGCCCGGCTGGCCGCGGCTCCCGGGGTGGTGGCTGTCACCCTCGGGGGATCGAGGGCGGCGAATACCCTCGTCGAGGGATCTGACTGGGACTTCGGCCTTTACTACCGGGGCAGGCTCGACCCGGCCCACATCGTGGCGCTCGGCTGGCCGGGCCGGGTCTTCGCTCCGGGCGAGTGGGGCCGCATCGTGAACGGCGGAGCCTGGCTGACGGTCGACGGCACCAAGGCCGACCTCATCTACGGGACCTTGACGAGGTCCTGCACTGGACGGCCGCCGCCGGGGACGGGCAGTTCGAGATTCACCGCGAGGTTGGCTACGTGGCCGGGATCGCCACCTACGTTCTGGCGGGGGAACTGGCTCTTGGCAGGGTGCTGTCTGGTGACTTGCCCCGCCCGGATTTCCCGCCGAAGCTACGCCACACCGCGCCCGTTGCCTGGTCCCGGCTCGCAGCAGGCGCCCTGCACTTCGCCGATGTCCACGCCCGGCGCCAGGACAAGGTCGCCTGCCTGGCCAACCTCTGCCAGGCCGGCCGGCGGCGGCCCAAGGCCGGCTGGCAGCCGCAGGCGAATGGGTGCCCAACGAAAAAGGCTTATCGACCGTGCCGGGCTGGGCGGCGTTCAAGACCTGCTCGGGCAACCTGACCAGCATCTCGGCACCCTCGTTTCCGATGTTCGGGCCGACCTTAATCTGAGGGACGCCGTCTGGATTGACGAGTGATCAGCACAGCCTGATTTATGCCCAATCCTGGCAGGATGACAGTGACACCACTACCGATGCTGGCGTGAGGTGCAGGGTATGCGGCGGCTGCGGCCAAGCAGCGAGGCGCAGATGGTAGCACTGTTCCTGCGCACCGAACTGCCCGCCGCCCGCCACCGGGACGACCTCCGGGCACTGCTGAAGCGCGACAGCCTGCCCGATCACGTGATCACCAACCCCGACCTCGGCGACGACGCCGAAAACCAGGCGCGCCTGCGGCTGCTGACCCGCCATCGCGGCTACGGCACCCGCACCGAGCTGTTCGACAGCTTCCCCGATGACGTCCGCTGGCACTGGATGGCCACCACCCCGGCCGAACTCGCCACCATCCGGTTCATCAACTACGACTACTGGGTCGAGCTATCGGGCCCCACCCGCCTGGCCGCCGACGCCGCCGCGCGCATCCGCGCCGGTGTGGCCCCGTTCGGGGTGCCCAGCGACTGGGCGCTGGGCATGGCACAAGCGGTCGCCGGCGGGGCACAGTTCCCGCCGCTGATCCTGGTCACCACCGGCCCCGGCGGCGGCCTGGTGGTGCTGGAGGGCCACGCCCGGCTGACCGCCTTCATGCTCGCCCACGACCAGCTGCCGCCGGAACTGGAAGTGCTGGTCGGCACCTCACCGACGATGACCAGCTGGGGGCTTTGGTAGCCGGCCCGTCGCGAGTGAGTGCGGAAATGCGCAGTCTCATCCGGGAGGTCGCGTCTCGTCCCGGCTGGCCGGTTCCTCCACCAGGGTCAGGTCCTGCCGGCGCAGGGCGAAGCTCCAGCGCCGGAGGGAACATTAACCGCCAGGAGCAGATCCAGCGCTGTGTGATCTGATCTAGGACGCAACGTAACGCCAAACCGCCGAGTCGGCGCGCTGGTCGATGGCGGGTGTTTAGTCCGATTCGGAGTGCAGATCTGCCAGATATGGACAGCTAAAGCCTCGATGGGAATCAGGGAAAATACCATACAGAACGGCGGCTCGGCGCGCGTTCTCCCTAGACTTCCCTGCGCCATTTGGCATGACGCCTCCTTCTATGTGTCCAGCGTCAGCCATAGATGGAGTGGAGGGCTGAACGCCGCACGCCGGGCAAAGTGCTGTCGCTGCGTGAACGCCCCCAGCGACCGCTACCTGGATCCGGCTCGGCCTCAGGCGTGCCCTTTGCGGCTACTTGCGCGTTTGCAGTGCTCGCCGCGCAGGCGATCTCGTGGTGGGGCGGCGCTTTGGGCCTTGGCCGCGCTGATGGTGCGGGCGTACGGGCACGTCGGTACCCCGCTTCATCGCGGACTGGCTGGCCAGGCTGCGGCTCATGGTCGTGGCGGACTGTGGCGCGCCGCAAGAATGCGGCTGTTCCCAGTCTCGTTGTCTTGTTGATCATTGATGAGTCCCGCAATTATCCTGGTTCCCGGGGGAGCGGGGATGCCGGAGAAGGTAGAAGAGCTGTTGGCCGAGGCGAGGGCGCTTCTGCCGCACCGGCTGTCGCCTGCTGACGCCCTCAAGGCCCAGGCCACGGGCGCGCTGCTTATCGACATTCGCGGGGACGATCAGCGCCGCAGCGGAGGGCTCATCCCCGGCGCGGTCGTGGTACCGCGCAATGTCTTGGAGTGGCGATGCGATCCGGCCTCTCCGTGGCGCCACGCTGCCATTCGCTCGTGGGACCAGGTCATCGTGCTGGTATGCCATGAGGGGTTCCAGTCCAGCCTGGCAGCCGCGACCTTGCAGCGGCTTGGCCTGCGCAACGCCACGGACCTGGACGGGGGCTTCGCCGCCTGGAGGCAGGCCGGCCTACCGGTGGAACACGGCGGGGTGGCGCCGTCGTGATCACCGCGGCGGTGATCACCCTCGGCCGTGCCCATGGCGCTAGGTTCCAGCTGCGCGCCGGCGGCGCGCCCGCCCTGGCCAGCTAGCGGCCCGCCGCTCGCGCGGTCGGCGCAACGGCGGAAGGTGCTGCCTGGCCCTGCTGCTGGCGTGGGGTGTAGTGCGCAAAGGGCAGGGCATTGTGCGCTAAGGGGTGGCAATGCTTCCACTATCTTCAGCCGTCACCGTCCGCCCGCTTGAGCCGGGGCACCGGCATGGGCCGAGCCGCCGCCAGTTTCTCGCCGCTGGGGCGGGGCTGGGCGCCGCCTGGTTCCTCGGTGGGCAGGTGTTCGGGGCGAGTCCGGCGCTGGCGGCGCGGCAGGCCGGGTAGCCGCGGCATATCCCCGGCGGGATCCAGCCGTTCGGCCCGGGCGCCGAGGTGTTCCACGTGTTCTTCCCGGGCACCGGGGAGCCGAGCACGATCACCGATTTCAACGGCTTGGCCGGGGTCGGCCATATCACCGGCACCGGAACTGGTGCCAACGCCGGTTTGACCTTCGATGTCGACAACCGGTTCATGGCCGGGGAGTACATCGCGCTCGACGGGCGGCACTTCAACGCGACGTTCGGCTTCCTTTGATTTGACATCTTCCAGGGGCCGGCCGGCATCAATCAGATTCACGACTTCAACCCCGGCATCGCGGCGAGCGGGCTGTTCTGGACAACCCAGGTCCCGGACCGTTCGGTCTCGGTCTCGCCGGGCAGCGGGCGGGCGGCGTGGACGCTGGAGAACTTCGAGCTCCCCGACTTCCACGACCTGCTCAACTCGCTGCACCACGGCCCGCCAGTCGGCACCGGCCTGGTGGACATGACGATGACCTGGTCCGGCGGCGTCCCGGTCAGTCACGTCCGCGACCCGGCGAACGGGTTCACCGGCCGCATGGTGACCGGAACCTCGCACGTCTCCTGGACCGTCACGATGGAGGGCTTCTCCTTCACCGCCGACGAGTCCGGCCAAAACAGCCTCACCTCCGAGGTGTGGAAGGAGCGCAACGGGGTCTTCTTCTCCTAGCCCCGCATCATCCGAATGACCGTAGAGCCCTGCAACACCTCCGGCGGCCCACCGCGGCCGCCGGAGACGTTTCCAGCCTGCTGACCTGCGCGTCCCCGGTCCAGGCGCGCCACCGGCCCGGCCCCGGCCTCGCCAAGAGGTTAAGCACGCGCAGATCAACTCACTCAGGCGCGCCTTGGATGGCCAGCCCGGCGATGGACGGCCCCGCCGAACGAGGCGGGTACGCGCGCGGCCAGTCGCCGGGCATAAACCGCACGGAGCAGGCTGGGGACGGGCCGGGCCAACGGGCCCTCATCGATCGCCACCTGGGCGCATGGGGGAGCCGGCTAGTGCGCCGCATGTGCTACTTCATGCGACAGCGGCTGGGCCCGATCAGGTGAAGCCGATGTTCAGGACGAAGTGCCCGAGCCTCAGGTTGAGTACTCCGCCACAGGCCCAGTGCACGATGAACGCCAGCAGGATGATGGCCAGGATTGCCCCGATCACCCAGCAGAGGAATGAGCGTAGCGGCGGGACTGCGCGCGGGCTGGCACCGTAGCGGGTCACGCTCCGTCGCCACTGACGTCATCCGTGCCGACCATGCAGAAAGGCCTCCTTCGGCCGGTAAAGTGCGCTGCGGCGTGAGCGGATGGTGCGGTCTGTGGGAGTGGCCACCGGGACGGGAAGCCGAGCGCTGTGGGTGGGCCCGGCGGTAGTGCTCAGCGAGCACCTCACTGAGGCTGCCTGGCCGCAGGCGGCGGTGCGGCGACGGATCTGACAGGGCATGACCGGAAGACGGGTAACGGTCACCGCGGGAGCGCGGAACCTGTGCTGCTCATCGCCTTCAAGTGCCACTGTGCCGGAGTGGCCTTGCGCGAGTGCCACACGCGCCGCTCGCGGAGTGCAAAGCAGTGTGTGTCGCTCACGGCTTGAGACTGGTCCGGTCAGGCTGAGGGCCACAGGTGCTTAAGTGGCCTTGGCACAGGCCCGTGGCTACCGCAGCCAGTCCTTATCATTCTCGTCAGCATGCTTGACCAACGGCAGGGCCCTCACCTGCTCGTGCTGGAGCAGATCCGCCGTCGTGAGCTGAACCGATTCGGTCTGGCTCCCCGCGGCAAACACCACCGTTTCGTGCTGGAGCACCTCCTGATCGACATACAGCGGTGCGCCCAGCAGCGAGCCAAGCGGCGGCAGCGCGCCCAGCTCGAAGCCTGGAAAGGCCCGCAGCAGCTCCTGCTCGGTGGCAAGCCGGACATGACGATCGCCCACCGCTTCTTGGACGAGATGCATATCAAGGCGGCCGGTTGCCGGGATCGCCATCAGGGCATAGCCGCCAGCGACGCGCACCGCAACCGTCTTGACAACCTCGCTGGCATCGATGCCCAGCGCCCTCGCCTCGTCGATCGAGGTGTAGGCCTGCTGGTGCGCGATGGGCTCGAACGGGACGCCGTGGGTTTGAAGATGCTCCGTTACCTGCGTCATCACCCACCCCCTTTCGCCAGGGAACCGAGCATAACGCGGACACGCCCTCGCGACCCATGGCAGTTCCCGGGCGGCCGGCGGGCGTGTGGGCCCCGGGGGGCGATCACCTGCCGTAACGAGTGCTCACCCGGCTTGCCGTGCTAGCCGAGATGGGCCCTTCGTGGCCTGGCGGCGCCTGGCCCGGTGAAAGGTGCGTGGCCTCAGCCAGCCGGGCGCAAACAGCCGAGCCGCGCCGCCAATGCTTGCCCGGTTACTGGGGAAGATGGGTGCATGACCCAGGATCTGCGGCCCCGTACCGCGGACATCTTTCGCATCTGCAAGACCTCCGGTCGGGGACATACGAAGGGCCCCGCGAGTGGGCCCAGCCGGTCGCGATCTTCCGCCGCGCCGCTAGCCTGCTGGATCCGGTCGTGCGGCGGCGCTTCGCCTCAACCCAGACGACTCACCGGTGCGCCGCCCCATGGCGCCATCCCGGCGCCCTGCCGATGCCAGCCAACAGCGCTGGCATCACGCAGAGCGGCGGTCGGGTACCTGAGGAGGTCGCTCGGCATCTGACTGAGCGTGACGCACCGGTCTGGTGCCCGGCTGCGCGAGCCGCTGTGCGTGCGTCGTCGTGCCGGGCGGGGTGCCAGGCTGAGGGCATGGCGCCTGAATGCCAGCCAGACCGCGAGGTCACCCTCACCCGGCTCCGCGCGCTGCTCGACCGGCTGATCCGCGACGGCACGGCGACAGCGGTCACCGACGGCAGCGTCCGCCACGTGTTCCCGGTCGCGGTCGGGCCGAAGGCGCGGCGATCCGCTCTTGGGTGATCCGCGAACATGCGGCCGGCGCGGTCGAGGCCGGGCTGGGTTATGGCATCTCGGCGCTGTTTGCCTGCGAGGACCTGCTCACGGTCGGCGGCCCGGAAATGCGCCATGTTGTCATCGACCCGCACCAGGACACCAGGTTCGCTGCCCTGGGCCCGCAGGCCCTGGGCGAGGCCGGAGTCGCCGGGCTGGTGGAGTTCCACTCCGAGCAGTCACAGATCGTGCTGCCCCTGCTGCTTGCCCGGGGCCGCCGGTTCGACATGGCCGCGATCGCCACCACTGGGCGGTTCTGCGCACCGGCACTGGCCCCGACACCCGGCCGTTCGACTACCTGGTGGCGCCAGGCGCGCAGCTGGTATCCGATGTCTTTACCGGGCCCGGCGGCAGCGCTCCTGCCGATGCGAGCGGCCAGGTTATTTGTGAGCGGTCCGCCGCGGCGCCAAGACGGTCAGCCAGAAGGCGGCTGGACGGCCGAGGTAGTAGGCGGTCAGATGAGCGGGCCGGGCGCGAGTACCGGTAGTGGTCATTGGTTCCTCCGTAGGGTTCGGACGTGCACACCATCGAGGTTCGCGCTAAGGCGCGCCACCCGGCATGGGACGAGAGCCCTATTTCCAGGTGGCCTTTCCCCAGGTAGCTGCTAAGACCTGGCTTAAGCCGCAGCCCAGCGGCGATGCTTCACTTCACCGGTAACCCGGCCCAGATGATTACGCAAGGTAATAACAGCGATCTGATCCGTCGCACCTGATCGCCGACTATGCGCCTCGCGGTTGATGGCGGATTCGCCTTGGCCAAGAGCGCAGAATGACCGTTTTGGCCGCTAGCGGGGGCGCTCTGTGCGAAGGCGTCCGGCTGGGCGGACGCCTTCGCGTGGGGTAGTGGTGGGGTGGTGCTTTACGGTCTCGGGGAGCGCTCCAGCAATCTGTGAAAGAGGTCTCGCTTCATTTTGGCGAGATCTTTCAGATCCGTAACTGTCAGGCCCGTTTGCGCCTGCTGCGCTGTCAATCTCCGGAAGAGGTCCCGCTTCATGTTGGCGAGATCGTGTAGGTCGGTGAATGTCAGGCCGTTTGGCGTCGGCTGCACTGTGGCGTGTGTCGCGCGGGGGGGCGGGTTGTGGCTGGCCGCGGTGGCTGTGCCTTGGCAGGCGGGCAGCGCCAGGGCGGCGGCCGCGAGCCCGGCCAGGGTGACGGAGACACGGTGGGTGGGGTTCATGACGACCTCCTGTGATGCGAGTAGGGGGGTAGCTGCCCTGTGGGAGGGCTGCTGGCCGGCGACTGTGCCGCACTGGGCCGGTGATGGCGCGGCGGTGCGCGGGTCACGAGCCGGTGCGGGCGCCCAGCGCGGCGAGCAGGCGGCGAACCGCAGCCGGGTGTGCGGGCGCGGGATGCATGGGCCGCTGGGTTCGCGCGCGGCGGGCCCGGCGGGCGGTGCGGCCCAGCGCGTCCCGCTGGGCCTGGGCGGTGCAGGTCAGCGATGTGGGCCTGGGCGATCTGCTGATGGATGATGGGGTACATTGCGGTCTCCTCGGTTGAGGCCCTTGGCGGGCTTTGTCCCGAGGATGCGGTTAAGGCCGGGCAGTGCGGATCGGGTGATCGCGCCGTGCCGGGGCGGGTAAGTCCTTAGATTTGCGCGGGCGGCCCTTAGCCCTGGTCGCCGAGCAGGCCGGCCCGCTCAGCCAGGGCGGCGGCCTGCACCCGGCCGGACACGGCGAGTTTGCGCAGGATGCTGGTCACATGCACGCTGGCGGTCTTGGGGCTGATGTACAGCTCGGCGCCGATCTGGGCATTGGTTCGTCCCGCGGCCAGCAGGCGCAGCACTGCCCGCTCGCGTTCGGTGAGCCCGTATGGGGCCATAGTCGCCGGCGGTGAGTCCTGCGGGGTGGCGGCCGGAGCCTGGAGGGGGATGCGGGCCCGCTGGGCCAGCGCGCGGATCTGCGCCAGCAACGGCGCGTGCCCGTCGGCGGCAGCCGCGGCGGCCCGCAGGGCCGCGGCAGCTGCGGCGGCGGGCTGCCCGGCGTCCAGCTGCGCTTGAGCCTGCCGCCACCAGGCGTAGCCGGCGCGGTGCGGGCAGCCCAGGTCCTGCCAGGCTTTCGCCGCCGCTCCCCAGGCGGCAGGGTCATTCTCACCGGCCAGCCTGGTGCGCTCGGCGTCCCAGGTGGCCCGCTCGGCGGGAATAGTGGCCACGAAGGGATGGTCGGTGAACGGGCCGCCGGTGAACCGCCTAGCCCAGGAGGCCAGGCCGTCGGCGGCGGTGGCAGCGGCAGCGGCGGCGGGTCCGTCGCGGCGCGCCCGGGCCAGCTCAGCCAAGTCCGCGCAGGCGCGCATGCCCGCCGTCAGCAGCCGCCCGCAGAGGATTGTCAGGTCCGCGTCCTTGAACAAGGGAAGTACCCGCCTGGTCTCGGTGAGGGCATCGGCCGGGCGGCCCGCCCACAACGCCAGCTCCGTGGCGCGCTGCGCCCACTCGCGGTAGGAGTCGGCGCTGCTGGAGCGGGGGACGCACGCCTTGATCTGCTGCTGCCGCCGAGTAGCCGCCTTAATGTCGCCGCGCAGCAGGTCGATCTCGGCGCGGGCCTCGTGCACCACCCAGTGGTCGCGGTCTGGTGGCCCGGAGGTCAGTGGGTCGATCAGCGCGGCGGCCTCGGCCGTGCGTCCCTGGGCCAACAACGCCTCCGTGGCGTTGGCGGCCAAGACGGCCGCCCCCCACGAGGCCCCCAGGCCGGCCTGCCGGGCGGTCTCCAGGCCGTGCAACGCGGACTCGGCGCCACTTTGGTACCTGGCGAGTCTGAACAGCGCATCGCTTTCGATCACGGCCAGCCACACCAAGGCCGGGCCGTCTCCCGCCGCCCGGGCAAGAGCCCACCCCCGCTCCAGGAACGCCAGCCCTTCCTCAACCTCCCCACGCAGCAACACGTTGGCCGCGAGGCTGGCCAGGACGCGGGGGATCAGGGCCGTGGCGCCGGACGCGCCGGCGATCTCCAGCGCCCGGTTGAGGGCAGTTCGGCTTTCCCCCGAGCGGCCCTGAGCGAGGAACAAGAAATGCCAGCCGTAGTCGAGCCAGGCCTCGGCCTGGTCGGCCGACGGCGAAGCCTGCTCGAACAGCCCCAGCGCCTCCTCGATCAGCGGCAACGCCGCGGCCGGCGCATCGATCTCCCGGAAATAGGCGGCGCGATGGCAGACGACGCCAGCGATAGCAGGGTCGGGGTGCGCGGCGAACCGGCGGTAAGCCTCCTCCGCCACCACGCCCGCGCGGATGTCATCGCCGGACAGGCGGAGCGCGTCAATGGCCCGCAGATAAAATCTGGGCAGGTCAAACCCGGCCGTCTCGGTAGCTCCGGGCTGTGCCTGGGTTAGTTCGATGGCCCGCTGCCAGTGCGCGGCCGCTTCGGCGTAACCGAACACCTTTTCGGCGGCGCCGGCTGCCGAGATTCTCGCGGGAAGCTCTTGGACGGGGTGGCCCGCGGCCTGCCAGTGCCCGGCCGCCTCTGCCGCCAGCGTGCCGCCGCCGTCCGCCTCCAGCGTCAGCGCGGTACGCTCATGCAGCACTGCGCGCTCGCCCGGCAGCAGCCCTCCGGCCACCGCCTCGGCCAGCAGCACATGCCGTGACCGGTGCGCCTCACCAGCGGTGTCTTCGGCGAGCAGCCGGGCCGCCGCCAGTTCACGCAACCCCCGGCGCACTCGATCAGCGCTCAAGCCGGTGACCGCAGCCACCTGATCATCGGCCAGCGGCCGGCCCGCCACCGCCAGCCCCGCCAGCACCACCTGCGCATCAGCAGCGCAGCGGCCTGCCCGCGCCGCCAGCAACTCCGCCAGCCGGGGCGGCAACCCCACCAGGGCGCGCAGCCGGGCATCTGCGGCGCCTGCCAACGCCGCGGCCACCAACTGCTCGGTGAAAAATGGGTTGCCCTCCGCCCGCGCGTAAAATTCGTCGGCAACTTCTTGCGGCACCGGCCCACCCGCCAGCGCGGCCACCTGCTGCGCCACCTCCAGCCGCGACAGCGGGCCCAGCCGGATCTCCTCCACCCCCGCCGCGCCGCGCACATACGCAAGCCAGTCCGCCACCGGCGCGGCCAGCGGCGCCTCATCACTGCGGCAGGTGGCCACCACCGTCACCGCACCCCGGCGCCCGGCCGACGCCAGGAAAGTCAGGAAATCCAGCGTCTCGCTGTCCGCCCAGTGCACATCCTCAACCACCACCCCGACCCCAGATTCCGCAGCCACCGTGGCCAGCAGGTCCGCCACTGCGGAAAACAGCCGCTCCCGCTGCCACCCCCCATCCCGGTCGCCTACACCCGGCCCACCACCAGGGCCCACCTGCGGCAGCAGCCGCCCAACTTCCTCCCGCACATACGCTGGGGCAGCCTCCAAGGCTTCTCCAAACAGCCGCCCGCCCTTCGCGTCGTTTAGCTCGCGCAGCGCCTGCGCGACAGGCAGCAGCGGCAGCGTGCTCGCCAGCGGCAAGCATTCCCCCCGCACCACTACCATCCCAGCAGCGGCCGCCCGGGCCATGCCTTCCCCGGCAAACCGGGTCTTGCCCACCCCCGCATCCCCCACCACGAGCACCATCCGGGCATCCCCGCTCAGCGCCCCCACCAGGCGGGAAAGTTCACCCTCACGGCCAACAAAGGCCACCGGCCCTGCCACACACACAGCCCACCAGCCCTAACGTGCCCAGGTCAATGCCTTCCAGCCACACACCGCCAGCAGCCAACGGCACCGGACCAGGCCCGCCCCAGCGGATACAAGAGCCACCGAACACCTATTCGGGCGCGTCCTCATCGGCCAGCAACCGACCGAGACTGACGGGCCTATCGGCGGATCTTGTACGTCAGGCGCTCACCGACACGGTCACGATATGTGACAGGTTGTTGCTCGCCAGTCCAGGCTGCGGCTGAATCCGGTGCTCGCGGCGGACCACGCAGGCCCGCCGCGGCGACGATGCTCCGGCATCACAACTCTGCTACCCAGCCTGCTCGCTGACTATCGTGGCTCAGCTCTCGACGAAGACGGTCCAGTTCCGGCCTTGCGCTTCCTCCGCGAATGGTCATCGCCGCTAGCAGGGAGGATGCGCTCGGCTACAGTTTCACCCTCGTTGTACTCGCCTGTTGGCCGGAAGCCCAGGCGCTTGTAGAAGCCTTCGGGGCCGTGCTCGCCGGCGTCGTAACAGACCGTCAGCCGGTGGTGGCCCCGCCGAGCGGCTTCTTTGCACAACTCTTCGACCGCAAATCGCCCGTAGCCCTTACCCTGGTGCTCGGCGCCAATGGCTAGCCGCCACAGGTAGCTGTGAAACAGCGGATTCTCATGCGCTGGTGCAAACGCGGCCATGATGAAGCCGACCAACTGGCCGCCATCATAGATCAGCCTGGGCCAGGCGATATCGGGCATTGTGTAGGCGTCGGCAAGGGACCAGGCGACCGGGGCAACGAGACCTTCCTGATCGGGCCGCAGCTTCAGATTGCAGGCCGCTCCGACGTTCTCCTGGATGACTGGTTCCAGTCGCGGGCCCGTCGGCATGTTCTCAACGCTATGCCCCGAGCGGCCGCATTTCGCGACTGACCCTCCTGCAAGTTCCTGGCCGCAGGGTTCTCGGAGCAGCGGGCCCCTAGCTGCAGCGGCGTGAAGGACGTCAGCGCCGAGCATCCGATTCTGCGCGGCGATTCACCAGCTGGCGCTCAGCGCAGGTTCGGCGCAGATCGGCGGATCAAGCGCGGCCGTGGCTTGGCGGTCAGTCACATTCGGTCGGCAGGGAGCCCCGCCCGGGGTTCCCGGCCGGACTCCCGTCATGACCGCCAGCCCCTGCTGGAGGCGGCCATCACTGCGGCGCCTGGTATCTGGCCACCAAGCGCCGGTGCAGCTGGACCGCGCGGCCGGGCCGGCAGGGCCGGTTAGGGCCGCAGCCCGAGCT
>Ga0126383_10001462_pt1 | contig 14725 bp, 11 predicted proteins | sample PanSoiMetPlot_35_FD_96882 | JGI IMG/M metagenome (GOLD analysis project Ga0126383, IMG submission 96882) | Tropical forest soil microbial communities from Panama - MetaG Plot_35 | ecosystem: Environmental > Terrestrial > Soil > Tropical forest > Bulk soil | place: Panama | collected 2016-02-17
ATGGCACCAGGACTACGGCACCTGGCAGGCGGACGACCTCATGCCCGAGCCGCGCGCGATGAACATCGCGATCTTTCTCAACGAGGTGAACGAGTTCAACGGCCCGCTGATGTTCATCCCGGGGAGCCACAAACTCGGCGTGATCGACGCGGCACACGACACGACGACCACGAGCTATCCGCTCTGGACCATCAACCACGACACGATCCGGAAGCTTGTGGCGCGCGGCGGGATCGTCGCACCCAAGGGGCCGGCGGGCTCGCTGATCATGTTCCACGCCTGCCTCGTGCACGCGTCGAGCTCCAACCTGTCGCCGTGGGACCGGTGGAACGTCTATCTCAGCCTGTGCGCGGTCTCCAACCATATCCGCCGGTTCAAGCGCCCGGAGTACATCGCCCATCGCGACTTCACGCCGATCGAGTGCCTCCCGGACGACTGCCTGCTCCGCGATTACGCTGTGCCTCTGCCTTGGAAGGACGGCACCCCCGAGGAAGCGCTGAAGCCAGTGTCCCTCGCGGCCTGAGCCCGCGCGAGCCCGAAGGAGATGCGATGAACCTCTACGCGAAGCTCAAAGAGCGCGTCGCACAAGGCAAGCCGCTCCGCATCGGCCTCATCGGCGCGGGCAAGTTCGGGGCGATGTATCTCGCGCAGGTGCCGAAGACCCCCGGGATTCACCTGGCCGGGATCGCAGATCTCGCACCGGCGAACGCGCAGGCGAACCTCGAGCGCGTGGGCTGGAAAGCGGAGGCTTACGGCGCCCGGTCGCTGGATGCAGCGGTCAAGCAGGGCAACACGCACGTCGGCGTGGATTGGCAGGCCCTCGTCGCGCATCCCGCGATCGACATCATCGTGGAGGCGACCGGCCATCCGATCGCCGCGGTCAGCCATGCGCTTGCGGCGTTCAAGCACGGCAAGCATGTCGTGATGGTGACCGTGGAAGCGGACGCCTTTTGCGGCCCGCTGCTCGCTCGGAAGGCGCAAGAGTCGGGTGTCGTCTACAGCCTCGCCTATGGCGATCAGCCAGCGCTCATCTGCGATCTCGTCGACTGGGCACGGGCGGCGGGCTTCAACGTGGTCGCTGCGGGCCGCGGCCATAAGTGGCTATCGCACTACGCGCAGTCCACGCCCGAGACGGTCTGGGAGTACTACGGCCTCACGCCCGAGCAGGCGCGGGTCGGCGGCCTCAACCCGAAGATGTTCAATTCGTTCCTCGACGGCTCCAAACCGGCGATCGAGAGCACGGCGGTCTGCAATGCGACGGGTCTGACTCCGACCCCCGACGGCCTCGCGTTCCCGCCGGCGAGCGTCGACGATCTGCCGCTCGTCATGCGGCCGAGAGAGGAAGGCGGCCAGCTCCATCACAAGGGTCAGGTCGAAGTCGTTTCCTCGCTCGAGCGCGATGGCCGCGTGATCCCCTACGACATCCGATTCGGGGTCTTCGTGGTCTTCGAAGGCGAGACCGAGTACATCCGCCGCTGCTTCACGGAGTACGGGGTCCGCACCGATCCCTCGGGCCGCTATGCCTGTCTATACAAGCGCTGGCATCTGATCGGGCTCGAGGTCGGCATCTCCGTCGCGTCGGTCGGGCTGCGCGGCGAGCCGACCGGCTGCGCAACCGGGTTCCGGGCCGACTGCGTCGCGACGGCGAAGCGCGATCTGAGGCCCGGCCAGCTTCTCGACGGGGAAGGCGGCTATACCGTCTATGGGAAGCTCGTTCCCGCCGAGGATTCACTCAAGATCGGCGCGCTGCCGCTCGGCCTCGCGCACGACGTCAAGCTGCTCAACCCCGTCGCGGCGGGACAGGCGGTGCGCTGGAGCGACGTTCAGATCGACGCCTCGGCCGAGGCGGTGAAGGTCCGGCGCGAGATGGAGCGCGAGTTCGCGCCGGCGCAGCGCGCAGCGGCTTGAACGTCGCGGCGCCGTTCGGGAGGCGCATTGTGCGGCGCGCGCTTGCGGCGCTCGCCGCGCTGGCGCTGTTCGCCGCAGCGCCAGCCGCGCTCGCACAGGCCTACCCCACGAAGATCGTTCGCCTGATCGTCCCCTGGGCGCCCGGCGGTTCGACCGACGTGCTGGCGCGGCTGATCGGCGTGAAGATGTCGGAGCACTGGGGCCAGCCGGCGATCGTCGAGAACAAGCCGGGCGCCTCGGGCAACATCGGGTCGGACCTGGTGGCGAAGGCGCCGGGCGACGGGTACACGATCCTCATCGGCTCGGTATCGACGCACGCCATGAATCCCTATCTCATGGCAGCGATGCCGTTCAAGGGCGTCGACGACTTCCGGACCGTCGCGCTCGCGGCCTACGTGACCAACGTGCTAGTCGCACGTCCGGCGCTTCCGGCAAACAGCGTGAGCGAGCTCGTGGCGGCGGCCAGGGCGAAGCCGGACGCGATCAAGTACGCCTCGGCCGGCAACGGCAGCACCAACCACCTCGCGGCGGAGCTCTTCGCGCGCATGGCGGGCGCGCAGATGCTGCACGTTCCGTACAAGGGTGGGGGGCCGGCGACGACGGCGATTCTCGGCGGCCAGGTGGACATTTTCTTCACCGGCCTCGGGAACGTGTGGGATCACGTGAAGGCCGGCAAGCTGAAGCTGCTGGCGGTGACCGAGCGTCGCCGCTCGCAGCTGCTGCCCGGCGTGCCGAGGGTCGGCGAGACGCTGCCGGGCTACGAGATGGCGGTCTGGTACGGCGTCTGGGTGCCCGCGGCAACGCCGCCGGAGATCGTCGCCAAGCTGAACGCTGAGGTGAACCGCATCATGGTTCTGCCCGACGTGCAACAGCGTCTCGCCGCGATGGGTGCAGAACACGCCGCCCTCACGCCGCGCGAAGCGCACCAGCTGCTGAAGGACGACGCCGAGCGCTGGGGCAAGATCATCCGCGAAACGAACATCAAAGCGGACTAGCGCCCGGCCGCGTAGCCCTGCATCCCGCGCGCGTTGGCCGCCGCACGCAGCAACAGGCGGCCACCGTGCGCCGTCCGCGCGGTGACGGACAGCCTGCCTTCCGACCAGGGCTCACCGACCACGACGCGGTGTCCGCGCCCGCGCAGGGCTGCGACCGCGCCCGGATCGAATCGACCCTCCAGAGTGAGGAGATTGCGCTCGAGCTTGCGCGGCCAGAACGACGACACGAAATGGTTGATGTGCCACGCCGGCGCGTCGATCGCCTCCTGCAGATTCATGCCGTGGTGGACGTGCCGGAGGAGGAGCTGCAGCTGCCACTGATCCTGCTGGTCGCCCCCCGGCGTGCCGAAGGCGAGGTACGGCTCGCCGTCGCGGAGCACGAGCGAGGGCGAGAGCGTGGTCGTCGGCCGCTTGGCCGGGGCGAGCGCTCCCGGCAGCGCCGGATCGAGCCAGGCCATCTGCAGTCGGGTGCTGATCGAGAAACCGAGCTCGGGCACGACCGGGCTAGAGGACAACCAGCCCCCGGACGGCGTGGCCGACACCATGTTGCCCCAGCGGTCGATCACGTCGAGGTGGCATGTGTCGCCTTCCAGCTGCGCGAACGTCGGCTCGCCGATGCCGAGCGCTGCGCTCGCCTCGGCCATGAGTCGTGCGGAGATTGCCGTGAAACCGGGCAAGCGCGGCGTCCGGCCTCCCGGCGACCCCGGACGCAGCTCCTCGCTCGCGCGCTCATCGACGAGCTTCGCGCGGGCAGCGGCGTAGTCGGTTGCGAGCAGCGCGGCGACGGGCACCGCGGCGAATTCCGGATCGCCGAGCCACGCGTCGCGATCGGCGAAGCAGAGCTTGGCCGCTTCGGCGAGGAGGTGCACGAACTCGGCTCCGGTGGGGTCGAGCGCGTCGAGGTCGAAATGCTCGAGAACCGCAAGCTGCAGGAGGAGCACCAACCCCTGGCTCCAGGGCCCGCACTTGAGTACCGTGTAACGCCGATAGTTCCGGGCGAGCGGGTTCTCATAGCTTGCGGACCAGCGCGCCAAGTCGTCGGCCGAGAGAAGCCCGCGGTGCGGTCGCCCGGTGCAATCCATGAGCTCGCTCGTGGCGTAAAAACGCCCGACGGCTTCGGCCACCGGCCCGCGGTACCAGTGCGCGCGCGCCGCCTCGATCCGGCGTTCGCGATCACCACCGACGCTCTCGGCTTCGTGCAGCAGCCGCGCATAGCTCGCGGCAAGCGCGCGGTTGCAGAACAGCTCACCGGGTCTCGGCAAGTCTCCGCCAGGCAGATAGATCGCCGCGGAACTCGGCCAGTGCTGTCGGAAGAGCGGCGCGACCGCGGCGAGCGCCTGCACGATTCGCGGCACGAGCGGATAGCCATGCTCCGCGTAGCCCAGCGCCGGGCCGAGCACCTCACCGAGATCGAGCGTGCCGTAATCGCGCAGCAGGAGCATCCAGGCGTCGAACGCACCCGGCACCGTGGCGGGAAGGAGCCCCGTGCCGGGCACGAGCTCCAGGGCGAGCGCTTTAAACGCGTCGATCGTCGCTCTTCCCGGCGCCACGCCTTGGCCGCAGAGCGCGCGTGTGCGCTTCTCCTTCTCGCTCCAGAGGAGGATCGGCACCTCGCCGCCCGGGCCGTTCAGATGCGGCTCGACGACCTGCAGCGTGAACGCGGCGGCGACGGCCGCGTCGAAGGCGTTGCCGCCGCGCTCGAGCATCCGCATCGCGGTGGCCGTTGCGAGCCAGTGCGTCGACGCGGCCACGCCGAAGGTGCCGCGGATCTCGGGCCGGGTGGTAAAACCAAATGCCGTCACGAGGCGAGGGCCTCCGCGGCAAGCGGGGCGAGCGCGAGCGCCTTCGACACGTCGGCGGGCGAATATCCTCCGGTCTCGCGCAGGAAGTTGAGCGTGCCGACGACGCGGCCAGCACGCCTGACCGGGACGTTGATGACTGCGCCGAGCCCCAGCGCGAGGATCTTGTCGGCGTCATCGAATGCTGCCCGGATCCCGGCTTCGTCGCTCGCGAAATAAGGCTCACCTGCGTCGAATACCTGTCGGCTCCATGGGGTTTCGCGCTTAATCTTGCGTCCGCCGATTGGGTACGCCACGGCGTTGCTGGTGTAGACCCGCTCGACCTCGGCGGTGGCGCCGAGGTAGCGCATCGCGGTGAAAAGACGATAACCGAAGCTCGCCTGCGCCTCGACCGCGATGCGCTCGAACGCGGTTCCATTCATAGGGCCGGAGCATACCAAGGGCAACACGATCGGCGTTCCGGTTGACAGTTGCGCGAGCGCTGCTACGCTAGTGCCGACGCGCGAGGTGGCGTCGCCGACGTCGCGCACGCCGGCTGAGGAGGAGGTCCGATGCAGCACAAGATGGTCCGGTCGCTGTTCTTTGCTGTCGCTGCGGCCGGGGTGGTCGCGACGCCGCCGTGCACCTTCGGACAGGGCGATCCGATCCGCGTAGGCTTTCTGACGGTACGAACCGGCCCGCTCGCGGCCGGCGGCAAGCAGATGGAGGAAGGTATCCTGCTCTTCCTCAAGGAGCGCAACAACACCATCGCGGGCCGCAAGGTCGAGCTGCTCATCGCCGACACCGGCGGTAACCCGGCTGGCGCGAGGACCAAGACGCAGGAGCTGGTCGAGCGGAACAGGGTGCACGTCATCATCGGCCCGCTCGCCGCGTTCGAGGCGATCGCGATCGACGACTACATCCGCCAGACGAAGACCCCAGTGGTCTCCTGCTCGGCGGCGGCCGAGGATCTCACGCAGCGCAAGGCGAGCCCGTGGTTCGTGCGCAGCGCCGCGAGCTCCGCGCAGCCGAACCACGCGCTCGGCGACTATGCCGCCAAGACGCTCGGCTACAAACGCGTCGCGATCATCGCCGACGACTTCGCCTACGGTCACGAGACCGCGGCGGGGTTCCAGCGCGTCTTCGAAGACGCAGGCGGCAAGGTCGTGCAGAAGCTCTGGCCGCCGCTCAACGTGCCCGACTACGGCACGTACATCGCGCAGATCAAGACCAACGTCGATGCGGTCTACGCCGGGTTCGCCGGCGCGAACGGCTTCCGCTTCCTCAAGCAGTACCGCGAGTACGGGATGAGGCTGCCGGTTCTCGGTAGCATGACGACCGCGGACGAAGGCATCTTGAAACAGATGGGCGACGAGGCGCTCGGCGTCGTGACCGGCGGCTGGTACGCGGCCGGCATCGACTCGCCGGAGAACACTCGCTTCGTCGCGGCGGTGAACAAGGAGTACGGCGCCGATCCGGGCTACTACACGCTCGGCGCCTACTCGGCCGGCGCGCTCGTCGAAGCCGCCGCGAAGGCCGTGGGCGGCAAGGTGGAGGACAAGGAAGCCTTCATGAAGGCGCTCCGCAACCCGGGCACGATCAAGGACCCACGTGGCGAGTGGCGGCTGGATGAGTACGGCAACCCGGTCATGTCGATCTACATCCGCAAGGTCGAGCGCAAGGGGTCCAAGCTGGTCAACACCGTCGTGAAAAGCTATCCGCAAGTAAGCCAGTTCTGGACCTATGATCCGAAGGCCTTCCTCGCAGCCCCGGTCTACTCGCGCGATTCACCGCCGGCCAAAAACCTGGAACCGTGAGGAGGTGTGGATGACTAGCGATCGCGACGAGAACGGCGATGCCGGCGGTGCCGGACCGGAAGGCCTGCGCAAGGGCTTGACGAGCTACGGCGACACCGGCTTCTCCATCTTTCTGCGCAAGGCGTTCATCAAGGGCGCCGGCTACACCGACGACGCGCTGGCCCGCCCGGTGATCGGGATCGTGAACACGGGGAGCGCCTACAACCCGTGCCACGGCAACGCGGATCAGCTGATCGACGCGGTGAAGCGCGGGGCGATGCTCGCGGGCGGACTGCCGATGGAGTTCCCGACGGTATCGATCCACGAGAGCTTCGCGCATCCGACCAGCATGTACCTGCGCAACCTGATGTCGATCGACACCGAGGAGATGATCCGCGCCCAGCCGATGGACGCGGTCGTCCTGATCGGCGGCTGCGACAAGACGGTGCCGGCACAGCTGATGGGGGCCGCTTCGGCGGGTATCCCGGCGATCCAGCTCGTCTCCGGCTCGATGCTCACCGGCTCGCATCGCTCCGAGCGCGTCGGCGCCTGCACCGACTGCCGCCGGTTCTGGGGCAAGTACCGGGCGGAGGAGATCGACGCGGAAGAGATCTCGCGTGTGAACGATCAACTCGTCGCGAGCGTCGGAACCTGCTCGGTGATGGGAACGGCGAGCACGATGGCGTGCGTCGCGGAGGCGCTCGGTATCATGCTGCCGGGTGGCGCCTCGGCGCCGGCGGTCACGGCGGATCGCATCCGCGTGGCGGAGCAGACCGGCGCGACGGCGGTGCAGATGATCCGGCAGGGATTGACGCCGGACAAGGTTCTCACCGGGAAGGCGTTCGAGAACGCGCTCCGGGTGCTGCTTGCGATCGGCGGTTCGACCAACGGCGTCATTCATCTGACTGCGATCGCCGGGCGGCTTGGGATCGAGATCGACCTCGATCGCCTCGACACTATGGGGCGAGAGACGCCGGTGCTCGTCGATCTGAAGCCTTCTGGCCGGTTCTACATGGAGGATTTTCACAACGCGGGCGGCCTGCCGACCCTCTTGCGCGAGCTCAAAGCGCTGCTCCATCTCGACGCCTTGACGGTTACCGGCCGGACGCTCGGAGAGGAGATCGAGCGCGCCGGGGAGGGCTTCAAGCAGGACGCGATCCGGCCGCTTCGCGATCCGATCTATCCGCAGGGCGGGATCGCCGTCCTCCGCGGAAATCTCGCGCCGCGCGGCGCGATCATCAAGCAATCGGCCGCGGACGCGCGGTTGATGGAGCACGAGGGGCGGGCGGTCGTCTTCGAGAACGTCGCCGACATGGCGCGGCGCATCGACGACGACGCGCTCGATGTGACGCCCGACGATGTGCTGGTCCTCAAAAACATCGGCCCCACCGGAGCGCCCGGCATGCCCGAGGCGGGTTACCTCCCGATCCCCAAGAAGCTCGCGCGGGCCGGCGTCAAGGACATCGTGCGTGTCTCCGACGGCCGGATGAGCGGCACCGCGGCGGGCACGATCGTTCTTCATGTGACGCCCGAAGCCGCCATCGGCGGGCCGCTCGCCTACGTGCGAAACGGCGACCGGATCCGTCTGAGCGTCAGCGGAAGGGAGCTTGCGGTGCTCGTGCCGGCCGAAGAACTCGCGGCCCGGGCGAAGTCGCAGCGGATCGAGCCACCGCAAGCGAAACGCGGCTACCACAAGCTCTTCCTCGAGCGGGTGACGCAGGCCGACCAGGGCGTCGATTTCGACTTCCTGCGCGCCGCCGAGTTCACGGAGAAGGTTCCGCGTCCCCGCTGAGCGCCGCGCTGGGTGCGAGGCAGAACGCTCGATGGACGCCATCGCTCGGCTTCTCCGACCGCGCAGCATCGCCGTCGTCGGCGCGTCCGCCGATGCGACCAAGACCGCGGGACGGCCGATCGCGTACCTGCAGAAGCACGGCTTCGCGGGCGAGATCTACCCGGTCAATCCGCGCAGCGGATCGATCGGCGCGTTGAAATGTTATCCGGACGTGGCGGCGCTTCCGGTGTCACCCGACGTCGGGATCGTGCTTCTCGGCGCCGAACGCGCGAGTCAGGCAGTGCGAGCCCTCGCGGAGCGGGGGACGGCGGCCGCCATCGTCGTCGCGAGCGGATTCGGCGAGGCTGGACCCGACGGCGGGCGCCTCGAGGGCGAGCTCAAGGCCGCTGCGGGAGCGATGCGGCTGCTCGGCCCCAACACGATCGGTCTCGTCAACCTCACCGACAAGATCATGCTGGCCGCGAGCGGAGCGCTGGAGATGGACGCGCTGCCGGCGGGCCGGATCGCGGTCGTATCGCAGAGCGGCGGCATCCTGGGCTCGCTACTCTCGCGTGCGGCGGGTCGCGGCATCGGCTTCTCGAAGCTCGTCTCGACCGGCAACGAAGCCGACCTCGGGGCGGCCGACTTCATCGCTCACCTGGCGGACGATGAGGCGACTGCAGTGATCGCGTTGTACGTCGAGGGTGTACGCCAGCCGGAGCGCTTTCGCGCGGCAGCCGAGGCCGCATCGCGCTCGGGCAAGCCGCTCGTCGTGTTCAAAGTGGGCCGATCGGAGGCGGGTCGACGTTCGGCGCTCTCGCACACCGGCGCGCTGGCGGGGACCGACCGGATGTACGAGGCGCTTTTCAATCAGGTGGGCGCGATCCGCGTCGCGACTTTCGCCGAGCTGCTCGAGGTGCCGGCCGCGCTTGCGGCGGGGCGGGCGATGCAGGGCCGCCGCGTCGCGATCCTGACCTCGAGCGGCGGCGCCGGGACGCTGATCGCGGACTGCTGCGGCCTCGCGGGGTTCGAGACGCCACCGCCGGACGCGGCGACCGCCGAGCGGCTTCGCCCACTGCTGGCCAGCGGCGAAGCCGCCATGGACCGGAACCCGGTGGATCTGACGCTCGCCGGAGCGAAACCTGAAATCCTGCACGCAGCGCTCGGAGCGCTGCTGGAGAGTGCGAGCTACGACGCGGTGATCGCCGTCGCCGGCTCGTCCGCGCTCGCTCGGCCCGGCCCGGTCGCGGACGCGATCAGCGACCGCATGCGGGGCGGCGTCAAGCCGTTGCTCGCTTATGTCAGTCCGTACGCACCGCACATCGTGCGGCTGCTTAACGAGCGCGGCGTGCCGGCCTTCGACGCCCCGGAGAGCTGCGCCGCGGCCCTGTCCGCACTCGCCCGACCGTCAAGGGCAGAACGACGAGCGCGTGCCGACTTCACTGCCGCGCGGCCAGCGAATTCCGCGCCGGCGCTGACGAGCCTCCCGGGGCCGCTCGATGAGGCCGAGGCGAGGCGCCTGTTCGCGGCGTTCGGGATTCCGAGTGTTCGCGAGATCGAGATTGACACGCCCGCGGAAGCTGAACCTGCGGCCCGCGAGCTCGGCGGACGGGTCGTGCTGAAGATTCGCTCGCGACGGATTGCCCACAAGACGGAGGTGGGCGGCGTCGCGATCGGCGTGGCGGTGGAGGATGCCGCGCGCCGCTGCGAGGAGATGCGCGGCGCCGTGAAGGCGAAGACCGGGTTCGAACCGGAGGGTTTTCTCGCGCAGGAGCTCGTGGTCAACGGGGTCGAGCTGATCCTCGGCTTCGCGCGTGATCCACAGCTCGGCCCGGCGGTGCTGCTCGGGATGGGCGGCGTCACCACCGAGCTCCTCGACGACGCCGCGATCCGGCTGCTCCCGATCGATCGCCAAGACGCGCAGGAGATGATCGACGAGCTCAGGAGCGCGGCATTGCTCAAGGGGTTTCGGGGTCGTCCGCGAGCCGACGCGACCGCGCTCGCTGCCGCGATCGTCGCGTTCGCGGACATGATCAGTGGGTTCGGCGAACGGCTGGTCGAGGCGGAGATCAATCCGCTCCTCGTCTTGCCGGAGGGCGAGGGCGTGCGCGCGGCCGACGGCGTGCTCGTCGTTCGCTAGTTGCCAAGGCACTTGCGGTAATCTGATGCGGGAGGAGCTCGACGATGATCAAGGCACTCGCATGGGTGGCTGGCTTGGCGGTGCTCGGCGGCTGCGCCACGACGAACGCCGCGCCGAGCGAAGTGGTCAGGGATCTCGCGCCGACCGGCAAGCTGCGCGCGGCGATCAACTTCGGCAATCCCGTTCTTGCGCAGAAGGACCCTGCGACCGGCGAGCCGCGCGGCGTCTCCGTTGACCTCGCGCGTGAGCTCGGTCGCCGCCTGGACGTTCCGGTCGAGCTCGTCGCCTTCGATGCCGCCGGAAAGGTATTCGACGCGCTCAAGACGAACGCGTGGGACGTCGCGTTTCTCGCGATCGAGCCGGCGCGCGCGACCGAAATCGCTTTTTCGGCGCCGTACGTAGTGATCGAAGGCACCTACCTCGTGCCCGTCGGTTCGCCGCTGCACGTGATCGACGAGGTCGATCGCGAGGGGGTGCGCATTGCGGTGGGCAATAAGAGCGCCTACGACTTATATCTGACCCGTACGCTAAAGCGCGCGCAGCTCGTCCGCGCGCCGACGTCGCCCGCCGCGCTCGAGCTTTTCGTGAACGAGAAGCTCGAAGCCGCAGCCGGCGTAAAGCAGCCGCTCGTCCAGTTCGCGAGGGCCAACCCGAACGTGCGGGTGATGGACGGACGGTTCATGGCGATCGAGCAGGCGATGGGTACGCCCAGAGGGCGGGAGGCGGGGGCGCGCTATCTCCGGCAATTCGTCGAGGAGATGAAGGCATCGGGGTTCGTCGCCGGAGCGCTCGAGCGGAGCGGTCAGGGTGACGCGATGGTCGCGCCGCCGTCGCCCCTCCGGTAAGGCGAGTCGGCGCGCAGGATGCGGAGTCCGCCAGCGGCTTCGGAATTGAATCGCGAGCAGCTCATCCTCGGGCAGGTGCTGCGCGGCATCGCGCTCAACCGCGAGCCCGGCTTGCATTTCCCAGGCAACTTCCTGGAGATCTCGTTCGAGCGGGTGGCGACGGCCGAGACGCGGCTCACGCTCGAGCCCGGATCGCATTGCGTCGACGCCGACGGGCAGGCAAACCTCGGGGTCCTCGCGCTGTTCGCGGACCTCGCGTTGGCGTCGAGCATCCGGGCCGGCCTCGAGCCGGCCACGCGCCTGGCGACCGTCAGCATGCATCTGCAATTCACCGGGGCGCCGGCGGAGGGAACGCTCGAGGCCGTGAGTGCGTTCGAGGGGTTCTTCAGCGAGGGTGCAGGGCAACAGGGCTTGAGTCGAGTGGTCATCAGCGCCCGCACCCGGCGGATCTGCTTTGGCAGCGGCGCGTTCATGGTGCTCAAGCCGCCGCAGGGGGTGACGCTGCATCCGGTGCCGCAGCGTAAGCGCGGCGGACCGCCGGCGCCGGCGGTCGCGCCCGGCGAACTCACGCGCGATGAGCGCGGCGTCCTGCGCCGGGCCGAGAAGGCCCTAGCGACGGCCGGACCCGCGGCGGAATCTTTCATCTCCCGCTTCTGGGGCTATGAACCGCGCCCCGTGGCGGGCGGCGCCTCGGCGAGGATGAAGAACGGTCCGCACATCGGCAACCGCGTCGGCCATGCACAGGGCGGAATCATGCTCGGCCTGGCCGCAGCGACCGCGAGGGCGGCATTGCCGCGCGGCTGGGAGTTCTCCAGCGTTTCCGCGTGGTACGTGAGCCCCGGCGAAGGGGCGACGCTGCGAGCGAGATCGAGAGTCATCCACCAAGGCCGCCTCACGTCGGTCATCCGCACGGAAATTACCGGTCAGTCAGGGCGTCGGGTGCTCGAGGTGATGACAACGCATGCCCGTCGCGCGCCCCCGGGGTGAATAGCGCACGGCGGCGCTGCGAATTGGCCCGCCTTTCGTTGCGGGTTCCCCGTTACGCTGGCGGGAAGCCCGGTCGGGTAGCGGGGGGTGGCCATGAATGCACGTCCGGCATTCTCGAAGGAGGCGGCTCAGGCCTGCCTCTCCGCCTGCTACGAATACCTGCTCATCACGCTTCCGGTTGCTCTCTACGTCGTGCTCGAGGCAATCCACAAGGGCGATGCGACGTTCTGCCTCCGGTCTCCGGAGTGGGCGATCGCAACGATCTTCCTCGCGTTCCAGGGGCATGCGCTCTACCGTCGGCACCTGGCGCGCACGGGTCGCAAGCTCTCGGATCCGATGCTGGGACTCTTCGGCATGGCGACGCTCGTGGTCACCGTGCTGTCCGCGATCAATGCCTACGCATCGTTATCCGAAAACACGATCCCCGCGGTCGCCTTCAGGCTCCTGCTCTTCGCGCTCGCCTCCCTGACGTTCGTGTCGATGGTGAGCGGCGCCAAGCTCGCGCATCTCAACGCCGAGAGGCAGCGCCATGCCGCGTAGGCATCGGTACCTCGGCGATCTCGACGCGGCGACCGACGTTCACTTCAAGGATCACTTTTGCGAGTCGCGGGAGCTGCCGCGGCTGGAGGGCTGCCACTCCGACATCGTGTTCGGTTCAAAAGGCGTAGGCAAGACCGCCCTGCGCCGCGCGCTTGCCGAGCTCCATTGCGCCGAATTCTTCGCCACCAAGACGATCGATCTCGACAACATCAGCTTCGCGCAGGTTCACGACGCCCTGTCCGCTCTGCGGGATACCAGCAAGACCGAAATCGCCACGCTCGCGCGCAACACCTGGCGGAACGTTCTTGCCATGTACTGCCTCGAGGCGGTGGCCGACCATTTGCCACACAACGGCGCGCTGCGCCAGAAGATCCTCGCGCTGCTGGCCGAGGAGGAATTCGTCGGCAGGGACTCGAACACCCGGCTCATCGGGTACATCGAACGGCTGTTCCTGCTGGTCGCCGAGGCGGGGCTCGAGAGAGGAGAGGCGGCGCCGCTGGGGTTGACCAAGCACCAACGAAGCCTCGTGAGCGGCTTCCCGTTGAATCCGTCGGTCAAGGCGTTGCGCGAGGAGGCGTCCGCGGCGGTGGCGAAGACCGGCAAGGGGGTATTGATCTGTCTCGATGGCTTCGATTCGATCGTGGACCACACCCCGGCCTCTCGCCGTGCAATCTTCGCCGGACTGATCGACGCCGTCCACAAGAGCGCGCGCGACCCGCTCTTTGCCCGCGCCTTCTGCTTCAAGGCGTTTCTGCCTCAGGAGCTGACGGAAACCGCGCATGCGATCGTCTGGGATGCGGACAAGTTCATCGATCACACCCATTACATTCGCTGGTCGGAATCGGAGTTTCAGAATTTCCTCAGACGACGGTTGCTGCAGTACTCCAAGAGCCGCAGCAACCAGTTCGCGGATGTGTGGCACGAGTTCATGCCGGACAAGGTGCGCAACGAGGTTCACCGCATCGATGAGAACTCCTTCCAGTACGTCTTGCGGCATACTCTCTACCGGCCGCGCCAGCTGCTGACTCACCTGCAGCGCATCCTCGATCGCTGGGACGAGACTTCGGACGCTTTCCGGGTCGACCCTACGTTCATCGCGCCGGTCGTGGCCCGGACCAACTACGACCTCGCCCAGAGCGTGGTCAACCAGCTCGAGGTAGCGCATCCGGGCTTTGACGCGTTCATGCGTTCCTGGAACGGCGCGCAAAACGTCATACCCGTCGCGCAGTTCCAGGAGCGGCTCAAGAAGGTATTCGAGTGCCCGTCGGCGCAGGAAGCGAATCAGCTCTTCAGTGCGCTCTTCAATTTCGGCATCTTTGGAATCGCCCCAAAGGCAGCCCTCGCGAAGGGCTCACAGCAGACGCGGTTCAGGTTCGGCTTCGTGGGCGACCGCTTTGCGCCGAACATCCACGCCGCCGTCGAAGGATCCGACTTCGTGGGCCTGAGCCCGATGTTCCACGAGTTCTGCGGCTCCAGCCCGTCCGAGTACGGCGCCGTGATCCCGATGGCGAACTGAACGGCGATGCCGCGATCGCTTGCTGGCGGGAATCGCGGGGCGTAAGGTAGGTGAGCGTCGGGAGGAGTCTTAGATGCGAGTGTTCTTGATCGCTTTGCTCGGATTACCAGGTCTCGCCTTCGCCCAAGGGACCGAGATCCTCACACCCTCCGAGCCGCCGACTTTTGTCCTACCTCAGCCTGTAGGGAGCACCGCGATTCCGACGCCAGGCCAATCGCCCATGTACATCATGACGCCGCAACAGAGCTGGGGCGCCTCGGTCGTGACGCGCGGCCAGATGCCGGCCTACATCGTGCCGAACGCGGGCGGGGGAACGACGCTCTTTGGGTTGAATCAATCGCCGACATACCTCTTGCCGAACGCAGTGGGGGGAACGACCGTTTTTGGGCTGAACCAATCGCCGACATACCTCGTGCCGAACGCGGTGGGGGGAACGACCGTCTTTGGCC
>Ga0126383_10001463_pt1 | contig 14723 bp, 12 predicted proteins | sample PanSoiMetPlot_35_FD_96882 | JGI IMG/M metagenome (GOLD analysis project Ga0126383, IMG submission 96882) | Tropical forest soil microbial communities from Panama - MetaG Plot_35 | ecosystem: Environmental > Terrestrial > Soil > Tropical forest > Bulk soil | place: Panama | collected 2016-02-17
AGCGGCACCACCCAGGGGTCAGACCGCTGGTTCTTCCCATGCTGCAGCCAGTCGTGGACCATGAACTGCAACCAGCACGCAGCGAGCAGGTTGAGGCTGGATGCGGGGATGAACCGATCTCGCGACAGCAGCTGGAGGCTCACCTGACGCGGGTTCGGGCGCAGCACGCCGTCCCGATCGACCAGCGTCCTGCCGAGTGGCACATTACGGCCGAATCGAGTGCATGCACTGCCCATGTTCGGGAATTCCAGGTCGTTGTGCGTGCCGTCGGCGCTGCGTGCCCTGCGCAGACTGGGCTCCTCAGCCGGCACTCTGGCCGGCTCCTTCACCGGCAGCAGTCCGCTGTCGTACAGGTTCTGCCGGCGCAGGCCGGTTCGAAGCCCGAACAGCGTAAGCGCGCCAGGTAAAGGCGGCAGTGACTGCCAGCCCAACCGCCTATCTATCGATTCGGACCACCTCGCCAGGAGACGGGCGAACCACCCGACCTTCATCGCGGGGAGCCGCTTCGTGGTGCCGCGCAGGGTCTCCGCCCTCATCCGCCTCGCCGATCTCTCTCCAGCTCCTGGAGGCCGAGCACGACAGCAATCGCCTGAGAGCGGGACCTGGCATTGAGTTTGTCCAGGATCGTGGTGACGTGCTTGTGCACGGTGTTGGGGCTGATACCCAACAGGGTGGCGATGACGCGGTTCGAGCGCCCCGTGATGAGGAGGGCGATGACGTCCCACTCCCGCGGCGAGAGGCCGGCGGAGCGGGAAGGCGCGGAAGCCCAGTTAGGGGCGTGCCGCTCGCCTGGTCCTCGGGCGGGAGTCTCGTTGGCTGGGCGGACCGGAAATATCTCGCGCGTGCCTGGCGGAGTCCCCCAGAGCTTGCTCTTGGTCCGTACCTCCGCGGGCAGAGCGGTGCGGCGGTGCAAGAGCGTCTCGTCCAGTTGGCGCCGCCAAAGGGGGGCGGAACCGGGGCCGATCCACGGCTGCGGCTCAGCCCCCGAGGCCTCCGTGCCCTCGAGGTGTTGTTCCGGACTCCTCACTGGCGATTTCCGCGTGGCTCGGCGCCCGTCGCCTTCAGGCCTTGTAGCTGTCCGGCCATCCACTGCTGATACGCCTGTTGAGTGAGCGTCTGGAGCCGTTCGGTGGCGTCTTCTGTGATCGCGTTGCCGTGCCCCACACCGATGACTTCCGGCTCGAACTGCTCCATGCGCCTTAGAGAGGCGTGGGCCTGCTTGCGATTGAGCACGAACGCCGGCCAGCCGGCACTGAAGATGGGGTATGTGACCACCGCGTCGCCTGCGAACATGCTCCGCCGCTCAGGCCAGTAAAAGGCCAGATGACCGGGGGTGTGGCCGGGCGCGTGGATGACCTGGATGGGACCAATCTGGTCGCCGTCCTCCAGGGCGCGATCGACAGGGCATGGCGGGTGCCTACCGAGGCCCAGCGCGGCGCCAAACTGGAGTTGGTAGACGCGGTAGTAGACGCTCAGCGGCCGCATCGGCAGTATCGGGACGGGCTGCGCCCTGCGCTCCCCCTGGACGATGTCTGCCTCCCAGGGGTGGCAGCAGACGAGTGCCCGGCTCACCTGCTTCAGCGTCGCCAGCCCACCCAGATGAGAGCGGTGCGCGTGGGTGAGGACAATGTGCTTGAGATCGGTGGCGCTTCGACCGAGGCGCTTGATCTCTTCGAGGATCCTGTGGCCGTCGGTGTCCCAGAGCGTGTCGATCAGCGCGAGGGCCCGGCCGTCGTCAAGAAGAAAGCAGCGGACCTGGCCCCCCTCCTTCTGACCGATGCTATGGACACCCGGCGCGATTTCCATGTCAGTGTTTTTTCATCCGAGTGGCGCGCGCACGCTGCCCGCGATACATAGCAGTGCGACGCGCCCTCGCCGCGGCTGATCGTAATTGGCGTGGCTGCTGACAACGTCCCGGAAACCTGGGCTTTTTAGGTATCGCGGGCAGTCGGAGCTGCTCGTGTAATCTGCACGGTGCCGTGTGGGAGCGCGAGGCTGTAACGGCCGCCACCATGCGACTGTTGCAGGGAGTCCGCCTGGAGGGGCAAGGCGGAGCACTCTTCGTCATCGGGGAGGCAGGGCTGGGCAAGACCGCCGTGGTCGAGCAGGCCGGCCGCCTGGCTGGACCGGACTTCAAGGTCGGTCTCGCTCGCGGTGATCCGATGGAGACCATGCTGGCGTTCGGCCTCCTGAGCCAGTCGATGCATGGGCTGGGCGGGGACGGCCTCCTCGAGCCAAGGCCGGCCGGGGAGACCAGCACGGACCGGAGGGCTGCCCAGTTCTTTGCCGTGCTTCGCTGGCTCGAAGGCCAGGCCGGACCCCTGCTCTGGGCACTGGACGATCTCCACTGGGCCGACGCCGACTCGCTTGCCCTGGTCTCCTTCCTGTGCAGGCGCGTCTCCTCATTGCCTGTGGCCGTGATCGGCACGCTGCGCCCCTGGCCGTCGACGGCACGCGAGGTCGCCCAGAGCCTGACTCTTTCGGGCGTGGCGGCGGTCGAGCGGCTTCATCCACTGAGCGAAGCCGCCACACGTGCGCTGCTTACCGCAACGCTTGGCCGCGAACCTGGAGAAGACACGGCCAGGCAGGCGTGGACTCTGGCCGGAGGCAATCCGTTGTTGCTCGAGCAGGTGGCGCTGGCAATCCGGCAGGGCGAGGACCTGCCGGCACCCGCCGGGGTCTCACCGCGGCTGGCAGACGAGATGTTGCTGGCGCGCTTCGCGGGGCTGCCTCCAAGCGGAATGCAGCTGGTTCGCGCCGCGAGCGTGCTCGGCGCACGTTTCAAGATGGACGTCGCAGCCGAGGTCGCGCAGCTCCTCGAGCACGACGTCGACGCCGCGGTGGACGCCATCTGGCACAGCGGGCTGGTGCGCGAGTCAGGGCCTACGGCGGTGGTGGAGTTCGTGCATCCACTGTTCCAGCAAGCGGTCTACGAAAGCCTCGGCCCGCCGGTGCTGTCGCGACTGCATGCACGAGCGTTCTCGGCGCTTGCCCGGCGCGGCGCAGAGGCGGAAGCTGGCGAGCACGCGATCCGGGGCCACCTGGTGGGCAACGCTGAGGCGATCCGTGTCCTGGAGGACGGAGGAAGGGCGGCTCTCCGGGCGGGTGCCCTGGGGGTGGCTTGCAAGCATCTGGCGGCCGCGGCAGACCTGGCCGGAGACCACGTCCGCCCGGAGCTGCTGCTCGTCCTCAGCGAGGCACTCCTGGCCGCTGGCCGGCCTGCCGAGACGATCCAGACCTGCGAGCGGTTGTGCTCCAACCCGGCGCTGCCTGCTCTCTTCAGGGTGCAGGCGCTCAGAATGCTCGGCCGCGTACTCGCCAGCACCGGAGAGTATGAGCGCGCTGCGGTCCGCTTCGACGAAGCGGTCCAGATCGCCCAACCGAAGGACGCGACCGCCGCCGTCCAGATCCTTCTCGACTACGCGCTGACCTCCTGGCTCAGGGGCGGCCCGGCGAGGTCGCTTCCTCTCGCCGAGCGCGCCCGACGGCTCGCGCGGGATGCGGATGATGCCGTGCGCCGTGGAGCTGACGCGACCTGGGGCTTCATCGCACTTCAGGCCGGTGACGTAGCCGGCCTGGAGGCAACCGCGGCGGCCGCCGATCCGGTCGCCCGCGATCCGCTGGCGTACCCGCGCGAAGTCAGCTGGACCTGGGGCCCACTGACAACCTACGGCCTCGCCGCCACTGACACCGAGCGCCTGAGCGAAGCGGACAGGGTGTTCAGGATCGCGGTGGACGCCGCCGAGCGGCTGGGGGCGGCCGAGGCGGTGGCCACCTTGCGCATCCTGCATGCCTACACCCTCATGCGCATGGGGCGCCTCGATGATGCGCTGGCTTTGATCGCCCTGGCCGAGGAGCTGCTGGAGCTGGTGCCGATGGCTCAGGCTTACGCGGCAACCGCTAAGGCGAACATCCTGCAGTTCATGGGACGGCTGGACGAGAGCCAGGAGCTGTGCGATCAGGCCGAGCCCGCCGCCCTCGCGCACGGGGAATCGGTCGCCCTGCTCTTCCTCTGGGACGTGCGGGGGCGCCGCTGGCTGCTGGATGGCCGCCTGGCCGAATGCAGCGACCTATACCTGAAGCTGGAGGCGGCGAGCAACCGGATGGGGATCGGCGAGCCCTGCCTGGTGCCCTGGGCCAGGCACGCCCTTCTGGCTCACACAAGCGTAGGGCGACTCGCGGACGCCTCGCGCGTGCTCGAGTGGCTCGAGCGCTGCGCCGCGGCGCTGCCCTGCCGCTGGCCCCGGATCGCGATCGCGATCGGCCGGGGTGCGCTCGCAGAGAGCGCGGGCAAACGGGCGATGGCCGAGGGACTCTTCCGGGAGGCGCTCCAGCTTCATGACGGCCTGGAGCTGCCGATTCAGAAACTGGAGACGCTTCACCAGTACGGGGCCTTTCTGCGCAGAAGCGGACAGCCCTCCAGAGCGCGCTCGGTGCTGACCGAGGCTCTACGACTGGCAGAGGACGTCGGCGCCCACTGGCTGGCGAACCACGTTCATCGCGAGCTGGCAAGCGCCGGCGGGCGGCGGCGGCGTCGAGAGGAGCCGGATCGCCTCACGTCGCAGGAGCAGCGCGTGGCGCAGCTGGCCGCGGGCGGGCTCACCAACAAAGAGATCGCACAGCGTCTGTGGCTCCACGTGAGCACCGTCGAGAGCCACCTTCAGCAGGTCTATTCGAAGCTCGGGATACGCTCGCGCCGGCAGCTCATGACCAGGTTCGATGGCCTCACCGCCGGCGTTCCTATTCCTAAAGTTCCTGGGAATCCTTGAGGCAAGGGCGGCTGAGCCGCCAGGACACTGAGGATCTTGTGGCCCGGCCGAGGAGGCGTTTGTCTCAGCACACCCTCGACCAGCGTTCAGGCGAAGGGACAAACGGCGTTCTTGAACCGGCTTGCCACAGACGACGCCCGGGACTATGGCGGCGCGGAGGTTTGAGGACTAGGAGCAGGCCATGCTTCCAACTGTTGAGGCGCGCACGGCAACCTTCATTCTGCGGCTAGAGCTGGATACGCCGCACATCCCGATAGGCTCTATCGAGCCCGAGAGCGGGTCGATCTCGTTGAGCTTTCGCGGCTGGATGGACTTCATGAGCGCTCTCCATCAGGTGCGTGCTGAAGTTGACGCCGCAGAGCGGGGAGACGGCGCCTGAGGGCGGGAGCTTAACCGTCCCTGTGCAAGTGCCTTTGCTGCACGTGGTAGAACATGTGGCGTCTACTCCACGTGACATAGCGACAGCGCCTGTTGTCACATCGATAAGGGTGGATGAGCCACCAGATCAAGCAAAAGGCTACTCCTGCCAGAAAGCCCTCTACAAACACGTCAAGCACTGCGCAATCCGAACAAGACAGCAAGCACGTCAGCCAACCTGACGTCCCGGTTGATGGCTTCCTTGCCGCGGTGGTCATCGAGCGTCACTAACAGTCGCCTCCAGATCAGCGTGAGCAGATGCACCGTTCATTGCGGCCATCGCCACTTTCGCCCGAGGTGGTGCGCCGCCGGGGCCGGCTATCCATACCGTCTGCCGGCCGGTTCCTCTCGAGCCCGCGGCGCTCGTCTCATGAGCGCGCCGATGCAGTCCCGGAGCGCATCCCAGAGCTCGACGGCGAGCCCCGAAGCGACTACAGCGGGAGCGGGCCGGGCGGCTGAGGGGTCTGGATCGCTCACGCTCAACACCCCCTGTCTGGGTACAGACGTGAGACGCTCGAACTGTGTCGCCCTCATCTCACATTTCCCCGTTGCGACGGTAGTGGGACCAGTGCGGTCTGCGGAACGTCAGAAGTACGCGGCCGGGTACCTGAATCCACGGATCGGCCACCCGTGGGCCGCCGCGCTCAAGTTGATCATCGCGCGCGCAGCCGGAGGCGCTCCCAGCGGCCCACCCGCACGGGAGACGGTCGGCGGGGCGGGTTGCGGGGCCGGCCGAACTGCGAGTTCGACACGAACGTCGGCTTCCGTCATCGTTCACTCGCTGCCCCGTCAAGTCTGGCGGCAGCTGGCAAGCACGGCAGGACGTTTAGCTGACGAGCTCAGAGAGGAGGGGTCATCGTGAAAAGAGCAAGGATGTTTCTGTACGGGCTCGGCGCCGCGGCTGCGATGCTCGGGCTCGCACTGTCACCCGCGGTCCCGGCCGGCGCCAGCTCCAACGAGGGGACGATCCTCGAATTCGAGAGCATGGTGGGCGTGTCGGGCCAGTTCGTCGGCGCGACCGGTACGCCGATCCGTGGGCTGCACGGCGGCGGTTTGCCGTGGGTCATCACGCGCGGCGAGGGTGAAGTCGATTCCGCTGGGAACGTCGAAGTTGAGGTAAGAGGCCTGGTCCTGGCCAACACGCCGCCGGTGCCGCCCAGCTTGAGACTGACCAACCCCATCGCCAACTTCCGAGCCGTGGTCAGCTGTCTCGATAGCAGCGGCAACGCAATCAACGTCGCTACCGGACCGTTCCCGGCAAGCCCCCAGGGCAACGCTGAAATTGAGACCGCGGTGCAGCTTCCACGGCCCTGCCGCGACCCGATTGTGTTCGTGACGTCGCCGGGCCTGGCCTGGTTTGCGATGAGCGTGCACCAGGCAGAGGACTGAGCGCCGCTCGTACTCGACCGTCGACAAGACGGCTTGTGACGCTGCTTGCCAGGCTCCTGTCGGGGCAGTTAGTTGTAACTTGACGTGGTGCGAACGGCGCTGACCGTGGCTGCCGCCATCCTGCTCACTGCATGCTCGAGCGGGGCGGCCGGGGGGCCTGCCGTGCGTGCGACCGCCACCCTGCCGCCCACCGCGGCGGCCAGTCCGCGGCCACCGTCCCCGCCGGCTCCGGCACCCCCCTTCTACCTCGAGGCGCTGCGAGCCAGGCCCCCGGTCGCTGGGAGCATCGAGATCGGCGACGTGATGTGGCGCGGCCCTGGCTTCACGAAGTCCCACGTGCAGTGGACCAGCGGAGGCCAGCCCATGACGGGAACCATATCGGTGCCGGATGGCAACGGGCCGTTCCCGGTCGTTGTTGTCAACCACGGACACATACCGCCCGAGCGTTACTGGATCGGACAGGATTCAGGCATCTTCGGCGACCCGATGGCGGCCCACGGGTTCATCTCGATCGCGCCCAACTACGTCGGATACAACGGATCGGGGACTGGCGAGCCCGGCCTGCCGACCAACGAGCAGATAGCCATCACCGTTGTGGATCTGATCTCTTCGCTCGGCTCGCTGCCGCCGGCAGACCCAGCCCGCGTCGCCGTTGTCGGCCACAGCCAGGGAGGGGGCGTCAGCCAGATCCTGATGGTGATCGATCCTCGTATCAAGGCGGTTGTGCTGCATGCTCCAGTGAGCAGCGACGAAGCCGAGAACGCAGTCCGGCTTCACCAGCGAACCGGCTCATGGCCCTCGCTTGGAGATCCTTCGCAGAACCCGGAGGCATACCTGCACGTCTCCCCGCGCGCATACTTTGCGCAGCGCCAGCCGCCGGCGCTGCTCGTGCAGGGCACTATGGATCACACGATCCCGGCGGCGCACACCCAGGAGACTTTCGACGCGCTGCAGGATGCTGGTGTTGAATCGCGACTGCTCTGGATCCCAGGCGGCGACCACGATCTGGTGGGTGCCAACCTCGCTACAGCGGTCGACGCACAGGAGGCGTGGATTCGGAAGGCTCTCGGGCTGTAGACCCCATGACCGACAGGGGACGACAGGAACGAACTCGAACGCGGGAGGACAGGAGACCGCCATCATGAGCACCGCTATGCCCCAGCCTGAACCGGTCAAGACCAGCATCGCCCCGTGGCTGTCCGTCAGCCGGGGCACGGACGCGGTGGACTACTACAAAGCTGCATTCGGCGCTGTCGAGCTCTACCGCCTCGAGGATGACGACGGGAAGGTTGTAGTCGCTCAACTGGCCATCGACGGAGCCGACTTCTGGCTTCAGGAGGACGCCGACTCCAGCCCCGAAACCCTCGGGCGCCTGCCGGTCCGGATGATATTGACCGTCGAGGACCCGGATTCATTGTTCGAGCGGGCGGTTGCCGCGGGCGCATCAGAAGTCGGCGCCGTCTCTGAGGACCACGGTTGGCGAGTCGGCCGCGTTGCCGACCCGTTTGGCCACCACTGGGAGATCGGCAAGCCACTTCACTGATCGGAGCTCCAGTTTGAGGGCGACGCTCGAGCAAGCAGAGGTGGGCGGCTTGGCCGCCCCGGTCGCCAGTACGGGGGCCCCTCCCGCGGGCTCGTGAGCTCTCCGGTCCGACCTCTGGACAGCGCGGGACCTCGGTCCTTAACGTTACGGTGGGCGCTCGGGGCGCCTCCGGGTCCGCGGGAAGGACGGAGTCCACCCCTGAGTCACTGACGGGATATCGGCGATCTCCGTGGAGGGCCTGGTACGCGGACCGCAGGCCACCAAGAGGAGACGTCATGCCAGATCTTCCGGCTCGCCCCAACCTGGACCAACTGCGCCACCAGGCCAGGGACCTGCTGCGCGACGCCCGCGCGGGTGACGCTTCTGCGACCCGACGGATCGAGGCGGTGTCCCATCGGCTGACCCTGGCCGCGCCACAGCTCGTGGTGTCGCGCGACTACGGGTTCTCCAGCTGGTCCCGACTCAAGGCGGAGGTGGACGCGCGCACCTTGGACCTCGCCCAGAAGGTGGAGGTCTTCCTGGTTGCCAGTGTCCGCGACTGGACCGGCCGCGCCGCCCGACTGCTCGCCGCCACCCCGGAGATCGCCGCTTACAGCTTCGCCACCGCGGTGGTGCTCGGCGACGCCGACCGCGTTCGCGAGGAGATCGAGCGTGACCCCGCGGTGGCGACCCGGCCCGATGACCGGTCCGGCTGGACGCCGCTGCACGCGGTCTGTGGCTCCCGCTGGCATCATCTGGACCCGGCCCGGGCGGAGGGGCTGCTGGCTGTGGCCCGGTTGTTGCTGGATGCAGGCGCCAGCCTCGAAGCCCGGGCCCGCGGCGGCCGGACGTCGCTGGGCTGTGCGACCGCCACTGCGAGCGCCGGTACCGGCAACGAGCCCGTCATCCGGCTGCTCCTGGAGCGCGGTGCCGTTCCCGATGACGACGACCTGTACCTGGCCGGGTTCGCCAGGAACGCTCACCGCTGTTTGCGGCTGCTGCTCGACCACACGCCGAACGTGGCCGGCACCGTCCAGACGGCCCTCGGCGCCCCTATCAGCATCGGCGACACCGAGGGGTGCCGGCTCCTCCTGGAGGCCGGCGCCGACCCCCGCCGGTACGTCGAGGATCCCCCGTGTCCTGCCGCGTATGCAGCCGTCAGGTCGGCCTGCTCCACCGAGCTTGTGGAGCTGCTCCTGACCCATGGGGCAGACCCGGACGCGGCCGGGCCGGATGGCCGCTCGGCGTACCGGCTCGCCGTCGGGCAGGGCAAGGCCGACCTGGCCGCGCTGCTCCGCCGGGCCGGCGCCAGGGACGACGCCACTGACATCGACCGCTTCCTCTCCGCCTGCCTCCGCGCCAACCCGGCCGAGGCCAGGCGGCTGGCGGCGGACCACCCCGGCCTTCTCCACCGGCTGACCGAGACGGAGCAGGGCGCGGCCATCATTCAGGCCGCCGAGGTCGGTCGCACGGCGGCCGTGGAGTTGATGCTCGACATGGGTTTTCGAATCGGGGCCCGCGGTGGCTATGACGGGGCTACTGCCCTGCACGCCGCCGCCTACGCCGGCAGTGTCGAGACCGTCCGGCTGCTCCTGGATCGGGGCGCTGACATCGAGGCCCGCGACACCCACTGGGACAGCAGCCCGCTGGTCTGGGCCACCATCGGCAGCGGTGAGCGGCCCAGACACAATCCCAGGCCGAACTGGGTCGCTACCGTGAGAACTCTGATAGAGGCTGGCGCTTCGTGCGAAGGTCTCACGCTTTCTCCCGATGACCTCAAGCCGCCCAGCCTGGAGGTGGCGCAGCTCCTGCGTGCCCATGGCGTCGGTGGCGAGCCGGAAAAGTGACGCCTCAGCCTGGCGGTTGGCGAGGCACCCCACGAGCAAGCGTGGTGGGTATCCGCAGCCGAGCTGGCGGAAGGGCCGGGATTCGAACCCGGGAGGCAGGTTCACCCCACCTACCCGCTTAGCAGGCGGGCGCTTTCGACCACTCAGCCACCCTTCCGCGTCGTCGGTATGAACTTTGGCCGTCAAGCCGCCGGCGCGGCTCGCCGGCAAGATGGAACCAGGGAGGTGGGTTCACCGATAGCCACTCAGCTCGCGGGAACCTGCGAGCTCCGAGCCACCTCCCCGTGATCCCGAGGCTCCAACGGGCCCGTGCGAGTCGCCTCAGTTTACCGGGGAGTCGCTTGACTGGTCGACCCGGGGCTTCCAAACTTCTCGATTTACGATGCGGTCATCGGAAGGAGCAAGAGGATCGCCACCAGAGAGCTGCTGACCGTCATCCAGCGAGCGCCAGGCGGGCCCGGCATTGCCCCTGGTTGGGGCCCCGGACGCAAGCAGGCCCTCGGTGCAGCTCCCGGGCCCCACAGCCACGTCTGGTTCACCATAGCGGACGGCAACCTCAGCGAGGTCTTCTATCCCTCAATCGACCGCCCGATCCTCCACAGCCTCCGGTTCATCGCCGCGGCCCCAGGCACGCCCCCGTTCGACGATGGCGACTCCAGCCATGAGGTGCGGTGGCTGGAGCCCGGCATCCCGTGCTTCACAGTTGAGGCCAGGCACCCGGAGTATGCCCTGACCACCGAGTTCATAGTGGACCCGGAGGGCGATGCGCTGATCGTGGCCGGGAACTTCCGGCCCGAGCTTCCCGACGTCCGGCTCTACCTTCAGGCAGTGCCTCACGATCTGGGAGATGGCCAGGTCCTCGATCGTGAGCCGCCGGGGCTGGCCGCACGGCAGGGAAGGGCCTGGATGATGCTGATAGGCCCCTTTAATCGCTGCAGCGCCGGCTACCTGAACAGCTCCGATCTCCTGCTCGACCTGAACGAGAACGATGGCCGGCTTACCGCCGAGTACAGCTCCGCCCCCCGAGGCTACCCCGCACTGGGCGCGGAGCTGGCCTTGCCGGGTGGCCCGTTCCAGCTCGTCATCGGCTTTGGCGGCAGCCTGGCCGCAGCCGAAGACGCGGCCATCTCAGCCCTGTCACGCGGCGCCACGGCGGTCCGCGACAGTCTGGGCCGCGCCTGGCGAGCGCAACCCAGTCCCGACCGCAACCTGGTCAAGGTGGCAGGAGACGGTGGGGCGCTGGTGCTCTCGTCGATCACCGTGCTGCGCTGTCTCGAGGACAAGCGACGACCAGGCGCATTCGTCAGCGGCCCGACGGCGCCCTGGAGCGACGCCATGCGGCGCGCGAACGTCGTCTGCAATCGCGACCTCTGTCACATCGCCACTGCGCTGCTGGACGCGGGCGATGCGGAGCCTGCGCTGCGCGCCCTCGCCTACCTCGAGACCACCCAGCGTGACGACGGCTCCTGGCCTCTGCGGTACGGGGTCACAGGCGTCGCCGAAGAGGGCGGATACGACCTGGGTCAGATCGCGCTGCCAATTCTGCTGGCCTGGCGGCTGGGCGTTGCCGGTGCGTTGAACCGCGACCCCTATCCTCGCTTGCTCCGTCAGGCCGCGGCCGGCCTTTTGAACCTGGGCCCCGCGACCGGCGCAGACCGCTGGCTGGACGGCCGCCCGGGTGCCTCACCCTCCAGCCTGGCGGCCGCCGTGGCGGCGCTGCTGGCAACCGCCGAGTTCGCTGACGACGCGCACGAGGCCGCCGCCGCGGAGCACTTACGTGTCGTCGCCGACTATTGGCAGGACTCGCTGGAGCGATGGACCTTTCTGGAGTCCGAGCACCGCTATGTGCGGCTGGCTTCAAATCTGGAGGGTGGCGCCCAGACGGCTGACGCCATCGGCCTGGAGGTCCTGGAGCTGGTGCGCAGGGGGCTCCGCCGGCACAACGACCCACGCGTGCTCAGTACCCTGTCCCGGGCCGACAGCGACCTGCGCGTCTCCCTGCCGGACGGCCCTGGCTGGCAGCGATTCAGCGGCGACACGTACGGCGAGGCGGCAGACGGCGCTCCCGGCAGCGGTGATGAGTCAGGTAAGGGCCACGCCTGGCCGCTGCTGACCGGCGAGCGGGCTCACTATGCGCTGGCCGCCGGTGGTCAGGTCGTCGACTACCTCCGCAGCATGGAGGCGTGCGCAGGTCCGGAGCTGCTGCTCTCCGAGCAGGTCTGGGATGGTGGCGACCTTCCAGAACGGGGCCTGGCCCCCGGACGGGCCAACGGCGGTGCCGCACCGTTTGGTTGGGCGCACGCTGAATATCTGCGCCTGGTTGCGGCTTTTGCTCGCTCCAGTCTGCCCGACAGGATCGAGCCCGTCATGCGCCGCTATCGGGACAAAGCTCCGGAGCGACCAGCGCTGGTGTGGCATCACAATCACCGATTCCACAGCTTTCCGTGCGGTCGTCCGCTGAGAATTCAGCTCAAGCGGCAGGGCGCAATCGTCTGGACGGTCGACGCCTGGGCCAGCTCGCGAGTGGAGCAGACGCGCGACACGGGCCTCGGCTACTGGGTGGCCGACCTCGCCACCGAGGACGTGCCGCCCGGCGGGGCGGTCGAGTGGACGGTCAGCTATGCCGACGGGCGATGGGAGGGCGGCAACTACAAGCTGACGGCCGTCGCGGCGTCTGGCGATTGACCCGTTCGGCCACGGTGGGGGGCCCCCTCCCCCGGCTGCGCCGGGGTACTCCCCCGACTTCGCGGCCCGACTTCGCGGGGCCCCCCTCCCCCGGCTGCGCCGGGTACTCCCCCGACTTCCCACCCCGCGAAGCAGGCTTCGCGGGGACCTCGGTCGCGGGGGAGAGGGCGGTCAGTCGTCGTCGCTGTTGAGGTCCAGTCGCAGCTCGTCCGCGGGGTCCTCGTCGAACTGGCTGTGCAGCTCGCCACAGTCCGCGCAGCGATAGAACTCCCCCACAAAGCCTTTCTGCCAGACCGAGTAGCTGACGACTCCAGGCTCCTCCACCAGGACCTCCTGCTCCAGCTTCCAGATCACCTGCTCCCAGGTGCCCCGGTCGCCCGCCAGCTGCTCGTCGAGCACGATCAAACAGTAGGGGTGAGGGTCACCCCAGACCATCGACACCTCGCCCAGGCGCTCGTCTTCGTCGTTGACGATCGACCACTGCTCTGCGGTCTGCGCGCGCGTCGCCCTGATCATGCGCAGGCCAGTCCAGAAACGCTCGGCGGCCTCACGCTCTGCCTTGTCGTGCTCGGCCTGAGCCTCCTGGAAGGCGCCCCACATCCGCATCAGGTGGTTGCGAAACCGGTGGTAGCTTGGAAGCAGACGAGGCTGACTCTTGGGCGAGCCGATGATCTGCTCGAAGGCGTGCTCGAACGCAGCTTCAACCCGCTCCTGGCGATCGGTCACGTCCGGTGCCCAGCTCTCGTCGTCCGACAGGCGCATCGACTCGTTGAGGACGACCTCGAAGTCGAGCCAGTCGTCGCCGAACTCGGGCACGAACACGTTCTCGACGATGTCGGCGAGCCGGTGCTCCTCGAGCAGCGCCGGGTTGACCCGGGTTCGCGCCTCCGGCCAGCCCTTCCAGCCCATGACGTTATGGATCCAGTAGTCGAAGATCGTGACCGCATACTGGAGCGCCGCCGGAGAGCTCCAGATGCCGGCCGGCCAGCTCCGTCGGCCCGTCCTCACCTTGTTGTAGAGGGCGATGACCTGCTCCTCGTCGAGGTATTCCGGTTCCATTTCTGGCGCCATTGTAGGAAGGCGTCAGTGAGGCGTCCGGGCCCCAGGAATAGCGCTGCGGACCGCTCGGTACTATCGGGCAGACATGACTTCGAACGGATTCACGCCGCAGCAGGTCCAGCGCTACGCCCGCCACCTGATCCTGCCCGAAGTCGGGGGCGCAGGCCAGCGCAAACTCCTCAACACGAGCGTGCTGCTCCTGGGTGCCGGGGGTCTCGGCTCGCCCGCCGCAATGTACCTGGCGGCCGCCGGCATCGGCCGGATCGGCATCCTGGACTTCGACGTGGTAGACGCCAGCAACTTGCAGCGGCAGATCCTCCACGGCACGGAGGACCTGGGCCGGCCCAAGGTCGAGTCCGCAGCCGAGACCCTCCGCTCGATGAATCCTGACGTCGAGGTGATCGAGCATCGCATCCACATCAACTCGGAGAACGCGCTGGACGTCTTCCGGCCCTACGACGTAGTGGTCGACGGCACTGACAACTTTCCCACCCGCTACCTCGCCAACGACGCCTCCTTCTTCCTTGCCAAGCCACTGGTGTCCGGCGCGATCTATCGCTTCGAAGGTCAGGTGACGGTCTTCGAGGCCGCCAGAGGCACTGGCTGCTACCGCTGTCTCTTTCCCAATCCGCCGCCACCGGGGGCCGTGCCGAGCTGTGCTGAGGCCGGCGTCTTCGGAGTGCTGCCCGGCATCCTCGGCTCGATGATGGCGTTCGAGACGATCAAGCACGTGCTCGGCGTCGGGCAGGGGCTGGTCGGCAAGTTGCTGGTCTTCGAGGGCATCGACATGGACTTCCGGAAGCTCAACCTGCGCCGGAACGCCGCTTGCCCCCTGTGCGGTGACAATCCGACAGTGACAGGCTTGATCGACTACGAGCAGTTCTGCGGCATGCCCGCTTCAGAGGCGTCGGTAGTACCCGTCTCCTAGAGGTGCGGCTGGAAAGCCCGACCGGACCTCTGGCGCCTATCCACCCCACGAAGCAGGCTTCGTGGGGGCCCCGGATGCGGCCCGTTGCATCCCCACTGCGTGGGGGC
>Ga0126383_10001465_pt1 | contig 14722 bp, 16 predicted proteins | sample PanSoiMetPlot_35_FD_96882 | JGI IMG/M metagenome (GOLD analysis project Ga0126383, IMG submission 96882) | Tropical forest soil microbial communities from Panama - MetaG Plot_35 | ecosystem: Environmental > Terrestrial > Soil > Tropical forest > Bulk soil | place: Panama | collected 2016-02-17
CCCGACCCGTTAGCCACCAACAGATCGACGACGAAAACTGTTCGCAGGCCTAACCGAAAGCCCGCGCCAGCCATCAATTTTAAACCGTTGGTTTTCGACGAATTTCAGACTGGCGTTGACACCCGTCATATCACAATCGATTCATCGATCACGGGACGTGCTTTAGTTGGATGGGGTGAGAAAGCGAGTTGACAGTTTGGCTCCTATCCATTAGCGCTAAGAATGATATTCCAGAAAGAATGAAGTTGCGTCTGCTCCTCGCTCCGACGAGACGCGGCCTCAAATCATCGGGAGGCGATGTCCACGGCGAACCGTTCGGAAAACAGAGGGTGCTTTAGCGCTTGGGTACGTTTGTTGGATGAAGCCATAGGGTGCAAGCACCGGCCAAGCGAAGATGGAGTTATTAATGAAAGTTTTTGTAACGGGTGGTTCAGGTTTCCTCGCGCAGCAATTCATCGACCTTGCTCGTCAAGGAGGCCAACAGGTCGTAAGTTACGACGTGGTTAAGCCGAGGGACGAGAGCGCAGGCACGTCGATCGAAGGCGATATCACAGACCGCCAAGCTGTCCTCGCTGCGCTGCAAACTCACCAGCCGGATATCGTCGTCCACCTCGCGACAGTTCTGTCGGATGTCTGTGAGAAGGATCCTGAACTGGGCACTCGCGTAAATTGCGTAGGCACAGCGAACGTCTTCCAAGCGGCTCATCAAGCAGCCGTGCGCCGGGTGGTTTACGCCAGCTCAGTTGCGGTGTTCACTACCGGAACGAGCGAAGTACTGGGTGACGATAGACCAATTGCCCCTGAGGGTGTTTACGGCGCAACGAAAGCTTACGGCGAGTTACTCGCGGCAGCTATGTCTATGCAGTCGGGTTCTCCTGAATATCTAGGATTGCGGTTTGGCTGGATCTACGGCGCAGGACGGGATCGAGGTTGGCGCGCTCTCCAGCAGGTGATTGATGACTTCTTGTCCGGCAAGGCGGAAATCCGGTTTCCGGACTTCAGTGGCGCGAACGACTGGACATTCGTTACCGACGCCGCGACGACCCTTTTGCATTGTTTGAGTTCGCCGCCGCCATCGGTCCGAGCGTACAATGTTGCTGGTGACTATCGCCATGTGCGGGACGCAGTCAAGCACCTTCAGCGTCGCTTCCCGGGCACGGCTGCCATTCCCTTCGAGGCGGACTTTCCTCCCACGGCGTGGGAATTTAGATGTGATCGGCTACTCAGTGAGGTCGGCTACAGGCCGGAAACAAGTCTGGAGAGCGGGTTAGACAGGATGATCTTAGCAAGAGGCCTCCAGATATCTGAAACGGATGGGAGTTGCTCGTAAAGGTTCGGATTGGGGCGTCAATTGGGCCACTGGCATTGTGCCCCAAATCAGTGACGTTGAAGTCGTGGGGTACGTCGTCCGTAGCCAAGAAAGCGCCGCCATTGCCCGTGTGCGCCTCGGGGATAGCGTGACACCTTCCTTTTTGTCGCTCGAGGAGGCTGTGGAGAAAACCGCCCCTGACGGTGTGCTTATCTTGACGACGACAGAGGCTCGCGTCGATCTGGTCTCGCGCGCTCTTACTCTCGGCTGCCATGTTCTTGTTGAGAAGCCGTTCGTGCCAACGGTCGCTGAAGGGCGCATCTTGGTACAGATGGCCGAGAACCGTGGCCTGATATTGATGGTCAATCAGAATTTTCGTTTCTTTCCGGCGGCCCAACGCGCCGCAGACCTTGTGCGAGTACCGATTTTCGTCTTGTCAGCGCTGATGATCTTCACGACTTTCGCCGCGTCAGCTTTGGTCGGCTTGGGTACGGACTGCTGGGCCTGGACGGATGCGGTTAGGGGGCCGAGAATCGCGAGAATGCAGGCGATCTTGCGTGTCATGAATGCTCCTTCCAGACAGGAACTTGCGGATAGTCGGAAATTCCTGTTTTGGCTGTAGTGTGGCGTTATTGAGAAGCGCTGCGGGAGGTGCCCCACGAATCGGGCTGAATTATTTCAGCGACCTGAAAACAGGAGAAACCAACCTCAAGGGGGCGTTTCATGAATGCAGAAGTCGCTGCCTTTCTTGACAGTCTGAAGACCGACAATCCGCCGGCGGTTTCCGTCCCGTTGCTCCATGCCGTGTGGCACGGACTACGCGGAAAATGGGACGCAGCTCACCAGATCGCCCAGGACGACACAAGCGCCGAAGGCGCATGGGTCCATGCGTGGCTGCATCGCATCGAGAGCGATTTAGCCAATGTCCGCTATTGGTATCGGCGGGCGCAGCGGGACGTGGCCGAAGGCGATCTCCGCGAGGAAGGAAAGACCATTGCCGCGTTTCTTCTGAAACGCTGATCGAAGCGCGCCACCGTTTGATTTCTCAGTAATGTGTCACTATTTGTGCTCTTTCCATGTTCGACATTTTGGAAATCGCCTGCGATGAGGCTGGGCACACTGGGCCGGACCTGCTCCACAAGGACCAGCGGGTGTTCGCCTTTGGCTCTGTGGCCTTAAGCGATGCAGAAGCGTTTGAGCTCATCCGCAAGGCGCGGCTGGAGCATCCCGTGCAGTTACCGGAGCTAAAAGCTTCAAAGCTTCTTGGCTCCGACCGCGGCCGTAAGCTCGTGAACGCGTTGTTACAAGCACTCGACGGCCGCTACGTCGTCAGCGTCCACGACAAGTTGCTCGCGCTGTGCGGATGGTTCTTCGAGTACATCTACGAACCGGTGTACCAGGACAACCCCCGCCTACTATATGAGAAGAACTTCCATCGTTTCGTTGCGATGTACACCTATCTCTGGATGACTGATCCTACGAGCGATGCGAAGCGCGCGATCGAACAGTTCCAGAAATACATGCGCTCACGTGATCCGGCAGACGCTCCTTTCTTGTTCAACAATCCGCGCCCGCCGTTGTCGGAGAACGGGACTGAACACCCTTTCGAATCCGTGTTGCGTTTTGCGTATGGATACCGCGATATCATCACGCAGGATAATGCCCAGCTTAACACAATGCTCCCCGACGCGGGACGCTGGGCGCTCGATCTTTCGGCAACCGGGCTCTGGAGCCACCTTAATCACTGGGGTCGTAGCGGGAAGCTCCTATCAGTGCGGTGCGACGAGAGCAAGCCGCTCAGGTCGTATGTGGGCCAGTGCACGGGCGACGATAATGACCCTGGCATTCGGCAAGCCCGCAAAAAGCACGACTCCGAGCCGCTTGGCTGGAACATGCTCGAACCCGTGGCCTTCGTCGATTCCCGCAACCATCCTGCCGTCCAACTCGCAGACGTAATCGCAAGCACTGCATTCACACTCTTCTTGAAAGGCCTTCCTGTGTGCGATGCGATAGTGGAAAGCATCAGCCGGCACGGCCATCCTCATTCCATACTGCCAGACATGGATGTAATCGACCCTGCAAACCGCTCCGCTGCAGTCAACGCTCCGATGCTGTACGATCTCGCCAAGCGCGCGGAGCGACATGGCGACCCCTATGAAAACCTTGAAGCGATGTTTCATTTAGCGGAAGTGAGCTGGGCTCGGGGCGACTACGAACTGATCAGGAGCGGCGCAGGACCGTCGGCAGCCGCTTCAATGGCTTCTTCCACAAGTAGGGAATGACTCCAAGAATGTACTTCCTTCTATGCACGGGTCTTTAGGAAGCGTGAATGGAATTGTTGTGTGACTTTGAGAAACTGGGCTTGAGTCATTCACCAAGAACTGGAACTATCCGCGAGCTGTCTGGCTGCGAGTTTGGGATCTGAAGCAACCGATTTTTTTCGCGCGAGCCAAGCCATTTGATTGCATTGGCCATTCCTGGAGGGCGGAACGGGAGAACCAATAGTTGATAAAATCGACGCTTTTCGCGTTGTTTGCCGAGAGGCTGATACTACCTAGAAGTCTCACGTTGCAAGATACTCGCGCGTACCGCCGCAGTCGAGGCGGCCGGCCGTGCGAACGGGGGCTTCCTCGACTGGCTGGCAACGCCGGCAACCTCCAATCTTCCGAACATTCCTAACGTTCACGTCCATGAAATCTGGACGTGAAATTTACCCGCCCTCACGTTCCGCAACGACGCACAGTCCTGCGCAATGCGGAGCGAACAAATGGCAAATCAGATTTCCTGAAGACTTCGATACGCTGCTTACCCGCGATCAGACAGCCGTGGCGCTTACTCAGGCGGGCTTTCCTGTGAGGTCTGCGACGCTAGCGACGAAGGCGTGTCGGGGCGGTGGCCCCGATTTCAAGCTGTTTGGTACCCGGCCTTTGTACCGTTGGGGCGATGCTCTCGCTTGGGCACAAGCGAAGCTGACAGCGCCGCGGCGCAAAGCCGATCAGTGCGAAGCTGCGTGACCGGTCGATCATGGCGCGCGCCCCCAGCACTTTCAGACAATGCGACGTGACTCCGCTTGATCCGGCTGTGGTCAAGCTGATCGACGCTCTTGCGCGATCACTGGCCCGAGAGGATGATGCGCGCGAGCGACCGGCGACGGGGTATATCATCGCAAATCCGCCGGTTACGACGGGGGAGAGTCCGCAGCCATGATCGACAAGCCGCAACGTGCGGCGATCAATGCCCGGTTTTCATCTGAATTGCAGGATGCACGGTCAGTCGCCGACCAAGTAGCGCTTTGCCGAGAGCATGCGCAGCGGCAGCGATGGACAGTCGTTCAAGTCTATGCCGACGAAGCGGTGTCAGGCGCAAGCCTGCACGGCCGCGAGGCGTTGCTTCGCTTGGTCGAGGATGCTGAGCGAGGCTACTTCGATATAATCCTGATTGAACACATCGATCGCCTTGCCCGCAATGCCGCCGACACGATCCGCCTGCGCGAGCAGATGGAATTTATCGGCATTGAGATCCACACCTGCGCCTCTGGCCTCGTGACCGAAATGCACGCCGGCCTCGAAGGCCTGATGAGCGCGCTCTATCTCAAGCAGCTCGCCGTCCATGTGCGCCGCGGCCAAGCCGGCCGGGTGCGTGAGGGGCTGGCTGGTGGGGGCCTGACCTATGGCTATGCGCCTGTTCGGGCGAGCGCGGCAAGCGAACCGTTGTCGAGGCCGAGGCCGGGATTGTGCGGCGCGTCTTCGCCGAATACGTCGCGGGCCGCACGCCGCGCGATATCGCGATTGATCTCAATCGCGAGCGTGTGCCGTCGCCACGCGGCGATTTCTGGAGCGCCAGTACGATCCATGGCAATCGCAAGCGCGGGTCGGGGTGCTCTCTAATGCGCTCTATGACGGGCGCCTGGTGTGGAACAAGGTCACTATGCGCAAGGATCCGAAGACCGGCAAGCGCGTGTCGCGGATCAATCCAGAAGCGAGCTGGCAGGTCACGCCCGTTTCCCACCTCCGCATCGTCAATGCGGAGGTGTTCGCCGCCGCGCAGGCTCGGCTTGACGAGCGCGGCCACAAGGTGCCTGCCGCCTCCCGCAAACCACGCCACCTGCTTTCCGGGCTACTCCGGTGCGGCTGCTGCGGCCACGCGCTCGTGATGAAGGATCGTGACGCCAAGGGCCGAAGGATTTATTGTACAAGAATGTGCGAGGGCGGCGGCTGCACCAACGGCCGCGCATTCTATCTGGACGAGATCGAGCGGCGCGTGCTGGCGGGCCTCGAAGCGCAGCTCAAGGACCCCAGGGCGATCGAGCGGTTCCTGCGCACCTATACCGAGGAACGCAAACGCATCGCCGCGGCGGATGAAGCGAAACGCCACCGCAAGGAAACCCGGCTCGGTGAGGTGCAGCGGGAATTCGATCGGGTGTTCAGCAGCTACATCAAGGGAATGGCCACCGAGGAGGAAACTGGCCCCCGCCTCGCCGTGCTGCGCGAAGAACGAAAGGCCCTTGAGGCGGAACTCTCCGCAATGCAGCCGCCAACGAACGTCGTGACGCTACACCCCGGCGCCGTAAAGCGTTATCTTGAAGTGGTCGGCGATCTTGCAACGTCGCTGCCGCGACGGACCGTCGTTAGCGACCGGGGAATTGCAGCCGCACTCCGGGAACTTGTGTCCTGCGTGACCGTCACACCGACCAAAAAAGGCCCGCCCGTCATCGACGTTACGGGCCGCATCGCGGTCCTGATGGGCACTGATCTTTTCCCGCAGTCACGTGGTGACATTGGTGGTAGCGGAGGAGGGATACCAGCAATATCCCCACAGCGTTTCTCGCGGGAAACCGTCTATCTGTTCGATGCGGCCTGAGATGTTGGCCCCGATATACGGATTGTCGCAGGTGGTTTGCTGTCCAGAATTGATATTCCGGAAAGCATGCCGGGACGTGACCGGTCGAGGAAGCCGGGAGGTCCGTGCCCGGAACCCGTCAGGTGCCCATGCCGCGTCAGGCAAGTTGCCTCAAGGCGACCTTGATTGCGCCCGGCCGGGCTGCCGTTGCGCGCTTCGATGCGACACTCTCGCCGTGCAGGGCCATTCGCTCGTCGCCCCTGGCTTTCGACTCAGCTTGGCTTTTTCTTTTCGGCCTGATGGTTCTTGTCGCCGTGGCGCGCCCTGTCAGCCAGCCGCGCCTTACCGGCCTGACTCTTCGGCTCGCCGTGGTGGAAGGGAAACTCCCGGCCGTCGAGCGGCCCGACATGGGGTGCATCGCGGTCGCGGTAGGGCCGCCCGATGCCGAGCTCCTTTTCGTGCGTGTCGATCCATCCCCACAGCACGTTGCTCGACACCAGCCGGTCAGCACGCGTCTGGCCCTTGACGCTTACGATATCAGCGGCCTGCCCGTGCCCATGGCCGCCATGGAAGCTGCCGCCATGATACGAGCGGTCGCTCGAAGCCTTCTGGCCGGTCGCGATGGTCTGGCGGTAATTGTCGCGAAAGCCGCTAGTGATGCCGGGCATCAGGCCGGCGGCGTCGAGCGCGCACAGCGCGCGGTAGAGCGTGACCCGGAAACTCCGATCCATGCCGCCGATCACGTAATCCTGGGTCGCCATGCCGGTCTTCTCGGCCGCATCGGGATCCTTCCAGCCGAAATCCTCAACCACGAATTTCGAAACCGTCTTGGTGACGATCTTGATCTTGTCTTTGCGTTTGACCGCCACCTTGAAAAGCTTAGCAAGCCGCGGTATCGCTTCGACCATCATCCCGTATTCATTAGTCCTTGATGAGGTGCGTGCCGGAAAACTTGGTGCGTATCCGATCGTTACGCCGGCCGTCAGGCACACGGCGAGCCTTGGAGAAGCCGGGTACGGCCGCACGCCATGGTCGGTAGGCTATTGGGTCTCGGCTTCCGCGAGGCCTTTCACCTGTCGCCCGAACTGGCCCAAGTTTTGCCCGACTTGGAAGTGCCGACCGCCGGCTCGGGCTTAATGAGGTAGACCTGCCGTGCCGACGAAGTGAGTGGCACGGCTCATTTTGACCCGAAGGCGACTTCATCGCGAGTGCTTTCTTGGCGGCTGGATCGCCTCATTGCTCCTTGCGCGCTCTCAGCGAGAAGGACACGGGGAACTGCGGACGTCCATCCGGAAGACGCCACCACCCGTCGGACGCCGGCACCATCGTCGGCAAGCCCCGCCAGGAAAGTATCTGGTGAGCGACGATTTCCGGCTCCGCCGGCTATATTCGGCTGCCTCCGCAAAAAATCCGCTCGCGACCGATGATTTTGCGCCGCCCCGCCGGTCTTACAGGGCGAACGCGGCCTATGGCCGGTCGGATACAGCAAAAGGAGAGCCTTCCATGAGCAAGCAACACTACACGACGCGCTTTTCGGTCGACCAATCGCCTGAGCAGGTCTTTGACGCCATCAACAATGTGCGCGGCCGGTGGTCGGGAGAAATTTCAGGTCGCACCGACAAGCTCGGCGCCGAGTTCACCTATCGCTACCAGGACCTCCACCGCAGCACCCAGAAGATCACCGAGCTGGTGCCGGGGCAAGAAGGTCGTTTGGCACGTCCAGGACGCAAAGATCAATTTCGTTGAGGACAAGAACGAATGGAACGACAGCGACATTGTCTTCGAAATCACCCGTAAGCGGGACAAGACCGAGCTCCGGTTTACCCATGTCGGCCTGGTGCCCAAAATAGAATGCTACGGGGTTTCTATATCAACGAGAGCCTGAAGAGCCTGATCACGACAGGCAAAGGGGATCCCAACGCGAAGGAGAGCTGACAACACCCCGATCATCGCGAGATGGTCGGGTTTTCTCATGCGTGCGCAGGCGGATCACAAAAAGCTGGTAGGGACCGATGAGTTTTATGGGTACCGCCGGTTCTACAAGCAGGTCGCACCTCTGCCGTTCGGCCCAGGTGCGCAGACCAGAGATCAAACAGGAGAATGTTATGACTGATATTGCTAACAAGACTATCTTGATCACCGGCGCCAACCGCGGCATCGGCGCCGCGCTGGTCAAGGAGGCCTTAAGACGCGGAGCGAAGCGGGTCTATGCGGCAACGAGAAGCGCCTCGCAAAGCGCCGACCCGCGCGTCACACCGGTGACGCTGGACGTGACCAACGTGTCGCAAATTGCGCGCTCGACCGCCGAGATCGACCACCTCGACGTCCTCATCAACAACGCGGGCGTTGCCATTTACGACGATCTGAGCCGCGCCGACGTCATCGCCCGGCACCTCGCGGTCAATCTCTTAGGCCTGGCCAACGTGACGAACGCCTTCCTGCCGCAGCTGAAGCGCGCCAAGGGAGCCATCGTCAACAATCTGTCGATGGCGGGGCTCGCGCCGTTGCCAGTCATACCGGCCTACTCGATGTCGAAAGCGGCTGCGTTCAACCTGACGCAATCGCTGCGGGCGCTGCTGGCGAACCAGGGCGTTTCCGTCCATGCGGTCGTGCTCGGTCCCATCGATACCGATATGAACCGCGGCTTCGAGATCCCGAAAGCATCGCCGGAAGCTGCGGCACGCGGCATCTTCGACGGCCTGAAGAATGGGGAGGAAGAGATTTTTCCCGATCCAGCTTCCCGCTCGATCGCCGAGGGCTGGCGCATGGGCGCGACGAAGGCGCTCGAGCGCGAGTTCAGGATGTTTGTGCCGGCGAGCCCTGCGGCGTGATGCACAGGTGTGTTGCCGGCACTCGCATCAGCGGTGCCGCAAAAACGAGAGCCCCGATCATCGTGAGATAGTCGGGGCCTGCGCCGCGAACTGTACTGAGCCCGCTAACAAAAATTTTTGCAAAACACCGATGAGTTCGCGCCACCCCTCCGGTTTGACAGATGAGGCCGCCCATTGCGGCCAAGAACAGGAGGACAAGATGTTTACACTGAATGGCAAGAGCATGGTCGTGATCGGCGGCAGCAGAGGCGTCGGGCGGCAGGTCGTGGAAGCGGGCGCGCGCAACGGGATGCGGGTGCTTGCGGTGGCGCGGCAGGAAGAGCGGCTGCGGCAATTGGCCCGGGACGTTCCCGGGGCCGAAATTCTCGCGCTCGACGCGACGGGTGAAAGCGCGCCGGCAAGAGTCCTCGAGACGCTGACGCCCGATATCCTGGTCGTGGCTGCCGGGGCGTTTCCGCCCGCGGCACCGCTGCATGAGCAGAGCTGGCAACAGTTTTCCGTCAACTGGGAATCCGACGTCAAAATCGCCTTTCATTTCGCCAAGGCGGCATTGTCGCGGCCACTCGCCGCCGGCTCGTCAGTCATTCTGATATCGAGCGGTGCCGCGCTCGCCGGATCCCCGAACTCGGGCGGCTATGCCGGGGCCAAGCGCACGCAGCTGTTCATCGCAAATTACGGGCAGAAGGAATCCGATCGGCTCAGGCTGGGCTTGCGGTTTTCGGCACTCGCTCCGCGCATGATGCCGGACACCGAGCTCGGCAAGCATGCGGTCGCCGGCTATTCCCGCTACCTCGGGATCTCCGTGGCGGACTTTATCAAGAGCATAGCCGCGCCACCGACCTCGTCCGATGTAGCAACAGCTGTCATCGAGCTCGCCGCCGATCCGGAACGTACCAAGGGCAAGGCGTTCATCGTCTCCGGAAAGGGCCTGGAAGCCGTCGCGGCGTGACGATCCGATTGAAGACTATCATCACAGGTATAAGATCTATGCCCATGACAGCGATGGAACCACCATCGGGCCCGGCCCCGGAGCGGACAAGTCAGGCGTTCGAGCGGCTGGCCGAACCATTCCGTCGCGAAATCAGGTTGCATTGCTATCGCATGCTTGGCTCCCTGCATGAGGCCGAGGACCTCGCGCAGGAGACCTATTTGCGGGCTTGGCGCAGCTTTGATCATTTTGAGGGCGGCTCGTTTCGCGCCTGGCTCTATAAGATCGCCACCAACGCCTGCCTCAACGCGCTCGAAAGCCGCAAGCTCGCGCGGCGTCTGCTGCCGGACCAGCAGTTTCCAGCAACCTCGCAGATGCCGAACGGCACGCCTGCGCCTGACATCGTGTGGCTCGAGCCCTACCCGGACTCGAACCTGGAAGGCATCGCCGATGATGCGCCTGGCCCGGAGGCGCGCTATGGCTCCCGCGAGGCCGTGCAGCTTGCGTTTGTCGCCGCCATTCAGGAGCTGCCTCCCCGCCAGCGCGCCGCGCTCATGCTGTGCGATGTGCTTGGATGGGCAGCCAGCGAAGCCGCAGAGCTGCTCGGCGGTTCGACCGCGTCGATCAACAGCGCGCTGCAACGCGCTCGCGAGACACTTTCAAAACGCTATCCCCATGGCCGGCCAGCGGCCGCACCGAAACCCACCCCGGCGCAGCAAAAACTGCTGGGCCGTTATGTCAGGGCCTGGGAAGAGCTCGACCTCGACCGCTTTGTGGCTCTTCTGAAGGAGGACGCCACCTACATCATGCCGCCCCTGCCGCAGTGGTATGCTGGGCGCGAGGATATCCGCAATTTCTTTGCATTTGCGTTCAAGCTCTATGACAGCTTCCGCATGGTGCCGACGGCCGCCAACGGCCAGCCTGCTTTCGCCGCCTATTCCCGCAAGGCCGCGGGCACGCCGTGGACGGCCCACTCCATCCAGGTGTTGTCGCTCGATGCTCAGGACATGATTTCCACGCTGACGCTCTTCGTCAAACCCGATGCGGAGCGCCTCTTCAGCGAGTTCGGGCTGCCGCTCCTCCTGACCGACGACGCTTGCGGCGGACTGCCCTCGCATCAATTTCGATGATCCTTGATAGGTGCACCGGCTAGGGACCAGGGCAGAGGCGAAACGGTTCGCGGCCGCGCTCAGCACTCAGCTGCTTGAAGCGGTTAGCTGGGTGACAGCGAACGGTCGACGCCTGCTCGAGACAAGGGCGATGGAAGCGCGAGACCGGCAAGCGATTTGAACTCCCAAATCGTTTCCCGGTCCACAGCGCCTTCGTCCCGGCCGAGCCGGCATTGACGGCATTGTCTTGATCGAAAATCACTTGAACTATTCAAGCGCCGTCTGGGTACGTCTGGTTCGAGATTCGCGCAGAACCTCATCTCAATCTTTCTCAAATGTCGCTACTTCCGCAGTTGAAGGTGCAGCGGCCGAGCGGCAGCGTCGGCGACGCCGACATTTTCAGGAGCCAGCAATACGGGCCGCTACTCGGCATCGACGTGATTGACGGCAAGGATGAATGAGATGGCGACCCCGAAGCTCGCACAACATTGCAACAAATGCGGTTGCTGGCTTCGGGTTCAAAGCCGTTTAGGGGGCAAACGCCCGCGCGACCCGGAAGCCGCGCTGCGTCGCCGGCTTCGCCTTTCCAGCCGGCCGTTCAATGCGGACATCATTGAACGTTGTGCCGGCGGAAAAGAGAGGCATCACATCTGTTTCCGGTACTCGGGAGCGTATCGATCCCAGTTAGCAGAATGGTGGCTTGCAACCGACCCCCGCGCAAGTCCGTACAGGCATATCTGCGGCATCCCGAGGCTTCCACGCGCGAGTCCGGTTATGGCCCAGGGCTGCCGACTTTGGCGTTGCGGCAAGTCGGCAGCTCCGGGATACAGCGGTCCTGCCGTGAACGTCATTGCAAGGGCAGCCCTTGACCCGAAGCTGCCGTCGCATCTCCTAATCTACGGAGTGGTCCGGACCGGCGTGGCGTCGTCGCTGGGCTTGTGCCTGCGATGAATCACGTCTCCGGTAGACCCGCTTTTCGCAGGCCGTCCTCAAGTCTTGCGAGGTCTTCTGGTCGGCGAAGCTGCGCCCATTCCACATTTGCAACGGGCATCGCGGGATCGAGCTCTCGCAAGCGAGCCATGGCCTTCCGCGCTTCCGCGAGCCGGCCGGCCAGCGCGTGGCTCGCCGCGGCGATGCGAATGGGAGTCCTATAATTTGTTTGTGCCCACATCGCTTTTTCTGCCCACGACGATGCCGTGTCGTAGCGGCGGGCCAGAAAGTGAGCAAACGCGGTTCCGGCCTGCAGGGAGACGGCGCGCGGGTCGAGCGGGCTGAGGCGCATGGCGCGCGCGAAATGCTCGATCGCCACCTCAGGCTCGCCGCGATAGACCCGCACCCAGCCGCTCGCGTGCCACGCGCCCCACAGGTTCGGATTGAGTGTAACGGCCCGATCGACGAGGGTGGTGGCGGCTTCCAGGTCACCAACAACCAAAGCGAGCGCGTGGGCGCCCCGAGACAGCGCGACCGCGTCTTCGGGGCCCAATTCGGCCGCCCTCCGCGCCAGCCGTGCGGTCTCCGCGATCTCTCTGGAGTGGTCGCTCACCCAGGCATTGATCTTGCGCGAGCCATAGCACCATGCGGCCATGCCATAGGCCGATGCGAACTCGGGATCGAGCTCGATTGCCTTGTAAAACAGCCGCAGCGCCTCGTTAAGCGCGTCACCGGTTTGCAAATAATAGCTCGCCATGCCGCGCAGAAAGCATTCGTATGCATCGGGACTCTCGGTTGGCTTATGCTTGGCGCGCTCAATCTCGGCCTGCTCCAACTTCGGTGCGATCGCGCCCACAACGCACGAGGTGACCTGGTCCTGCAAATCGAAGATGTTCTCGAGACCGCCATCGAAGCGATCCGCCCATAAATGCGCACCGCTAGAAGCATCGATGAGCTGACCCGTGATGCGCACCTGGCTCCCGGCTTTGCGTACGCTGCCTTCAAGCACGTAACGTACTCCCAGCTCGCGACCGACCTGCTTCACGTCCACGGCTCGGCCCTTGTAGATGAAGCTCGAATTGCGTGCGATAACGAACAGACCGGAAAAGCGGGACAGCGCCGTGATGATCTCCTCCACGATCCCATCCGCAAAGTACTCCTGCTCCGGGTCACCGCTCAGATTCTGGAAGGACAGAACTGCAATGGAAGGCGTTCACGCCACGCCGGCAAATGGTCGAAGCCGAGGAAGTATCGCAGGATGGCCTCACCTGGACGTTCCGCCTGCGGCCAGGACTGAAATTCCACGACGGCGCGCCGGTCCTTGCGAAAGACACAGTGGCGAGCATCAACCGGTGGGCCGCGCGCGACCAAATGGGGCAGATGATCAAGGCCATCGAGAACGAACTGGCCACGATCGACGACCGCACGTTCCGGTGGATCTTGAATAAGCCCTATCCGAAGATGCTGCTGGCGCTCGGCAAGTCGACCTCGCCGTGCTGCTTTGTGATGCCGGCGCGGATCGCCGGGACCGACCCCTTCCGGCAGATCAGCGAATATATCGGCAGTGGGCCAATGCGCTTCGTGCGCAACGAATGGGTGCCGGGCGCCAAGGCGGTGTTCGAGAAATTCGCCGACTACGCGCCGCGACATGAGCCGGCGTCATGGCTCGCAGGGGGTAAGCAGATGCACGTGGATCGTATCGAATGGATCGTCATCCCCGACGCGGCCACGGCCGCCGCCGCGTTGCAGAACGGCGAGGTTGATTGGCTGGAAGTCGTAATACCCGACTTGTTGCCGGTCCTGCGGAAGAATCCCAACGTGGTAACGGCGATAAAGGACCCCGTGGGGTCGGTCGGCGTGCTTGTCATAAACCACCTGCACCCGCCATTCAATGATGTGCGGGCGCGGCGTGCAATCCTAATGGCCCTGAGCCAGGAAGATTATATGCGCGCGGTTGTTGGCGACGACGACAGCTTGTGGAAACCCATGCTGGGCTATTTCCCGCCCGGCACGCCGCTTTACACCGAAGAGGTTGGCGACATCCTCAGAGGTCCGCGCAAAGTGGAAGGCGCCAGACGCTTGCTCGCGGACAGCGGTTATGCGGGCGAGCCCATTACCGTGATGGCGCCGCAGGACGTGCCGGGCCTCAAGCCGTGGGGTGACGTCACCGTGGACCTTCTGAAGCGGCTGGACATGAGGGTCGACTTTGCTGCCGTGGACTGGGGCACCCTGATCGCGCGATGGTCGCAAAAATCGCCGCCCCGCCAAGGTGGCTGGCAGATGCTTGCCATTACTCCTAATGGCGTCGACTGTGCCGCCCCGACCAGCAGATACTTTCGCGCCAACGGCACTGAGCAATCGAATGGTTGGGCGAACAATCCGCAAATCGAAGCCGAGATCGCCGCGTAGTACAACGCAACGAGCTTGGACGAGGAGAAGACGATTGCAAGCCGGCTCAACAGGCTCGCCGCCGATGATGTCCTCTACGCACCGCTGGGAGTGCTGCTGCTGCATTCTGCCTGGCGCAAGAATGTCAGCGGCATCGCGGACGCGCCGCTGCCCCTTTTCTGGGGGGTGAGCAAGACTGCGTAATCTTCAATGGACCTGCACTTCAAATCAGCCGAGGAGATTGCCCAGCTGATTCAACAGAGCCGGTGTGCACCGCAAGAGTCCGTTCTGGGTGTGCGCCGTGGCAAGGCGGCGCTTTCCAGTGGGTGCGAGTCCCACCCGGCGAACGCTCCAGCCGGAAGCAACCGGAGCAGCTATGGAGGTAACG
>Ga0126383_10001466_pt1 | contig 14719 bp, 12 predicted proteins | sample PanSoiMetPlot_35_FD_96882 | JGI IMG/M metagenome (GOLD analysis project Ga0126383, IMG submission 96882) | Tropical forest soil microbial communities from Panama - MetaG Plot_35 | ecosystem: Environmental > Terrestrial > Soil > Tropical forest > Bulk soil | place: Panama | collected 2016-02-17
CGGGCGAGCTGCTCATGCTCATGGGACCTTCGGGAAGCGGCAAGACCACGCTGCTTTCCATCATGGGATGCATTCTGACGGCGACTTCGGGTAGCGTGCGCGTTGCCGGGATCGAAGTCACCAGTCTGGGGGAGAAAGACCTGCCCGGGATTCGGCTGGAGCACATCGGTTTTGTGTTTCAGGGATTCAACTTGTTTCCGACGTTGACCGCCGGAGAAAACGTCGAGCTGATGCTCGATTTGAAGGGTGCGTCCGCGCCGGCTGCGAAAAAACGTGCGCAAGAGTTGCTGGAGCAGGTTGGGCTGACGTCGAAGTATGGCAGTTTCCCCGCTGACCTTAGCGGGGGCCAGAAGCAGCGCGTGGCCATTGCCCGAGCATTAGCGGGCGATCCCCAGATCATCCTTGCCGATGAGCCCACGGCGGCGCTGGACTCCCACACGGGGCGGAATGTGATGGAGACCTTAAGCGAACTGGCGCACAAACGAGGCCGAGCGGTGGTGATCGTTACGCACGATTCGCGGGTGCTCGACTTCGCGGATCGCATCGTGAAAATTGAAGACGGTCGAATTGCGGAAGCTCAAGAACTTGAGCTGGCGCCGGCGGTGCCGCTGGTACATAACTTCCGTCAAGCTGCCGCCAACTTGAGGCAATAGATCGAGCGATAGTCATTGGGAGAAGAGCGAGAGTGACAAAGTGCGGTAAGGAAAAGTAATACATCGGGAGAGAGCTATGACCGGCAATTCTGCAATCGGAAATCTCACAAAGACCCGGGCCCCTCTGCTGATCGGGCTCGCAGCATTTTTGCTGACCTTGTCGCTGGTGCTCTCTTCCAGACGCTCGCACGATGCGTCGGTCGCAGCGGCAGCCACGGTGACGCATCAACCCCTGTTAATTGCCGGCCCTGGCCGTGTCGAGCCGCACTCGGAGGACATCAAGATCGGTTCTGAGCTGAGCGGAAGGCTGAAGCTGGTGAAGGTGGAAGAGGGCGATGTTGTCTGTCGTGGTGAGGTGCTGGCCGAACTTGAAAATGCCGATTACCGCGCGCAAATGGAATCAGCCGGGGCCAATGTGGTCGCCAAGCAAGCGGCGCTGCGCAAGGTGATCAACGGTGCTCGCCGGCAGGAGCGCGCGGAAGCTTGGTCGCAAGTCGATGAGGCCAAGGCGGTCGCGGAGAATGCGCAATCAGAATGGCGACGCCGCCAGCAGCTGTTCTTCGCTGGTGTGGTTTCGCGCGAGGAACTCGAGCGCTTCGCCCGCGAAGCCGACGTGGCCAAGGCGAAATATCAGTCGGCGGTTGAGCAGCATTCGCTAGTCGACGACAACGCGCGCGAGGAAGATCAGTCCTTGGCCGAAGCCGACCTCGAATTGGCACGGGCAGAGCTCGCTGAGGCAGAAGCGCGATATCAGAAGACGTTTATTCGCTCTCCCATCGATGGTACCGTTCTGCGTAAACATCATCGCAGCGGGGAAAGCGTGTCGAATTCTTCGACCGTGCCTGACCCTATCCTGACCATCGGCGACCGCAAAACATTGCATGTGCGCGTGGATGTGGACGAAACCGATGTCAGCAAAGTGCGCATAGGACAAAGGGCCTATGTTACCGCCGATGCCTATGGGAAGCAGAAGTTTTGGGGAAAGGTGGTGCGCGTCGGCCAGCAACTGGGCCCCAAGAACGTGCGAACCGACGAGCCCACGGAAAGAGTCGACACCAAAATTCTGGAGACACTGGTGGAACTTGATGCGGGCTTCGAACTACCGGACGGCTTGCGCGTCGATGCCTACATCGTGCCGGAGAACGAAGCGCTTGCTCCCGCCCACAACGGGAACTAGTCAGGTAATTGTGCAAAAGGCAACAGGAGATCGGTCGGTCGAATTCGGTAGAATGACTCTTTCTCTACGACCCCTCTGTGCCCTCTGAACTCGTCCTGCCTTCTTTTGTTCCTTTAGCGTGTACCCTGTGCGTCCCACAGTCAGCATGCAGATAGGCTCAGTGTTGAGGTGGTAGCCCCTTAAGCCGTTTGAGCATTGTGCCCGGTCAAGGAATCCGACGCCAGCGGGTGATCAATCATTTAGACACGGCTGGGTGCTTGAGAGGCTATCTCCTCCCGTTTCCGATCAGATCGAGAAACGCTTGGTGTAGCCGAGTATCTTCGCTCAGCTCAGGATGGAAAGTTGCCGCCATGATTTTTCCTTGGCGCACGACGACCGGGTCTCTGCCCTCAGTAGCCAGAACTTCCACTCCCGGTCCAAGGCGCTCGAATTTGGGGGCGCGAATGAAAACCATTTCGATGACTGAGTCGCCCAGCTGGCCTTCGCGGATTGAGCTGTCCAATTGGCGACCGTAGGCATTGCGCCGAATACTGACGTCCAGCGCACCCAGGCCAGCCTGATCGGGATTGGTGACTTCCTTGGCTAACAGAATTGCTCCCGCACAAGTGCCAAACGTCGGTTTCACCTGCGTGAACTGCTTGAGTTTTTCGATCCCCTCCGGCCCCAGGATGCGCAGGATCGCTCCGGACTCGCCGCCAGGAATGATGAGGCCATCGACGTCATCGAGTTGCGCGGGCTGACGCACCAGCACCACAGCTGCCCCCAGCTCTTCCAGGCGGCGGCGGTGAGCTTCGAAATCCCCTTGGACAGCAAGAACGCCAATTTTCATAAAACATCACTGGGCAGTTGGCGCTTAGTACTTAGCCCTTAGCACGGTGGCCGCGTTTTTTGGCCCAAAGGCTAAGTGCTTCCTGCCAACCGTGTCTTCTACCAGCCCCTGGTCTGCAACATCTGCGCTTGGTCCAGGGCAGAGACGGCCAGGCCCTTCATAGCACTGGGGACGTCGGCACTGACTTCAAGTAACACTTTAGGGTCACTGTAATGCGTGGCGGCGCGCACGATTGCTCTTGCGCGGCGCTCGGCATCGGCCGGATCAGCGAAGTTGGTCGAATCGGCCATGAAGATGCCAGAACCAACGAACACAGATTCTGCCCCTAATTGCATGACCAGCGACGCGTCGGCGGGAGTCGCAATTCCGCCGGCGGAGAAATTCGGTACGGGCAGCTTCCCTTCTCTGGCGACCAGCTGCACCAGTTCGAGCGGCGTCTCAAGTTCCTTGGCACGGGCATAAAGCTCTTCATCGCGCAGCACCGTTAAGCCGCGGATTTCAGACATGATCTGGCGCATATGTTTCACGGCGTGAACTACGTCGCCGGTACCCGCCTCGCCTTTGGTGCGGATCATGGCAGCCCCCTCGGCAATGCGTCGCAAAGCCTCGCCCAAGTTTCGCGCGCCGCATACAAACGGCACCTTAAAGGCATGCTTGTCGACGTGATGGGCCTCGTCGGCCGGCGTCAGAACTTCTGACTCATCGATGTAGTCGACGCCTAGTGCCTCGAGGACCTGAGCCTCGGCGAAGTGCCCGATGCGGCACTTAGCCATCACAGGAATGGAGACGGCGTCCATGATCTCGCGAATTTTCCTGGGCGATGCCATGCGTGCCACACCACCTTCGGCGCGAATCTGCGCCGGCACGCGCTCCAGCGCCATAACGGAGACTGCGCCCGCTTTCTCGGCAATGATTGCCTGCTCGGCATTGGTGACGTCCATGATGACGCCGCCCTTTAACATCTCCGCCAGACCGGTCTTCAGGCGCAAGCTGGAATTGCCGTTGGAACTTCCATTGTTTGCCATGATTCCACTCTCGTTTCTGGACCACTCAGGATCCGGCTGCCGCCCGGCTGAGAAAACTGGAGGGCCATGGGGAGGGCAAAAGACAACCCAGGCTCCCTTGGCAGCGCTTTCCTCGTTTGGCTCAGTCTTCTCGCTCGGGACAACAATCCTGAAGACAGGCTAGTCAAATATTGGTATTGCTGCAAGAACCATTTACGGTATTCTGACCATACCACTTCTATGGCGCGCAAGGCGACCACTTTGCCCTTGAGTTTGCCGGCTCCGCCGACGGGAGCCAGTCTCTATCGCTGGCTTTACGAATCGTTGCGCTTGGCCATCCTCGAGGGTCGGCTGCATCCGGGTGCGCGTCTGCCGGCAACGCGTGATTTGGCGCGCACGTACCGTTTGGCGCGCGCCACCATTGTCGCGGCATTTGAACAACTTAAAGCAGAGGGTTACGTCGAGGGGAAAATCGGATCCGGGACTTATGTCACGCACGTTTTACCGGAACGTCTACTGCAGGTGGGGCGAGTTCGCCCGGAAAAAACTCTGCCGCATCGGCGGGTGGTGTTCTCTTCCTACGCGCGCCGCTTATCGCCCTTCGAAGCGAGCCCGGCGGGTCCCATTCGCGCCTTCCGCGCCAATCAGCCAGCACTCGATCAGTTTCCGATGACCCTTTGGGCACAGGTGGCGGCGCGTCGGCTGCGACGAGTCTCCGCACATCTGCTGGCCGGAGGCGAAGCCCTGGGATATCGCCCTTTGCGCCAGGCAGTGGCCGATTATCTGAACACATCGAGAGGCGTCAAGTGTACCGCCGATCAGGTGCTTATTCTCTCGGGAGCGCAAGAAGCGCTCGACCGCACCGCGCGCGTGATCCTCAATCCGGGCGAGCCGGTGTGGATGGAAGAACCCGGCTATCCGGGAGCAGCGGTGGTTTTTCGCGCGCTGGGCGCACGTATTCGCGGCGTACCGGTGGATACGGAAGGATTGGACCTTGAGTTCGGAATCCGCCGATGGCAGCGCGCCCGACTTGTATACGTCACTCCTGCACACCAGTTTCCCTTGGGCGTAACCATGACTCTGCGACGCCGTCTGGCGTTGCTCGAGTGGGCGCGTCGTTCGGGAACGTTGATCTTCGAAGACGATTACGACAGCGAATACCGCTATTCGGGGCGGCCGGTTCCCGCGTTGCAGGGTCTTGACCGCTCGGGTGTAGTTATATTCGCGGGCAGTTTCACGGCGGTGCTTTTCCCTGCCCTGCGGCTGGGTTATTTGGTGGTGCCACTTGAGATGGTGGATATATTTGCGGCCGCCGAATCGGTCAGCACGCACCATCCTCCTTTGCTGGAGCAGGCGATCCTTTGCGATTTCATCACGCAAGGGCACTTTGCCCGCCATATCCGGCGCATGCGGGAAATGTACGCGGAGCGTTTAACGGTTCTGCTGGAGGGAGCACGCACGAAACTGGCTGGTGTGCTGGAGATCTCGAGCGTCGAAGCCGGGCTACAGACGGTGGGATGGCTGAAAAATGGAATGAATGCCCAGCAGGCTGCTGTCGAGGCTGAGCGACGCGGGGTCGAAACTATTCCTCTCAGCCGTTACGCCGCCGGGCGAGCCAGAAAGGATGGACTGGTGCTGGGGTTTGCAGCCGTCGACGTCCGAGAGCTGGGGCGCGGCGTTGAGCAACTGGCCCAAGCGCTTAGGGCATGAGTTCGTTTGTTCCGGCAGTGTGGCCCGCTGTGGCCGATCCATCATCGGTCCACGAACCTGGCAAACATGCGATCGGGATCGATGGCGATAAACGTTCCCTGACTGCGCGCCAGCACTTCATCACGACCATTCAGAATCTCCGCCATGTTGATGTGGCGCCGTCCCCGTACGCGCAGCTCTCGTGACTCGACACGCAGAGGCTTGTTCAAGGGTACTGGCTTGAGATAGTTGACCCTGATCTCGGAGGTCAGGGCAACTACCTGCCGAAGCTTATTCACCTTGCCCATAGCTTCGTCGAGAATGGTAGCGATAATGCCACCATGGGCGTGCCCAGGCGGTCCGGTATAGCGTTTGCTCAGGCGAAAACGGCAGACGAAGCAGTCGCGCCGTTGGTCATAAGAAAATTTCAGGCGCATACCTTCGGCATTGTTTTTGCCGCAAGCGAAGCAGTAGTTCTTCGGCAAGCGTACGTCGAGGGTATCGTGACCTCGGCCATCGCTCTCCTTCCTCATCGGAGCCATTGTACTTGGGTCGGCAGAACTGGCCAGGGTTTCTATAGGGGCTGCCGGGAATTCCCGTGCTGAATCGGGACTCAGGTAGCGGTAATATTATGCAGCGGTAATATTAGCGCTAATATTATTAGAAGATAGTCATAGGCTTCGTTACGTTCCGTAACTGGGGATCACAAGTGGTAGTCACCCCACTGGAGCGGGTTGCATGCATCGTACACAGATGTGATAGACTTCCGGGCCAGCCGCAGCTTCCCTCAAAAAACTCGGCGGGCGCAGCGGAAGTTGGGAGAGTTTGAAACTTAGAAAAGGGGAGGCTAGTGGATGGGCCTCGCGCTTCTCTGCATTATCTGGCTGATCACCTTCATCAGTACTTACTTTTTCGCGGCAAAGACGTGGTGGCTTCCCAAGGGAGCGGCGGCAGCCGCGTCCGGCATTGACCGCCAATTCGATCTGACTTATGTGCTCATGGGCATTGTCTTTGTACTGGCCCAATGTGCGCTCGGATATCTGGTGTGGAAGTACAGCGACCGCGGCGATGCCCGCAAGGTCAAGTATTCGCACGGAAACACCAAGCTCGAAGTGATGTGGACGGTGTTGACGGCCATCCTGTTCATAGGACTGAACCTGATCGGCAGCCCGATCTGGGCCGCCGAGCGCTTTGCGCCGCCCAAGCCCGACGCGCTACAGGTCGAAGTCACGGGCATGCAGTTTGCCTGGTATTTCCGATATCCGGGAGCGGACGGCAAGTTCGGAGCCACGAAGCCCGAACTGATGGATCCATCCTCCGGCAACGAAGCTGCGATCGGCCTCGACACCACGGATCCCGCGTCCAAAGATGACATTGTCGGCGGAACTATGTTCCTGCCTGTAAACCGTGAGGTCGATCTCCAACTCCGCGCAGTTGACGTCATTCATAGCTTCTTTGTACCCGCGTTTCGCTTCAAACAAGACGCGGTTCCTGGCTTAAGGATTCACATGCATTTCACTCCGACTGACGTCGGCGACTACGAAATCGCCTGCGCCGAGCTATGCGGTCTGGGTCATTACAAGATGCACGGCATAGTGAAGGTTGTCAGCCAGGCAGATTTCGACAAGTGGATTGCCGAGCGGGAGGCGGCAAAACAGTAAATGGCAACTACGGTACATGTACACGCGCACGCGGCCCCTCAAGGCTTTATACGAAGGTACATTTTCAGTCTGGATCACAAGGTAATCGGACTGCAGTACTATTTCCTGGCCCTCACCGCGGTATTTGTAGGGATGTTCCTGTCGCTGCTGATGCGCATCCATCTGATCTGGCCGGCGGCAAAGATACCTTTGATAGGAACGATTCAGCCCGAGACCTACCTTAGCCTGCTCACCATGCACGGGACGATCATGGTGTTCTTCGTGCTGACCACGGCTCCGCAAGGAGGCTTTGGCAACTATTTCCTGCCAATTCAAATTGGCGCGCCGGACATGGCCTTCCCGGTCTTGAACATGTTGTCCTTCTGGACGACGTTTATTGCGTTCCTGGTTTTGCTGGCAGCATTTTTGGTACCGGGCGGCGCTCCCCTGCATGGGTGGACCGGCTACGCGCCCTTGAGTGCACTGTCCAATGCAGGGCCCGGACAACAGTTGGGCGCCGATTTGTGGATCACCAGTATTGCTCTTTTCTGTATCGCTTCCTTGATGGGCGCCCTGAACTTCATTACCACGACGCTGGATCTGCGTGCCAAAGGGATGACCCTGATGCGCATGCCTCTGACTGTCTGGTCCTGGTTCGTCACCGCAATCCTGGGATTGCTGGCTTTCGGCGTGCTGCTCTCGGCGGGAATTCTGCTGCTCCTCGACCGGAATCTGGGAACGAGTTTTTACGTTCCCCTAGTTGTGGTCAACGGTCAGGTGATGGGCCACAGGGGTGGGTCACCTTTGCTGTGGCAGCACCTGTTCTGGTTCTTTGGTCACCCGGAGGTCTATATCGCCATCTTACCGGGCATGGGCGTAACCTCGCAGCTTCTGTCCACCTTCGCACGCAAGCCGATCTTCGGATACCGCGCCATGGTTTACGCCCTCATGGCCATCGGCCTTTTAGGTTTTATGGTGTGGGGACACCACATGTTCATGAGCGGGATGAGCCCATATTCCGCATTTGCCTTCTCGCTGATGACCATGTCGATCGGGGTGCCCTCGGCCATCAAGACCTTTAATTGGCTGGGCACTCTGTGGGGCGCGAAGATCCGGCTGCAATCACCGATGCTCTTTGCCATTGGCTTCGTCTCTCTATTCGTTTCGGGCGGATTGAGTGGCCCGTTCCTAGCGCAGCCGGTGCTCGACATCCCGCTGCACGATACCTATTTCGTGGTTGGGCATTTTCACTTGATCATGGGCGTGGCGGCAATCTTCGGGATATTTGGCGCTACCTATTACTGGTTCCCCAAGATGTTTGGCCGGATGATGAATGAGAACCTGGCCAGGATCCATTTCGTGATCACGCTCGTCGGTACCTACGCGATCTTCATGCCCATGCACTACCTTGGCATGGCTGGCCAAACGCGCCGTTACTCGCAGTTCACCGAAGTGGCTTACCAAACCAAGCTGATACCGCTGCAGAGGTTCATCACGTATGCGGCGTTCATCACCATCAGCGCTCAGCTTATTTTCCTCTTCAATCTGTTCTGGAGTATGCGGAAAGGAGCGAAGGCGCCGGATAATCCGTGGGAAGCGACCACCCTGGAATGGACGACGGCGACGCCGCCTCCGCATGACAATTTTGGCGGACAGACGCCCATTGTCAATCATGGACCGTATGAATACAGCGTGCCGGGTGCCTCGCGGGATTACATCATGCAGACCGATCCCGCTACGGCTACCGCGCACTAAATAGCCGCGGATGGCGATGTCTGCGCGCCACCTTAATTAGGATCTATTTTGAGTCCGACTAGTACAAGGGAACCTAGCATCAACCATGGTGGAGCTGGCATTTTTCCTCCCGCCGGGGGGAAAGGTGGCGATGGAGCGGGCGGTGGCGGCTCACCGGACTTTACCGACCGCTTGCGGCGCGCTCGCTTGGGGCTGGCGGTTGGTATCACGCCGGTCATCATGTTGTTCGTGTCGCTGACCAGCGCTTATATCGTACGCCAGGGCCTGCCTACGCTCGACGAGAAGGCAAATCAATACGTCCATGACTGGTTGCCGGTGAATCTGCCGTGGCTCGTTTTGCTGGTGAATACATTCGTTCTGATTACGAGCAGTGTGACCATGGAAAGAGCGCGGCGCGACGTTGCCCGTGAGTCTGCCCTAGCGCCGGTGCGCTCTATTCCGGGAGTGTCTTTGGGCCAGGAGCGAAGATTCCCCTGGCTCGGGCTTACGGTGGTTCTGGGAATCATGTTTCTGTTCGGGCAGTGGATGGCTTGGCAGGAACTTGAGTATCGTGGTTTCTTCCTGGCGACCAGCCCCAGTAGTTCTTTTGTCTATCTACTGACTGGAATGCATGCGTTGCACCTGGTAGGCGGGGTTATCGCGCTGCTTTATGCGGCGGCCATTACGCTGATCGATAAGCCGGTAGACTCGCGCCGAGTGGTGGTCGACGTAACCGCCTGGTACTGGCACTTCATGGCTGTTTTGTGGATTTACATCTTCGCGTTGCTGGAATTTGCCCGCTAGGAGACCGAAACGATGGCTGATGTCGCAGTACAGCATAGCGTAGCAGCAGCTTACGAACCGTCTTTATTCGGCACTTACTCCAAGAAAATCGGGATGTGGCTGTTCCTACTCTCCGACTCGCTTACCTTTGGAGCGCTGTTATACGCCTACAGCTATGGACGAATCTCAACCCCAAATTGGCCGACTCCGTTTCACTCTGGCAGCATCATCAACGCGACTTTTATGACCGCGTTCCTTCTGACCAGTTCGTTGACCATGGTGCTGGCGGTACGAGCGTCGGTCTTCGGAAGGACAAAAGCGGTGCGCTTGTGGCTATTGGCGACCATGGCCTGCGGGACGGCATTTGTCATTTTGCACGGCCGCGAGTGGAGCCGCCTCATCTCGGAAGGTCTAACCCTCCCCGTGTTTCCTGCGGTTCCGGGGGCAGAAACCAGCAAGGAATTTCGAGACGTTAGCAAAACCGTGCCGCAGTTCCCGGCGACTTTTTTCGGACTGACGGGCATGCACATGCTGCACGTCACCTTGGGAGTGGTTTACCTGGGAATCATTGCCCTGCGGAAAAAGTTTATACCCATTCTGCTGGGACTATGGCTAGTGGCCTGGCTGGCGACGCCGGCGTATAGCCCGTTTCACTATGGGGCGCACGTGCTGCTCGTGGCTGCGATTGTCTGTACCGTTATCCTCTGGCTTAAGCCGAAGGTTTACGACTCGTCGGATGTCGAAGTCGCAGGCCTGTACTGGCATTTTGTCGATCTTGTGTGGATGTTCATTTTCCCGCTGGTTTATCTCATGTCTACGAGAATTATCTAGGAGACCGAAAAAATATGGACGCAGTCCAGGTCGCAATCGCCGAGCGGGTAGCCGAGCAACACCGCCATCACGGGAAGGCGCAGTTCTTTTGGGTGTGGGGTGCGCTGCTGGTGATTACCGGCATGGAAGTTTACCTGGGCTACCAGAATATGGAACCGGTGCGCATGCTGAGCATTCTGATGGCACTGTCGATCGTCAAGGCAGCGCTCATCATCGGATACTTCATGCATTTGAAGTTTGAATTGACACGCATGAAATGGATCACCATGTGTGCGCTTGTGTTCTGCCTGGCGATGATGTGCGTTTTCTTCCCCGACGCTTTCCGCATTATCAAGTATGGAGTGCAATGACGCTGCGCCTTGCCACATTCGTGCTTTTCCTGGTGCTGTGGGCGGGTCCTGCCTGGGCTCAGGGCTGCGCCATGTGTTATTCGACCGCCGCGGCCGCCAGCAAAGACGGCCAGCATGCCATTAATCGAGCCGTACTTGTCCTCTTGGTCCCTCCTGTAGGCTTTATGACTGTCGGTCTGGGAATGGCGGTGCGCTACAGCAAGAAGCGAGACTCGGAATCGAAGCAGTCCGAATCCTGACCACTTGAGCTCCCGCTGGGTTTCACTAACAGCCACTCTCGAACTACGCTCCTCTTCCGTAGTGCGCGGCACCGGCGGCGTCGATTCTTCTCACCCACCCCGCCTGGTACTCACTTGATAGCCGGTTTGAGCGTCTGGCTTCGCCCACTTATAATAGAAAGATTCCGCAGTGCTTCCGAATCAACTAGAGGGGGACTTCCCCGTCGCATTGCGGCGTTCGGTGAAAATGTCGACGGAATCGATTGTTGTTCGCGGCGCTCGCGTCCATAACCTGAAAAACATCGATTTTGAGATCCCACACAACAGCCTGACGGTAGTCACCGGCGTGTCGGGATCGGGCAAGTCTTCCCTCGCCTTCGATACGATCTATGCCGAAGGTCAACGCCGCTACGTGGAATCTTTGTCCGCCTATGCCCGGCAATTTCTGGAGCGCATCGAGAAACCTGATGCCGACATGATCGATGGCATCGCTCCCGCGGTCGCCATCAAACAGAAAAACACCACCCGCAACCCGCGTTCCACAGTCGCCACGGCAACAGAAGTGTACGATTATCTCCGACTCCTGTTCGCCCGCATCGGCCGAACCTACTGCCTGAACTGCGGCAACGAGGTCAAGAAGGACACGGTCGACGAGGTCGCGGATCGGGTTCTGGCAATGGAAGAAGGCACTCGGCTGAATGTGCTTTTCCCGTTCGAAGTTCACCATCCCTCGCCGAGGCAGCCGGAGAAAGGCAAAGGGCCGACTAAAAAAGCTGCCGCCAGAGAACAAGCTTTGCATGCCGACCTGCTTAAATCTCGGCTCTTTGATCTCAGGAAACGCGGCTTTAATCGGCTGTATCAGAAAGGCCAGATCTTTGAGTTCTCCACGCCAGAATCGCTGCTGGACGTAGATTTCTCACAACCCGTGTTCTTTGTCGCAGATCGTATCGTGGTCTCATCTGACGCCCGCTCGCGCATTGTGGATGCAATCGAAACCTGCTATCGCGAAGCAGGCGAGGTAATTTTTGAAACTGCCTCTGGTGAAGGGGAAGTTGTCCGACAGCTTCGCTTCGCCAATCGGTTCGACTGCAAAGTTTGCGGGCGGCACTATGAGGAGCCCGAACCACGGCTCTTTTCCTTTAATAACCCCTATGGTGCCTGTTCACGCTGTCAAGGATTCGGGAACACGATTGATTTTGATCTTGACCTGGTAATTCCGGATAAGTCGAAGACTCTCGGCGAGGGTGCCATCGAACCCTGGACCAAACCGAAGTACCGGCCGCTATTTACCGAGTTAAAGCGATTTGCCAAGTCACTCAATTTGCCGCTCGATGTGCCGTGGTCAGAGCTTGACAAGGACCAGCAACGTAGTGTCATCGACGGCGAGGGGCGCTTTCCCGGCGTGCGCGGTTTCTTCGCTCACCTGGAACGTAAGAAGTACAAGTTGCATGTACGCGTATTCCTGAGCCGCTACCGCGGATACTCGACCTGTTCCTCCTGCCAGGGCGCGCGGCTTCGCGCCGAGGCTCGCCAAGTCAAGATCAATGGCCAAAACATTTGCCAAATCTGCAGCATGACGGTAGAGGAGGCGGCCCAGTTCTTCTCGGCCGTGAACCTGACACCCCAAGAAGCTGGCATTGCCGAAAAGTTGCTGGAAGAAATCCGGGAGCGCTTGCGTTTTCTCAATGAGGTAGGGCTGGAGTACCTCACACTCGACCGCCTCTCCTCCACGCTCTCCGGCGGTGAAGCGCAACGCATCCAGCTGGCCACATCGCTTGGTTCGCGCCTGGTGGGAACACTCTACGTGCTGGACGAGCCGTCGATTGGCCTGCACACTCGCGACACTCATCGTCTGATCAACATCCTGCATGGACTGCGTGATTTGGGCAATACCATTCTCGTAGTCGAACATGACCCGGACATCATGAGGGCCTCGGACCGGATCCTTGATTTGGGTCCGGGCGCCGGCGAGAACGGGGGGCAAGTAATCGCCAGCGGCAATTATGACCAGATTGTTCACCAGGCAAGCTCGCTTACGGGCCGCTACCTGGCGGAAGAGCTTCGCATTCAGCTGCCCAACTCACGCCGCAAACCGGGGATACGACAGCTCCGCATCACGGGAGCGCGCGCTCATAATTTGAAGGACATCGATCTGACCATTCCCCTGGGAATCGTGGTCGCAATTACCGGCGTGTCCGGATCGGGCAAATCGACGCTGCTTCATGATGTGCTTTACCAGGCGCTGTGCGCGGCCAAGAAGGGGGTCAACGGCGCTCAGCCAGCCACCCGCAGCTGGAGGCAACTGGAGGGAGACGAGTTTATCGATGAAGTCATTCTTGTCGATCAGTCTCCGATCGGGCGTACACCTCGCTCCAATCCGGTGACCTACATCAAGGCGTTTGACGCGATTCGCGACCTGTTTGCCTCTTTGCCAGAGGCCCAGAAGCGTGGCTTCACGGCCGGACACTTTTCCTTCAATATTCCTGGCGGTCGTTGTGAAAATTGCCAAGGTGACGGCACGGTTACGGTGGAAATGCAGTTTCTCGCCGACGTCGAATTGATCTGCGAGGAATGCAAGGGCACGCGTTACAAATCACAGATCCTCGAGGTGCGCTACCGCGGCAAGAATATCCATGAGGTGTTGCAACTGACGGTTAAAGAGGCGCTTCAATTCTTTGCGGGCGTGCCCAAGATTGGGGAGAAGTTAAGAGTCCTCGAAGAAGTGGGCCTGGGGTACCTGCGGCTGGGACAATCGGCCACCACGCTCTCTGGCGGCGAAGCGCAACGAATGAAATTGGCGGCGCACTTGCCCGGATCGCTCGAGATGATCCGGTCGGCGAAGGCCGACGAAGCTCGCCGCCGACCGAAGATTCTCTACATCTTCGATGAACCCACCACCGGGCTGCATTTCGATGATGTCAGCAAGCTGCTTTCCGCCTTCCGCCGGTTGATCGAGGCCGGCGGTTCGATTCTGGTGATCGAACATAATCTGGAGGTGATCAAAACGGCAGACTGGGTGATTGACTTGGGACCGGAAGGCGGCGAGCGCGGCGGGTATGTGGTTGGAACTGGCCCTCCCGAGGCGATTGCCAAGCTGGCAAAATCTTATACGGGTAGGTATTTGGCGCGCATCTTAAATGCTAATGGGGCTTCGGGCTCGAAGACCGACCAGGATTAGCGTGAAGGACCGGCGAGGCGACAGCCTGGCCAGAGTCCGCAGGTGACCATGTCGATCGGTTGGGATATGAAACCTCGCTACATCTTAGCCTTGATACTCTCTGCGGCGGGCACAATCGCAGCCGGACAGAACTCGGCCTCGCCAGTCCTCGACTCCGGCAGTACCGTGCGCCATCGCAGGGTGGCCGTTGATGACCCCTCGTTGCCGCCCGAGCTGGTTCGGGCCGAAGCCAACATCGAGAAGAAGAACTATGGCGATGCCGAGCCCCTGCTGCAACAGGTCGTCAATCGTGATCCCAGGAATTATCAGGCGTGGTTCGACTTAGGATTCTTATACAACGCGATGGGACGGCCTGAGGATTCGATCGCGGCATATCGCAAGTCGGTAGATGCCAAGCCCGACGTCTTCGAGTCCAATCTCAACCTCGGCCTGATGCTGGCCAAAACCAGTCAGCCAGACGCGGAAAAATATCTGCGCGCGGCCACCAAGCTGAAGCCAAGTGAAAATGCCCCGCAAAACCAGGAGGTGGCGTGGATGGCGCTTGGCCGGCGTCTGGAATCGAGTGACCCGGCACAGGCTCTGATCGCGTATCGCTCCGCAGCCGTTCAGATGCCCAGCGATCCGGAGCCCCAC
>Ga0126383_10001467_pt1 | contig 14718 bp, 10 predicted proteins | sample PanSoiMetPlot_35_FD_96882 | JGI IMG/M metagenome (GOLD analysis project Ga0126383, IMG submission 96882) | Tropical forest soil microbial communities from Panama - MetaG Plot_35 | ecosystem: Environmental > Terrestrial > Soil > Tropical forest > Bulk soil | place: Panama | collected 2016-02-17
CACCGCCTACTTCCAAGCGGCAAAGCTGGGTCAAGCCCGAGTGCCCAATCTTTACGACGAGATGCTCTACAGGGGCAGGCTGAGCCGGTTCACAATCGACGGCTATTTGTATCCGCCGCAATTCTTGCTCCTGCCCCGGTTGATGCTTGGAATCACCGCCGACTTCGACCACTTTCGTCGCCTTTGGTTCGCTTTGGATATCCTCGTCGTCCTCGTAGCCGTGGTCGTCGTCGCGCGATGGATAACCGGCTGCCACGGTCGGACGGTACTGATGCTCAGCGGATTGTTGCTCGCCGCGGTGCCGACAGGAATGACGCTGCAGATCGGCAATTTCCAAATCATCGGTTTTGCCGTCTCCTTGCTGGCGATGATCCTGATCGAGTCAGAAATGCCGGTGTTCGGGGCGGCGCTCTTGGCGTTTGTCGCTGCGAGCAAACTCTTTCCCGGCATTCTCGTTCTCTGGTTGGCGTTTCAAAGGCGCTGGCGAGCCGTCGCGTGGGTGTTCGTCTGGAGCGCGTTGCTGTTGCTGGCGACGGTGCTTTGGTTTGGTTGGGCGCCATTCCAGGCATTTTTTCAGTATGAGATGCCTCAGTTGTCCTTCCCCCTCCACGGCCCGATCTTGATCGCGATGACCCCGTTCGGCTCGAAGGTTGCGGCGTTAAACTACGGGGTCACCGCCGTCGTTCCCAAGTTGAGGGCCTTGGGTTTAACGGGTCTCGGTTTCGGAGCGTTCCAGACGGTCCGAGTGCTGTACCTCCTTCTCCTCGTCGGGTTGTTTGTGCGGCTGCGGCATGCGTTCTCTGTGCGGTCTACCAGCGCGGCGGACGACGTTGCTTCATCCCGTTTGCACCAGGCGCAGACCTGGCTCGCGCTGCTCAATCTGGCGAGCTTCCTCAGTCCATTCGCGCCGGACGTCTATGCTGTTGTCGGCACACTGTGGTTGCTGATTCTGGTCATCGCCGAGCTTCGATTCACATGGCCGAATACTGCAACGCTGGTGTTCGTCTGGCTCGCGCTCAACATCGTCGCGCCGCTAGGACCCGGCCTCCCAGAGGTTGGGCTGCCCGCGCGAATAGTCACAGGGTTCCTGGTTCAAGCGATTCTCATCCTCGTGAACGTGCGCGTGCTGCTCCGCGCAAACTCCTCACGTCCTGCGTTGGACGTCAACAGATTGAGCTACTCCTTCGCGTAGGCTGCCCCTTCGCGGCAAGCGGGCGGCTCTCGACGCGTTCGCCGAACATGCGGGCGTTTTGTGCCGGTGCGACCGCTAAGCGCAGAGCTCTCCGTCAGCGCTTCGCCAATCGATCGAGCTGCATGCGGATATGCGCCGCCTCCGCCGGCGTATTGGCGAGCGCGATTGCACGGTCGAAGGCGGTGCGCGCTTCAGCGTCCCGCCCGAGTTGAAGCAGCAAGGCGCCCTTCAAGCCGAAGAAGTAGAAATAACCGGCGAGCTGCGGTCCAAGCGGCTCGATCATCGCCAGCGCCGCCTCGGCGCCGCGCACCTTCGACACCGCGACCGCGCGGTTGAGCGTAACCACCGGCGATGGCTGGAGGCGCTCGAGCGTAGCGTAGAGCGCGTCGATCACGTTCCAATCGGTGTCCTCGGAACGGGCGGCGCGGGAGTGCATCGCCGCGATCGCTGCCTGCACTTGAAAGGGCCCCGGCTGACGGTGGCGCGTCGCCTTGTCGAGCAGCGCCAGCCCCTCGGTGATAAACTCTCGCTTCCAAAGCCGGCGGTCCTGATCCTCGAGCAGCACAATTGCACCGTCCGCGTCGAGCCGCGCCGGCGTGCGCGAGTGCTGAAAGAGCAGCAGAGCGGTGAGCCCCATGATCTCCGGATCACCGGGAAAAAGGCGCAGCAACAGCCGCGACAACCGGATCGCCTCGTCGCACAGGGGCTCACGGACATGGGCGGTGCCGCCCGTCGCGGAGTAGCCCTCGTTGAAGAGCAGGTAGATCGCCGTCGCGACCACGGATAGGCGCGCGGCTCTGGCGGCCGCGTCGGGCGGCTCGAAGGGCACGTCCGCGGCGGCGACGCGACGCTTCGCCCGCGTGATCCGCTGCTCCATCGCCGCCTCGCCAACGAGGAACGCGCGCGCGATCTGCTCCAGCGAGAGGCCGCTCACGATTCGCAGCGCAAGCGCGATCTGCTGTGTCCCCGGGAGATCCGGATGGCAACAGATGAAGAGCAGGCGCAAGATGTCATCGCGATAGTGCCCGTTGTCGAGCTGAGCGGCCATGCGCGCCTCGGCATCGTCCAGGTCTGAGAGCGCGTCGTCGCCGGGGAGCGTCTCCTCCTTCTTGCTGCGGCGGAGTCGGTCGAGCGCCGCGTTCTTGCCTACAAAGATGAGCCACGCCGCCGGGTCGCGCGGTGGGCCCTTCGAGGGCCAGGTCTGAAGCGCGCGCAGGCAAGCCTCCTGAAACGCCTCCTCCGCCGTACCCAGCTCGCCGAAGTGACGCAACAGCGCGCCGATCGCGTACGGCCGCGCGCCGAGGAGGGTCGCATCGATGGAGGCTACCTCGTTCACGTCGCGATGCTTGAGGGATGAAACGCGCGAATCGGCCGGATCTCGTAAGCGCCGAGCGAGCTCGAAGCGCGCCCCAGCTCCACCGCGGTCTCGATCGCCTGCTCCAGCGACGCGCAGTCGACGATGTAGAAGCCCAGCAACTGCTCCTTCGTCTCGGCGAAGGGTCCGTCGATCACGATCGGCTCCTTTCCCTTCCGAACGGTGATCGCGGCGGTCGTCGGCAGCAGGCGGACCGTCGGCCCCAGCCGGCCTTGCTTTCTCAGCTTCTGCTTGACGACGTCGAGCTTGGCGATCGCAGCGTCGTCTTGCTCTTTCGTCCAAGCGCCGACTTCGTCTTCGGAATCGTAACAAAGGATGGCGTAGAGCACGGGTCCTCTCTTTCTAAGGACGAACGAGTATCGCCGCAGCCGACAGGCAAAAAAAGTTCGTTCGGTTGTCGGCCGGCGACGGGCCCGTTCGTCCTCGGGCATGCCGATCGTTTCGGTCAGCAACAAAAAGGAGAAGACATGGAAGTCGAGAAAGTCTTACGAAAGGTCGTCGCGTCGTCAGTCGCAACGGGCGTGCGCAGGCCGGGCGAGTTCTGTTGGTTCAACATGATCACCCCGCGGCCGGCGGAGGCATGCCAGTTCTTCGGCTCGCTCTTGGGCTGGACGTTCAGCGAGGTGCCGAGCATGCATGGTTACACCGCGCAAGTCGGCGGGCGGAACATCGGCGCTCTCTGGGATCAAAACGGCCCCAACACGCCTCCCGGGACGCCGGCGTTCATCGGCGTGTCGGTGAAGGTGGAAAGCGCCGACCGGACTTACGAGCAGGTGACCAAGCTCGGCGGCACCGCGCGGCCGCCGTTCGACGTAATGGACGCCGGGCGCATGGCCGTCTGCACCGATCCAAACGGGGCGCAGTTCGACGTGTGGGAACCGAAGAAGCACCTCGGGACTGACGTCGACAATCGCCTGCACGGCGCGCCGAGCTGGTTCGAATCGCGCACCACCGACGTCGAGCGCGCGACCGCGTTCTACTCGAAGCTCTTCGGTTGGGAGCCAGAGGTGGTAACACCGCCCGGCATGAGCTACACGACGTTCAAGCGAGGCGGAACCTACGTCGGCGGCATGCTGCAGTGTCCACCGCAGATGAAGATGCCGCCGCACTGGGCGACCTTCTTCAATGCGGACGACACCGACGCGGCAGCGCACAAGGCCGCCGATCTAGGCGCCAAGGTCTGCATGCCGCCGACGGACATTCCCGGAATCGGTCGCTACTGCGTCCTCACCTCTCCGCAGGGCGTCACCTTCCAGCTGATCAAATACGCGAAGGCGTAAAGGAACGAATCAATCTCGCGGCATGGTGCGCAGAGCAAGTCCGGCGGATAATTAGCCGAAAGCGCGACCCGGGAGAGCTTGTGAGCAAAGTATTCGTCGACGTTGGAATATCGCTGGACGGTTTCGTGGCCGGTCCGAATCGCGGACCGCGCAATCCGCTCGGGGACGGCGGAATCGAGATCCATCAGTGGATGTTCCTGCAGAAGAAGTTTCGGCAAATCCTCGAGCTCGGCGACGATGGCGAGACGGGGGACGATAACCGCAACGTTGCGGCGACGTTCGAACGCGCCGGCGCTCACGTGATGGGCAAGCGGATGTTCGAGGAGGGAGAAGCCAACTGGCCCGAGAACGCGCCATTCCGCACTCCGGTCTTCGTCCTCACGCACGAGCGCCGAAGCCCGTGGGAGCGCAAAGGGGGCACGACGTTTCACTTCGTGAACGACGGAATCTACAGGGCGCTGGAGCTCGCGCGCTCGGCGGCGGGTTCGAAAGACGTTCGGATCTCCGGCGGCGCCGACGTCATCCGACAATACCTGAACGCCGGTCTGGTCGATGAGCTCCAGATCCACTACGCGCCCGTCCTCTTGGGCGAGGGCGTGCCTTTGTTCCACGGCATGGACAAGCGGCGCTTCTCCATCGAGACCGTCGATGCGAAACACTCTCCGCATGTCACGCATGTTCGCTATGCCGTGCGTTACAAATGAGGCGGAAGCGCTCGATCCCTTGGCCTTCCTCGATAGCTCTCTCGCGACGCGCCGGCCCTGCCGCGAGCCGGCGGACCTCTTCGCACAAGTGTTTGCCGGTTACCTCGTCAGCGCAGCTGAGTTGATCGGGCTTTCAACCCCCGCGCCGACCTTGGCGCTGAGCGACGGCGCCATCAGCTTGAGGACAGCAAGCGGCAGCGAGCTCGTAAATCCGTAGCCGGCGGCTTGCGGACCCGACACCGAAGAAGTGATCACGCCGAACCAGCGTTCCCCAAGGTAGAACACGAATCCTGCCGTGCGGCTGGTGACGCGGGAGTAGAGGAGCTGACCTCCACTGTCGAAGCGCTCATTGCGATTGTCTCCCGAGCCGGTCTTGCCGCCGATGCGAATGGGCGCGCCTTTCTCGTCAACGAACGCGTGACTTACCCTCCGCGCCGTGCCGCGCTCGACGACCTCGGCCAATACTCTGCGCAACAGGAGCGCGACCTCGGCGCGCATCACCTGTTGATCCTCGCGGGGCTGCACCTCGAACACCGTGTGATAGGGCGTGCGCAACCCGAAGCTCAGCCGGCTGACGTCGATCGTCGGACGCCGGTGGCCGTTGTTGACGATGATACCCATGAGCTCGGCGAGCGCCATCGGTCGATCGGCGGAGCTGCCGATCGCCGTCGCATACGAGGGCACGAGCTCGTCGAACGGGAAGCCGAGCTCGCGCCAATAGGGCGTCATTTGCGCGAACGCGTCGCGCTCGATCCGGATTCGCAGCCGCAAGTCCTGCGCCTTGCGGTTGCGGGTCTTGAACAGCCACGCCGAGGCGATGCGCCGCGCCGAAGCGCTGCGCTCGAGCAACTCGGGCCAGTCAATGCCTGGATCGCGCGCCAGCTCGCGCGCGCACCACACCTCGAGCGGGTGGCGACTCAGCAGATAACCGAAGTCGGCGATCGTCAGCCGCGGATTGCCGAACGCGCGCTGGAGCTTTTCCACCTCGGCCTTCGTCGCCTCGCCGCCGTGAGCCTGCAGCCAGCTCGCCAGTGCGCTGGCGACAACCCCGGGGGGCAAAGGCTCGTCCGCGTGCCAAGCGTAGAAGACGATCGCCAGCTGGCGGTTGGAGCGCTGGCGCCGGCCGAGCAGCCGCGCCAGGATTTCCGACGAACTCAAGCTTCGGTATCGACGGAAGGCTTGGGCGAGAACGCGCTCCGACTCCTCGTCAGCGATCTGGCTGAGCAGATTCTGTCGAACGGGATCGTCGCTGCGTTCCAGAACGGCCTTGGCGTCGTAGGGCAGTCGAGCTTCGTGGAACCGCACGACGTCGCGCATCAAGCGAATGAAGACGAGATTCGTGGATTGGACGGCGGCGTTGCGCACGCTGATCACATGCCCGTTGTCTCCAGCGTCGAAGTTGCGAAACTGATGCTTGCCGCCGCCGGTAAAGAACACCTCCGCCGGACTGGCGGAATACTCTCGCTCCAGCGATTTGCTCAGCAAGTCGTCGAGGTGCAGACGCGGGTGCTCGCGCAGGGTAGCGATTGCCCAGCGGCTGAGCGGGTCCCGCGCCAGAGCAGCCCGGCGGTCGAGCGCGCCAGCGTCCAGCGGCGACAGCTCGTCATGGAGCTCCGCTACCAATTCCAGATAGTGCGCCAGCGTGCGCAGCTTCGCCGTGCTTCCCAGCTCGAGCTTCATCCCGCCGTTGACGTCGAACGGTCCGTCTCGTGTGTCCGCATGTACCCGCACGAAGTTCCCCTCGGGCCGCGACTCGAGCAACAGAAGGCTATAAGTCACGCCGCGGGGATCTCCTCGCTCCAGGATCCGCGGCTCGCGCAAACCGCGGGCGGCGACGAATTTCGGCGACGCGAGCTGGCTCAGAAGTTGAGTCATTTCCCGCTGCAGCCCTCCGTCGATTGTACTGTCCGCTTGCAGGTGCAACCCGTCGAGGTCATACAGGTTCGGAACGCCCAGAAGCTCCGCAAGCTCTGAACGCACGGCATTGATCGCCTTGCGCTCGACGAAGCGCGGTTTGTCCGGCGCTGAGCGCCGCGGGAATTCCAGCGGCACCTGTTGCACGAGCTTGAGCAGTTGCGCGTCGATCACGCCGGCGGAGTGCAGCAAGCGCGCATAGGCATCGACCCGAGATTCGAGTGAGCGCCGGTCGATCAGCAGGTAGCGAGTCGGGGCGTGAACCGAGTACAGCAGCGCCAGGACGTGCTTGTAGGCGCGCGCCGTTTTCAAATCGGCCTGCGGTCGCTCGAGCGCGGACCGAACATCGGCCAGATCCATTTCGAACCAGGCGCCCAAACCGTCTCCCAGGCCGTGAATCTCACCGACGCCGGGCAAGGCGCCCATCGGCATCGTATTGAGGTAGTCAAGGATGATCTCGGCGCGCCGCTCCCGCGTGTCGCGGCCCGCGTGATACGCCTTGAGGCTCGCCGCGACCACCTGCTGCACTTTCTCCACCGGCGAAAGCGTGCGACCTCCGGACGAATGGCGGTATTTCTCGAGCTGCGTGGCCAGCGTGCTGCCGCCCTCGAGTCGCAGGTTGAGGCCGAGTCCGCGGCCCGTGTACAAAATGAGAGCCTTGGACGATCGCGGCCAATCGATGGCCGGATTCTCCTGCCGACCCGCGCGATCATCGATGCGGCGATTCTCGATGAAGAGCAGCGATTGGATGATCAGGGGTGGAACATCCTCGAGGCGCCGGAAGGTACGGCTGTTTGCGCTGGCATCGTAAAGCGCGCTGCCGTCGGCGCCGTGGATGGTGAGCCCCGCGGTCGAGGGCTCGCGGAAAGGGGGAGCGATCCCCAAATTGACGAGGCGGGCCAGTCCCGGAGCCTGCCGCGCCTGCTCGCTGATTTGAAATCCGTGGGCCTCGAGGCGGTCGCGGAACAGCGGAAGCCTGGTGTAACCCCGGCGCTCGTCAAAGGGTCCGGAGACCGGAAATGCAATCTGCTGGCTTGGGCCGGGTTCGACGCCGTAATCGAGCGCCGAGCTCCAGCGCCAGAAGAACCATGACTCCAGGCTCGACGTCCGCATCTCCAAGGCACCGCCGACCACCGAGATGCCGCCGAACAGCGCCAGCAGTTGAATGGCTAAGCGCCGCGGCCGATGCGAATTCGGAAAAACGCTGCCCCGAGGTCGCGACGGGCTCGCGCGCGCAATGTTACGACCCTCGAAAGCAGCATCACTCACGACCCGGGGCAACCGTCCAGGAAACCGCACGCCCCACCGCACGGCTCGGCGTGACTCTCTAATGCGCCGAGGCGCGGCTTGCAACTGTCGCTGGTCGATTTCAGTGGCCGGCTCCTTTTTTTCTGAGCAGGCGGTCCAGGCTCAGCGGCCCGCCGCCGACGGTCGATAGGTACAGAAAAATGAAGCAATACAAGCACCGCGAGCTCGCCGCCATTCTTAATGGGCCAAAATCCCCGGACGAAATGCGCCTTGAAATAAGCGACGGCCATCTCTCCGGCGAGAATGAAGGCGACCGGCCTGGTGAAGAGCCCGACGAGGATCAGCAGGCCGCCCACCAGCTCAAGAAATCCTGCGAACCAGCTCAGCGTGGGGAAGACCGCCTTCGCTCCGCTCCCTCCCAGTCCGCCAAAAAAGCCGAGCAGCTTCTGAAATCCATGCAGGGAAAACGTGAATCCGGCAAAGATGCGCAACAGGGATAGAGCGTAACCTGCCAACGATTTTCGCGCCTCGACCATTTGACCTCCCGAGCCGGCAGAGCCGGCGACCGATACGGCGGGACTGAAAATGTATCGTCATCTACTCGAGTCACGGCAGGGATTCAGGTCAATCAGCATCCGCGACTCATGAATTAGAGCCGAAGAACGTTGGAGCCGCGGTCCGCTCCGCGGCGCCACCAGAAGGTTGAAGCGCTTCGCCTGCAGCGCTAGTTGTTCATCCAATTGAATTGAGGAGGCGAATCCATGGCACAAGAAAGGCGACATCCCCAGGTCATCAACCTCATCGAGGCCAGTTCTCGATCCATCAGCGGCGGGTCCCGATTCGGGGCGACGGCAAAGAATCTGTCCGGCCCGACCGGCGCCCGCGGCATTGGTTGCAGCTGGTACGAGGTGCCTCCCGGCCGATCGGCTTTCCCGCGGCATTTTCACTGCGCCAACGAAGAGTCATTGTTTGTCCTCGAGGGCGACGGAACGGTCCGCATCGGCGATGCCGCGGTTCGCGTCCGCACGGGCGATTACGTCACCTTCCCCACCGGCCCGGAGCACGCGCACATCGTCAGCAATACGGGCAGCGTCCCGCTTCGCTACCTGAGCTTTTCGACTTTGGCCAACGCCGAAGTGGTGGGCTACCCGGATTCGAAGAAGATCGGAGCCATGGCCGGTGCCTCGTACCAAGCGGCGATGAAAGGCGAGACCTGGATTCGACACCTATCCTTCGAGTCGAGCTCTGCCGGCTATTACGACGGCGAGGACGCGGGATGAAAGCACCTCGGCCCGCAGCACGCCGAGACATCTAAACCGGAGATGATGGTTTCCAGGCCCGCTCGAAGCACAGCGCTCAATCACCCTTGCTAAGTGTTCGAGTTCTGCTCTGCCGGCAGCTTCGTCGATTCGCCCACGGCCATAGTGGATGAGCCGGATCCCTTGGACGCGAAACACCTGGTCAGGAATTTTGCCGCGTATGAAGCGAAAGCATCCGGATGGTCCTCATGCGCGAATAGCTTAGCGTGCTCGATCTCAACGAGCTCGGCACCTCCTGCGAACTGCTCTAGCATCCGCCGAGCCTTCTCGATCGGGAAGAACCGATCATCGGTACCCCAAATACAAAGCACGGGGGCGAGGATCCGGCGATGCACCGCGGCAAGACCATCGAGCATGGCGAAGTCCAGATTACGGAAGAGCTCCAACTGAGCTTCCGCCCACTCTTTCGACCCCAGCAGCGGCCGCACGAAAAGTTCGCCGAACTCGCCGTCGGCGTATGCGGGGTCGGTGAAAACGCCACCGAAGCCCAGCGGCGATCGGCGGACAGCGCGGATACGCATGCTTGCCAAGACAAGCGCGCTCAGGCTCGGGTGCTTTGAAATCCAAGCGTAGAGCTTAACGACCGGAGGATGATAGCCAGGAATCTCGGTGTTCCCGAGAATCAGCCCAAGAACCCGCGGGTCGGCGGCGGCGAGCAGGCGCGCGGTAACGCCGCCGCTGTCGTGCGCAAGAATGGCGTGGCGGGTCAGGCCGAGGGCATCGACCGCTTCCCTCACGGCCGCGACATGGGATGGAAAGTCGATCCGGCCGCTCCACTGCGTCTGCCCTGAGCCCGGCAGATCGAAGAGGTGGAGAGCGAACTGTTTGGAGAGCGCGGGAACGATTTTGCGAAATGTCGCGGCATGTACCGGCCACCCGTGGATGAGGACGACGTCGGGACCCGAGCCGAACCGCCAGTAGGCGAGCCGTCCCTCGCCCACCCGAATGAAGTCGTGGGGGCGAGCGAAAGGGGCGGAGTCGCTCGGAAGGGTCGACTGGAAGCGCTGCGACGTGACGGCGTGCATAGGCGTTCTCCTTCGCTTTTCGACTTCAACGTGCCCTGGTCACAGACTGCGCGCGCAAAGACCGAATCGCAATTACCTCTCGAGTAAAGGACTGCGACAGCTGCAGGCTTGAGAGCGGATCGCCTAGCCCCAAGAGCGCAGAACATTGTGCGTTCGCAAACATCGATCGTTGTGACCTCGGCAACTCTGTGTTGCAAAGCGACGCGCTTCTCACGGCGCCATCTAAAGCCGTGGCAATGAAAAGAGATAAGTCCTCCCTGGCCGGTCCACGGTCATGGCCGCTCCTAAGCCACCTGCCGTTCCTTGTCTTCAGGGTCCTCAAGGCGCACGGAAATTTCGCGGAAGCTGTCCGGCAAATGCTGAGTGAGTACGCACGGGGAACGTTGTACCTGCAGGTTGGCGGAAGACCGGTGGTTATTTCGGCCGACCCTCACTTTGCCCGGCTCGTGCTCGTCGAGCACGCGTCGGATTTTGTAAAGACCGGATGGGAAAAGCGCGTCCTCACGCCTTCGATGAAGGACGGCCTGATCATCCTCGAGGGATCAGAGTGGAAACAGCATCGAGCCGCCGTCGCACCGTGCTTCTCTGGGCACTTGATGGAAGGGCTGGCGCACACCGTTGCTGATGCGTCCAGGGATCGCCTCGCGCGATGGAAGGGAACCGTAGCTGTTGGCCACGAAATGCGCTGTGTCACCAACGACGTGTTGACTCGCTTCTTCCTGCAGGACCACCGACTGGCTGACCGCGGCGCTGGGGCTCTCGATGATTATTCACGGGATTTCGCGCGAGTGGAGGAAGGCTTGGAGGACCGGGTCTTCGATCCCCTTGCTTTGTTCGATCGCGTAAAAGCCCGAGCACGTGGGCAGCCCAGCTTCAAGAATGCCTTGGCCCGGATCACCGGAGTCATCGAAGAACGAGTCAGCCGCGCCGCTGCGGAACCGCCACCGAGAAAGACCGTGCTCGACATGATGTTGAGCCAGCTGCCGGAACAGGCCGTGTGCCGCGAGATTCGTACGATGAACGCCGCCGGTGCAACCACGGTCCATTTACTGACCTGGCTGAGCTACCTGCTTGCAAAGTATCCGGATGTGCAGCACCAGCTTCGCCGCGAAATCACCTCCGGCGTGGACGACCGCGACCTGCTGTCGACGCTTGAGCAGTGCGCCTATCTCCAAGCCGTAATCAACGAGGGGCTTCGACTCTATCCGCCGGCGCCGTATCTGTTGCGCCGAGCGTCCCCGACGGTTGCTCCCGACTCGGATCCGGACCTGCCGGCCCCGTCCTCATTGGTGCTCATCTGCGTCTGGGCGATGCACCGTCACCCCGACTTTTGGGAATCGCCTGACGATTTCGTTCCCGAACGATGGCTTAAGAGCCGTGAGCGAGGAATCGAGTCGATCGAGGCATTCATGCCGTTTGGCATGGGTCCTCGAGTTTGCATCGGCAGGCGATTCGCACTCATCGAGGCAATGATCATCCTCTCCGAGATCATCCGTCGCTTCGAAATCCGGGCGACCGACGGCAGGTCGCCTAGGCCCAAGCTCACCATTCTCACCCGCCCCGATAAAGAGATCGCGATATCAGTTGAGCCGATTCGACCTGCGCGTCGGTACGTGAGCCCGATTGTCGACAACCGCGCCGTTGGTTGAGAGACATCGGTCAGCTAAGAAGACACGGAGCCGTTGCAGCCGTCCGGTCTAAAGTGTTCCAAGCCCCCCGGCCGTTAAAAGCGCGCTCCGCGGTGAAATCCGAACGTTCGGATTTCATCCCCGAATTGTCGTGTAACAATCGGATGTCTGTTCTAGAGCTGCGGAGATCTTTGTTACAGTGCGCGCTCCTTTGGGAGGGATCGGATGCGTCACGTTGGAGCACAGTCCGCGGCTGAGCTCACCGTCCGGGCGGCGGTGACCGGCGTCGTGCTCGGCATCGTCTTTGGCGCCGCCAATGCCTATCTCGGTCTACGCGTCGGGCTGACAGTCTCCGCGTCGATCCCCGCCGCTGTGATGACCGTAGCTCTTTTCCGCCTGCTGGGTTCGCGCGCCAGCATCCTGGAGTCAAACCTGTCGCAGACGATCGGCTCCGCGTCGACGGCGCTCGCAACCGGGACCATCTTCACCATTCCCGCCCTCTTCCTCTGGGGAGTGACGCCGCCCTACCTGCAAATCGTGGTGCTGTGCTTTCTCGGCGGTCTTCTCGGGCTCGCGGCGATGATACCGCTGCGCCGCCTGCTCGTCGCCGAGTCCCACGGTGAGTTGCCCTACCCGGAAGGCACCGCCTGTGCCGAAGTGCTGCGGGCGACAGCGTCCGGCTCATCGAGCAGTGGGTGGATCTTCCGCGGTATGGCCGCTGGGGCCGCGGTGAAGCTGCTCGTATCGCTCGTATTCCTGGTGCCCAGCGAGCTGTCGATGAAGGTAGCTCCGTTGCCGCACGCCGAGCTTGCCATCGAGCTCGCACCCGCGCTTCTCGCGGTCGGCTTTCTCCTCGGGGTGCGGCAATCCACGGTGATCGTGGCGGGAGCACTTGTGTCCTCCCTCGTCCTCATCCCGCTCATCGCCTGGGTCGGCACCGGGTTGCAAGCGCCGCTCTTCCCCGAAACGAAGAAGCTGATTGCGGAGATGTCCACCGGAGAGCTGTGGTCGCGGTACGTGCGCTATATCGGAGCCGGAGCCGTCGCGGTGGCTGGAATTCTGACGGTGCTGCGAAATTTCCCCAGCATGGCGGGCGCGTTCGCTGCGGTGGTGCGGGGGCTACGGGGAACGAGTCGGACGTCGAGCTCATCTGCAAAGCCGACATCGCACGCGAGCCCGGCTCTCCAATCGGATCCGGCAGCGCTGGCGCGGACGGATCGAGATCTTCCCGGGCCTTTCGTGCTCGGCGGAATTCTCTTCGTGATCGCCGTCGCGGCGCTCGTCCCGGGCGTCTTCGGGGGGCAGATGGGGGCCTCGCAGCGCTTTGTTTGCGCGGCCGGAGTCGGAATCATGGGCGTCCTCTTCGTGGCGGTGGCGGCGCGCATCGTCGGGATTGTCGGAGTCTCGTCTCAGCCGACCTCAGGAATTACACTCGTGACGCTTCTCGTCGTCGCTTCGGTATTCGCGGCCTCGGGCTGGACCGACCTCGGATCTCGCGCGGCAGTATTGACCGTGGGTACGATCGTCGCGATCGCCGCCTCGAAGGCGGGCGACATCTCGCAAGATCTCAAGACTGGCTGGCTCGTCGGCGCCACACCCGCGCGCCAGCAGCTCGGTCAGCTCATCGGCGCCGCCTTCGCCTGTTGGGCCGTGGCAGGTACCGTGCTTCTGCTCGGCGCGACTTACACTTTTGGAACCAAGGATCTGCCCGCGCCACAGGCCACGCTGATGAAGACGATCATCGAGGGCGTTTTGTCCGGCGCGCTTCCGTGGGGCCTGGTGCTGACTGGAGGTGGCCTGGCGCTGGCGGCGATGCTCTGCGGAGTCTCTGGGCTCGCCTTTGCGATCGGCGTTTATCTTCCCCTTGCCTCGATGACGCCCATCTTCGTCGGTGGCTGCGTGCGGTGCTCACCGAACGGCGCTACGGTGCTCCCACGGCGGGCGAGGCCCATCCGGGAGTGCTCGCGGCATCCGGGGTTGTGGCGGGCGAAGGGCTCGCCGGTGTCCTCGTTGCTGCGCTGATTGCCCTTTCGGTCGCTCCCAAGTCGCTTCCACCCCGCATTGGCGGAACCGCCGGCGAGCTTGGAACTCTGATACTTCTATTGTTCACCTGCGCGATCCTCTACCGGGCGGCGTCACAGATGACTGCGGGGCGCTCCCGCCCTTAGGCGAGCGGGCCTCGCGCAGGAATGGTTCCGCGCGGCGGACCTCGAAAGCGTTTTCGCATATAGCCGAACCAATAAACGCAGAGCAGGGCGACGCAGCCAACGAAGGTGTACCCGGCGAGTTGATTCGGCGGGAGCACGAACAGCACTGTGATCACCGCTACCCAAACGAGCGCTGTTGCATTCACCCATGGCGACCCTCGGCCCAAGTCCCAGGGCCCGCGCCTGCTCCATCGTCCAATGGATCGAGCCCAAAGCCCAAGGCCAATCGGCAGCGCATACGATGCGTACAACGCCAACGTGCTCAGCGCCCCCATGGCCGAATACACCGGAGTCCAAAGTCCAATCGCCAGTGCCCCCGCCGCGCAAACCCAGACTGCCCAGTGCGGGCTCGAAAATCGCGGCGACACTCGAGCCAAGTACCGCGAGCAGGGCAATCCGCCGTCTCGCGCAAAGGCAAACAGCATTCGCGAATTTGAAGTCAGCGAAGACAAGCCGCAAAACCACATCGCGCCCATCACCATCCAGACGAGAGCGCCGCCGAGCCTTTCCCCCAATGCGAGCCGAACGATGTGAATGAAGGGATTCTCGGCTCGCGCGGCTGCCGGCAAGTCGTGGATGGCCAGCGTCACCGCGAGGAGAAGCACGTATCCAGCCAGGCCGCTGACGGCAACGGATGAAACAATCCCTCGCGGCGCGTTGCGAGTTGGATCGATCGTTTCCTCGGTCACGTGCGCACTGGCGTCAAAACCGGTGAACGTCCACTGAGCTTGAAGCAGACCGACCAAAAATCCGTACAGATATGGATGGCCGCCAAGCGAAAACGGTCGCAGCAAGAATTTGACCGGCTGCAATGGAGCGAAGCTCG
>Ga0126383_10001470_pt1 | contig 14709 bp, 12 predicted proteins | sample PanSoiMetPlot_35_FD_96882 | JGI IMG/M metagenome (GOLD analysis project Ga0126383, IMG submission 96882) | Tropical forest soil microbial communities from Panama - MetaG Plot_35 | ecosystem: Environmental > Terrestrial > Soil > Tropical forest > Bulk soil | place: Panama | collected 2016-02-17
AGGGCCGACAGGCCGCGGCGTGGCGTGATGACGAGCATCGTGGAACCCCACAGGGCGGACGAACGCCCGAAAGAGCACGAGTCCGCTCGCGGGGGCGACCGGGCTCCTGCTCACCTGCGGGGGCCGGGGGAAACCAAAGCAATCCATGATCCAGCCGTCAAGCGGTTTCAGCGCTCTTCCAGGTGCGCGGGACCCTCGATGGCGGGATCGACTTGCCGCCATGCGCGATACGCTGCGCGAGAGAGAGTGCCGACGTAGGTTGGGAAGGCCAGCGGCATGCGTGCAAGGTCGGCCACGTCGAGGCCCCCTGCCATGGCCATGGCGGCGGCCTGCACGATCTCGGCCGCCCTCTCCCCTACGACGTGGCAGCCCAGGAGTTTTCGTGTGGCGCGATCCGCGATCAGCTTGCAGAAGCCGGCGGCGCGGCCGTCGATGGTGGCACGAGCTGTCTCCTCGAAGCGCACGACGCCGACCACGACTTCGTGGCCGCGCCTCGCGTCGGCTTCGGTGAGACCCACGTGCGCGTACTCGGGATCGGTGAAGCCGCCCATGGGAATGGGGCCTTCTTCTCTCTTCACCTTCTCGCCCAGAACGGCGTTCGTGGCGGCGACGTGGGCGTCGAGAACGGCGGGAGGAACGAGATAGGTGCGGCCCGTGATGTCGCCGGCGGCGAAGACGTGCGGCACCGAGGTGGCGAGGCATTCGTCGGTCTGGACGAAGCCGCGAGGATCGACGGCGATTCCCGCGGCCGGCAGGTCGAGCCCCGCGGTATCGGCGGCCCATCCGACGGCAGTCACGATGAGACTCGCCTCCGCATGGGTCTTCACCCCGTCCTTGGTGTAGACCATTCGCGTTCCGGCGGACGCCGGCTCGAAGCCGTCGATGGTGCCGAAGCGCTCGTGTATCTCGATGCCCAGCGCGCGAAGCCCCGCCGTCACCTCGCGCGCGACCTCCTCGTCTTCGGCGGGAAGGATGCGCGGCCCGCGCTCGAAGACCTGCACGCGCGATCCGAAGGCGTGAAAGATGGATGCCACCTGGAGGCCGGTCATGCCGCCCCCCACGACGAGGAGCGAGGCGGGGATCTCCGTGAGCTCCCAGGCGTCTCGGTACATCGCGGTTCGCTCGGCGCCGGGAACAGCGAGCCGGCGCCCGATGCCTCCCGCGCAAAGGAGGATGCGCTCCGCGCCGGCTCGGAGACCGCTCTCCGCTTCGACGGTGTGCGCGTCGAGAAAGCGCACGGTGCCAACGTTCTCCTGGACGGCCACCCCGAGGCGTGTGGCCTCGGCGCGAAGATGCGAGCGCTCACGAAGCGCTTCGGCCACCTCGCGCGTGCGCTCGAGCACTCTTCGATAGTCGAGGACCGGCGAAGCGGCGCCGAGACCGTAGCTCTCGTATTGGGCGACGCTGCGAAGGAGCCGCGCCGCGTGGGCGAGCGTGCGGACGGGAACCGGACCGTCGTTGGCGGCCATGCCGCCGAACGCGGCCCGTGTGAGCAGCGTGGTCGTAGCACCCAGCTCGGCGGCGCGAAGCGCGGCCATCACCCCGGCCGGTCCCGCTCCGATCACGACGACGTTCACGGTCCGAACCCTAGGAGGCGAAGTTGACGATGAACCAGAGATTGTTGCCCTGAACCGCGTTGTGCGTCTCGAACTCCCACTGCGCGCGCAGACGAAGCGTCCAGTGGTCCCAGGGACTGTAGCTTCCTTCGGGACCGGCACCCAAGTAGTGATACTTCTTCGTGTCGACGCCGGTCGGTCCGCCCGTCTCATGGCTGAGCTGCCAGGTGCCGAATCCGGAGACGCCGAGCTCGAGCGGGCGCGCGCTCGAGCGAATCACTTTGCCGATGCCCCAATCAACGACCACGTCATCGCCGGGATGGATGCTCGTCTTCGTCTGCTCGAAGTTCTGCTCGAAGCGTGCGACCGCGGACGCGCTCCAATTCCTGCGCTCGCCTTTCGGATACCAGACCCCGCCCATCGAATAGACGAGGGCCGAAAATCCGGCTCCACGATTCTTCGTGTCGCCAGGCACGAAATGCCCCGACGACGACCAATAGGTGAATTGAAACTGATAATCGAAGGATGGCGGGCGCCCGTACAAGGACACGGGCGTCACCAGGATGTCGCCGAGCCCGAACCCCGTCGAGGTCACTTCCCCGCCCGACGGATTCAAGTTTCCGGTCGCGAATGGAATGCCGCACAGAGCGCCGTAACGCATCCCGAGCACCTTCCACGCCGAATTCCACGTGAACATGCTGATGTTCGCGAAGCGCGTCTCGGACTTGCTCTGCACCGTGCCACCGTCGGCATCCTTGACCTCGAGATTGGAGAAGGCGCGGCTGAAATTCGTGTACGCCCACCCCGGCTCCGCCGGCGAGGCAGCGCCGCGAATCCCCGATTGTCCCGGGGGATAGTGGCCGGCGAGCGGCGTCTGGGCCACCGCTACCGGAACCCAGAGAGCGATCACCAGAAAGCCGAGAAGAAGCCTCACTTCGCCGTCGCGATGTTCTTCCAGAAGCGTTGCAGGCTTTCGTCGCCGGCGAACAGCGTGCTGAAAATGGTCGAGTCGGCCATCAGGATCTCGCCCGCTCGCTGGCCGCTCGGCGGCAGCCAGAGGAACGAGTTGAACTCCTTCTCGCCGGCCTGGGTGAAGGGATGCGGACGCGCCATGTCGATGGGCTGGCGCCCCAGCACCTTCACCGCCTTCTCGTCGCTCGCGGTCACGGCGTAGTGCGGCAAGTGCATGTGGAAGCTGAACGAAGTCACGCCCGTGAGCCAGCCGCGCGTGTCGAGATCCCGGTTGATGGAAAGGGGCGCGATCCGGTTGGTTCCGCTCACCACGGCTGGGCGCAACCCGTAGCGGTTCTCGACCGGCACGTTCAGGGCCTTCATGAGCGAGCGCGTGTACTTGCCGAAGCGCTGCTGGCGCGGCACCAGGGCGTCGCCGTGATGGAGATACTCCATCTCCTGCTGCTTGGGATCGTTGGTCACGCCGACATCGTGGTGCGGCCCCAGAACGAGGCAGGTGCCCTCGCGCTCGAGGAACTTCTTCAAGGCCTCGATCTCCTCGGGACCGGCTTCCTGATCGGTCACGTTGTGATCGAGCCCGAAGACGAGCAGCGTATCGGTATCGGCGAGGATGCGCTCGTCGATGGGCAGCTTGCGCCCGGCATGGTCGATGCGCTGGAACATGGGCACGGGATGCCCGGTGGCCTCGCCCACCACATCCTGGAACAGCTCCCACGCCGTGAAGAAGAGCTCGAGGGTGCCCGCGATGCCCATCTGGAAGTTCATGGGATCGGCATACTGCGCAATCTCGTACGCCGGCCACGCGACACGGCGCACCTCGTTCATGGTCGAAAAGCGGTTGTCGAGCTGGGTGATGTCGCGGTTGGCCTCGCCGGGATAGCTCCAGGTGACGTAGACGCTCACGCGGCGCTTCCCCGGGGTGTACTTCCGCGGCACGTGCACCTGGTTGTAGGCGCGCGGGCGGATCTTGGCTTGGGTCATGACTTGGCTCCTCCTGCCAAAAAGCGCAAAGCTCGGATCCCGGGCAAGAAGAAGTAGGCGCCACCGCGCACCGTCGTGAAGGCGGGAAGGCCGGTGATCTTCTTCTTGATCGGCCGCTTGGGAATCGTCATGTCGTAGGAGCCATCCTGCGTCCCGATGATCGGATCGCGGTCGTTGCCCAGCTCCTGGAAGCGAGGATCGTTCGTCCACACGTTCATCGTGAACTCGAACTGTCGCACGAGGCTCGCGCAGCCGATGAACGAGGCGATGCCTCGCTCGACACCGTCTTCGGGAGCGCCTTCGGGCAGGGGCGGGCCGTACGTGCCCCCGCGACGAATCATCTTGCGTCGGGTCATGTTGTGCCCCGTGTCGCGCAGGTTCATGCGTCGCACGTGCGATCCCAGCGGGCACGCGTAGCCTTGCGGATCCATCGCCCCGTAGTTGAAGTCATTGTTGCGCTGCATGTCGGCGCCGAGCGCCGGATCGTCCTTCTCGGGCGCGAGCACGAGCGGCGCCCCGCTTCGCCAGCGACCCATGAGCTTGGCCGCGAGCAGCTCTTCGCCTTCTTTGGTCTTGCCGTGCTCGCGCAGAAAATCGCGGAAGCGTCCGACGTGCTCCTGCATCCGGATGTAGGCGACGTAGCTCCCGTTCTTGGAAAGGATCTCGGGCCGAGGCATTACGGGAATCACGCCACTCTCGTCGGGATAGCCGAGAATGAACTCGCCGGGCTTGATGGGCGGCCCGGAGCCGGGCGTGGGCACGACGCCAGTGCCCTCGATCACCGGCTGCGACAGCCGGTCGCGATATCCGAAATGCTCGTGAGCATATTCGAGCGGCGGGATCGCCTCGAGGTCGAGGGTGGACAGCACCTCGACGCCGCATTGTTCCACGAATCGCTGGTGCTCTCCCCGGCAGCGCTCGCGCTCCGTCACATCGCGCGCGAACAGGATGACGATGGCGTGCAGACCGGAATCGGCGAGCCCGCCGACCCAACTTTCGGGGCCATTGGCGCCCGTCGTCCCCAGAATCGACGCGCGTGCCGCCATGCCTTCCCGGAACTCGTCGGGAAACGTGGCGAGCGAGGCTTCCTCGAGGCCAAGAGCCCGCAGGCCGTTCCAGGTGAATCCGACGGTCACCCAGCGCGCGTCGAGGACCTGCGATCCGACCGCCTGCCCGCTTCCCACCTTCTCCAGCATGGTCGCGAGCCATTTGCGGCCGCGGCCGGCGTCCGGGAAACGAAGGAACTCGTAGCGCGCCGCGAGCGCCGGCGTGCGCGTGAGCAGGAAGTGCTGGATATCGTCCAGCTCGAGCGGCGCCCCGACGCCTCCTTCGGTGGCAGTCGCGGCCGTCATTGCATCTCGTCGAGCACGGCCGAGAACGCTTGCTTGAGGCGAAGTGCCTTCTTGACCTCCTCGGCGCCCACATAGGGATATTCGCCGTATTCGAGGAAGCTTGGGCGCTGGTGATCGCGGAAGAACTTGACCACGGCCGGAAGGTTCGTCTTCCAATCCTCCGGCCAGCCCTCGAGGTTCACGAAGACGGTGGTGATTCCCGTCTTGAGGAAGAGCGCGATGGCGTCTTCGAGGTACTTGTCGAAGTCCGTGTCGAAGATGCCCTGATACATGAAGTGGAGTCCCGAGCCGACATCGAAGAGCACCCAGCGCAGGTAGTGGAGTCTCAAAGGCGCCAGAACGGTGGGGTCCCCTTTGACCGCCTCTTCGATGGTCTTGGCGTAAGCGCGGACCGCATCCTCGCGGCCGGGGAGGACCTTGGCGATGATCGTGAATCCGTAGCAAGCGGGAGTCTGCGGAAAGATCGGTCCCCAACGGCCCTGCTCGAGCTTGAAATAGCCTTCCTTGGGAATCGCCATCGCGGCTGGCTTGGACCAGTCGTCTTTCGCCATGAGTTCTCTTCTCCTGGGTTGGGATCCTCAGCCACACACGACTTGGAATGTGGTTTCCAGACGGCGGCCACGCCGGGGGGTTCGATACTGGCGGCGCGGTATTGTAGCACGCTCGTGACGGGGCGAGCCCTTTTGCCCTACACTCCGTCCGGCCGAACACATCACCCCGATGGAGCGGAGGGCCCCTGATGCTCCGGTTGACCCGTTTCCTATCCTATGGATTGGGCTTCGTGCTGTTGCTCGCGCCTCTTGCCGCCGCAGCGCAGGACAAAGGTTGGCCGCGCGAGATGAACACCGCGAAGGGCATCCTCACCATCTACCAGCCGCAGCCCGAAAAGTTCGAGAACAACATCCTCACCGCGCGCGCCGCCGTCTCGCTGCTCCAGGCAGGCAAGACGAATCCGGTGTTCGGCGTGGTGTGGTTCACGGGCCGCGTCGACACCGACCGCGACAAGGGCACGGCGATGATTCGCGAGCTCAAGTTCGTGAACGCGCGCTGGCCCGAGAGCACGGAGGCCAAGCAAGCTGAGTTTACCGCCTTCCTGAATAGCCTCCTGCCCAAGACCGACATCCCGATCTCGCTCGAGCGCTTGAAGACGAGTCTGGCCACGGCGGAGAACCAGAAGAAGAGCATCGAAGGACTCAAGCACGATCCGCCCAAGTTCATCTTCAAGGACCAGATCGCGCAGCTCGTCCTCTTCGACGGCGCGCCGCGCACGCTGGCGGTCGAGAAGACGGACTACGAGTACGTGGCCAACTGCACCTTCGCCGTGCTCAAGAACAAGAAGACGGGCACGTTCTACCTGAGCGGTGGCAAGTACTGGTACAGCGCCCAAGACGCCATGGGCCCGTGGAGCAACATCTCCAAGCCGCCCGACGAAGTGTTGAAGATGATGCCACCCGACACCTCGAAGTCCGTGGCGCTCAAGTCGCCGCCTTTGATCGTGACGGCGAGCGAGCCCACCGAGCTCATCTGCACCGACGGGGCGGCCAAGTGGGAGCCCATCGGCACCAACGGCGAGCTGGTCTACATCACGAACACCGAATCCAAGGTCATCAAGGAAGTGAAGACGGGGAAGATGTTCGTCCTGGCTTCGGGCCGCTGGTTTTCGGCACCCGGATTCGACGGCCCCTGGGCTGTGGTTCGGCCCGACGAGCTGCCGACTGCGTTCGCGGACATCCCTCCCGCCTCGGCGCTGGGAGCGGCGCGCGTGTCGATCGCCGGCACTCCCGAGGCCGAAGACGCGATCCTCGACGCCCAGGTGCCGCAGACGGCGGCCATCGAGCGTGACAAGGCGAAGTTCGAGGCGAAGTACGACGGCGATCCCAAGTTCAAGGACATCTCCGGAACCAAGGTGGCGTACGCCACCAATACCGGAGCGCAGGTGTTGCGCATCGAGGGCAAGTACTACGGGTGCGACAACGGCGTCTGGTTCATCTCCGACAAGCCCAAGGGTCCGTGGAAAGTGGCCGACAGCGTGCCCGAGGACGAGATCGCCAAGATTCCCCCCTCGGAGCCGGTGTACAACACGACCTACGTCAAGGTGTACGAGTCGACGCCCTCCGTGGTCTACGTCGGCTACACGCCGGGCTACATGTGGTCGTATCCGTGGTACGGCGTGCCGGTCTACGGAACCGGCTGGTACTACCCGCCCTACTGGGGCTCGGTCTACTACCCCTACGCCATGACGTATGGCGTGGCCGTCGCCTACACGCCCTACTACGGATGGGGCTTCGGCTTCGTGTGGACGGCCGGCTTTTTCGCCATGAGCGCGGCCTTCTGGCACGGCGCCTATTACCACGGCTGGTACGGATATGGCGGCGGATGCTGGGGCTACTACCCGCCGGGCGGATATCGCCCCGGAGGGGTGGGCGGCGTGGGTGGCATGGGCGGTGTCGGAGGGATCGGCGGAGTCGGCGGAGTCGGTGGCGTCGGCGGTGTGGGTGGAGTGGGCGGTGTCGGAGGCGTCGGCGGAGTCGGTGGTGTGGGTGGAGTGGGCGGCGTGGGTGGAGCCGGCGGCGTGGGCGGCGTGGGTGGCCGTCCTGGCAACGGCGCGTCGCAGCTTCCCGCAGGCGGCGGCGGACGCAACACCGCTTCCCAGCTTCCCTCGGGAGGCAACAACCTCTACAACCAAGGCAACAACAAGGGCCGGGTCGCGAGCAGCAACAAGCAGAGCGACTTCGGCAAGCAGAAGGCGAGCCGCGTCGGCAAGGGCGGGAACAACGTCTACGGCGATCGCAACGGCAACGTCATGCGCCAGGATTCGAAGGGCAACTGGCAGCAGCGCAACAACGGCTCGTGGAATAATTCCAGCAACAACATGAACCGCGACTCGCAGGCGCGCTCCAACGGCAATCGCTCGTGGGGCGGCGGCTCCTCACGCGGCTCCTACGGCGGCAGCCGGGGCGGCGGGCGCGGTGGCGGAGGCGGACGCCGGCGCTAGTCGGGCTCCAGGCAGTCCTTTCACGGGCGGGCATCCTAAGGGAGCGCCCGCCCGTGTATCTTTTCCCCATGGCTCACGTGTTCGAAGCCGCCCCCAGCGGGCGCGCCAAGTGCCGAGGCTGCGGGCTCGCCATCGCCAAAGGCGAGCTACGTTTTGGCGAGCGCCTTCCCAACCCGTTCGGCGAAGGCGAGATGACCCTGTGGTTCCATCCCCTGTGCGCGGCGTACATGCGCGCCGAGCCCCTGCTCGAGGCCCTCGCCGAAGCGGCGCCCGATTTGGCGCTCGATCGCGAGTCCCTGGAGCGCGCCGCCCGCTCGAGCCTCGCCCAACGTCGGCTCCCGCGCATCGCGGGCGCCCAGCGCTCTCCGTCGAGCCAGGCACGCTGCCGCCACTGCCGCGAGCCCATCGAGAAGGGAACGTGGCGCATCCGGCTCCTGTTCTATGAGGAAGGACGTTTCTCCCCCGGCGGCTTTCTCCACCTCGGCTGCCGCGGCGAATACTTCGAGAATCACGACGTGTGGGACGCGCTCCTCCACTTCAGCTCCGATTTGAGCGAGGAAGATCGCGCAGAGCTCGCGCGCGCTTATGGCGAGGCCTCTTCTTGAGCCAACCGCGGGCCTGATCCTCGCCGCCCTGCACAGGGCCGATTCCGCCCTTCACACACCCTGAATCCTGCATTGCATTGCGCACGGCGAATGAGGCTGCGCCAATCTCCCCATGGCTGGGTGAGCGGGCTCGACTCCACGCCGTTCTGACGGCACCTCTCGGAGCACGATGCCGAATCAAATCGGGTACTCGCATGCGCTTGCGGTGACGCGTCGCGAGCGGCACAGCGCTTGCGATGACGCGGTGGTGAACCTGAACTCAGAGGCGACGAGCCGGACACCCGAACGAAAGGATCGCCCCCGATGTTCCATCTTCTCTTCGCTCTGTGGATGCTTTCGCCGACGCTGAAAGGCGGGAACGGAAATCACTTTGGTTGGCGCAATCAGCAACCGCGCACCGTCCCGGGGGTTCAGGTCGTGACGCCTCCGCCGACGGGTGGCGGCGGTGGCCTCCCTGGCAACTCCGGGCCTGTCGGAGATCCGAAGGGTCTGCCGCGGGCGTACGGCGACTAGTTTCTCCGTCCACGATCCTTTCGTAGGGAGACGAGTTTCGGGTTGAAGTAAGCAGCAAGCCGGACGCTCCACCGACGCGATGCAGAGGCCCCTCCTCCTCTCGCATCGCGTCTTTCTTTTCCTTGGACACGAAGCCCTATCTACATTCTTCTCCTCTTCTTTGTAAGAAGCTCTCCCGGTCTTGGGGACACTCCTGAGTCAGCCGCTCATCTCCGCGAACAGACGGCATTTCCGAGGGCCGGCTCGGGGCCGGCACACGGTCCGCGCCTTGCTTTGACTGGCTTGCTCCGGTCGTGAGCCTGCCGTCCCCAGAGCGCCTTCGAGGAGTCTTCATGCCGCGCGTCGCTGTTGCTCGTGCCTTGGCAGGACCCCAATGGAGCCTGCTCGAGGAGTTCCTTGCCGTGCTGTCGCACGAGCTTCGCACGCCCCTGAGCGCGATCTCCATCTGGGTGCACCTTCTGCGCGAGGGCCAGCTCGACGAGACGGAGCGCGAGCGCGCCCTCGAAGTCATCGAGCGCAACCTCAAGGTCCAGACGCAACTCATCGACGAGCTGCTCGACATCTCGCGCATCGCGAACGGCAAGCTCCGCTTGCAGCCCATCGCGCTCGATCCGAATGCCGCCATCGCCGACATGATCGAGGCGCACCTCCCGGCCGCGAATGCCAAGAGCATCCTCTTGGAGAGCCAGCTCGACGCCGAGCCGTCGTGTCTGTGGGGAGACCCGACGCGCTTCCATCAGATGATGGCCAACTTGCTCGGCAATGCGCTGAAGTTCACGCCGCGCGGCGGCCGCGTCACGGTACGGACAAGGCGTGAGCGGAACGAGCTCGAAATCCGCGTGCAGGATAACGGGGATGGCATCGAGCCCGCGATCCTCCCCTTCATCTTCGATCGTTTCACGCAGGCCGAAGGCAGCGCCTCGCGCTCGCGCACCGGACTGGGGCTCGGTCTCACGATCACGCGGCGGCTCGTGGAGATACACGGCGGCTCGATCGAAGCTGATAGCCTGGGCAAGGGCCTGGGTTCGTGCTTCACCGTGCGACTTCCCGTGTTCGACGGCTCGCCGACGCCGGCACGCTCGACGGGCGGCCACTCGGCGCTGGCGGGCTACCGGGTATTCGTCGTGGACGACGAGGCGGATCCGCGGGAATCGCTAGCCACGGCCCTGCGACGCGCCGGCGCCACGGTCTCGGCCTTCGCGAACGCGAGCGAGGCGATCGCCGCCCTCGACCATCACACCCCGCACTTGCTCATCAGCGACATCTCGATGCCCGAAGAGGACGGCTACGCCATGATCCGCCGCATGCGCGCCCTCTCCCGCGAGAGCGGGGGCGCCCTGCCCGCCATCGCGCTCACCGCACTCGCCGATCCGTACGACCGCATGCAAGCCCTCGAAGCCGGCTATCAGATCCATCTCGCCAAGCCGGTGGACTTCGACCACCTGCTCATGGCCGCGGTCGCGCTCGCCTCCAGGCGCACCGACCCCACGACAACGACATCGACCGAATCGGTCGCTTAGCTCGAGAGATTGCGGGAGACGGCGACGAGGAGCTCCTTGAGCTCCTTGGGATCGACCGGTTTCACCAGGTGGGCGTCGAAGCCGGCTTCGTGGGTGCGCCGGCGATCCTCACGCTGACCGTAACCGGTGAGCGCGACGAGGTAGATGTCGCGCGTGTCGGGGTGGGCGCGCAGGTGCCGCGCCACTTCAAGACCGGGCAGATCGGGTAGATCGAGGTCGAGCAGCACGACATCCGGACGCACGCTCGTCGCCTGCGCGAGCGCTTCCTCGCCTCCATAGGTCACGCGCACATCGTGGCCCCACAAGCGTAGCAACATGCCCATGCTGTCGGCCGAGTCGGGCACGTCATCGGTCACCAGCACGCGCAGTCCGCCGCCGGGAGCCGCCGCCAGGCGGCGTTCGCGCGAGGCCGCCATCGGTCGCTCTCCGACTTCGTGAACCGGAAGGTGGATCAGGAACTCGCTGCCCTTGCCGAGCCCCTCGCTCTTCGCTTCGACGCTGCCGCCGTGCATGTGGGCCAGACTCTGCGCCAGCGTGAGTCCGATGCCGAGCCCGCCCTGGGACTGGCCATGTGAGCGGTCGACCTGCGTGAACATCTCGAACACGTGGGGCAGCATGTCGAGCGCGATGCCCACGCCGTTGTCGCGCACGGCGATCACGAGCCCGCCCGCCTCGAGCCGGGCTTCGAGAGCGATGCGTCCGCCGGGCTCCGTGTACTTGCTCGCGTTGTGCAGGAGATTGCCGACGATCTGGGCCAGCCGGACGGGATCGCCGTGGAGAGCCACGGCTTCGGCCGGCAACCGGACCTCGATCCCGTGCCCGGCCTCTTCGATGGCCGGGCGGCTGGCCTCGACCGCGCTCTGGATCACGTGGTCGAGCTCGACCCGCTGGCGGCGCAGCTCGATCTTGCCCAGCGTGATCCGCGATACCTCGAGGAGATCGTCCACGAGGCGCACCATGTGCTCGACCTGGCGCTCCATCATGTCGAGCACTTCCTCGGCCTGGGGCTCTTTCGCGCCTTGCAGGCGGAGCACGTGGACGGCGTTTCGGATCGGCGCCATGGGATTGCGCAGCTCGTGGGCCAGCGTCGCCAGGAATTCGTCCTTGCGCCGATCGGCGTCGCGCAGGCGGGCTTCGCTCTCGGCGAGTGCGCGCTCGGCGTGGCGCATCTCGGTGACGTCGAAGGCCATGCCTCCGATCCACGCCACGCGGCCGTCGGGTCCCGGAATGGGGAACTTGTTGACCATCGAGTAGTGCGTGCCGTCGGGTTCCTCCAGGGTCTCGATGGTCATGCGGCCGCCGCTTTCGGCCTCGAGCGCCAAGCGATCGTTTTCGCGGAACTGTGCCGCCGTCTCGGGAGGGAAGATCTCCTCGTCGGTGCGGCCGTACAGCTCCTTCTTGGTGTGGCCGAAGGCGGCCTCCGCGGCGTCGTTGACGTAGGCGTAGCGGCCTTCCAGGTTCTTGATCCACGCGAGCCCGGGGAGATGCTGCATGAAGCGTGCGAAGCGCTGCTCGCTCGCGCGCAGCACGTCCTCGGCGCGCACGCGCGCCGTGATGTCGATGCCCATCCCGAGACGCAGACCGTTCTCGAGGCGCACGTTGGCCCACGACGTCTCGATCTCGCGGCCGTTCTTGGTGGTGAGGCGGATGTCCATCCAGCCGGGACCGCAGGAATCCATGAAGAGGCGGGCGCGCTCGCGTTGGGCAGGATCGGGATAGCAGCGCTCCATGAGGCCCGAGCCGGCCGCATCCTCCATCGTCCATCCGGTCAGGCGCTTGAACTCGCGGTTGAGCACGACGACCTGCGTGTCGGGCTTATAGAGCACGATCATGAGGGGGAAACGATCGACGACCGCTTGAATCTGCTGGGGATCGCGGGCGGCCCCGAGAAGGCCTGGCTCGATGTCCGTTTCGTTCGCCGAGTTCTTCATCCTGTTTCCGGACGCAGGGAGAGTGGGGATCGGGGATGTACCCGGAGCGGGGCGAATCCCGACGCGCGTCTGCCAAAGAGTATGTCGAATGAACGTCACGTGGGCAAGGCGTGGTTTTCGGGGTGCGATCAACCCGGCACCGACCACCCGCGCCGCTCACCTCGGTTCTCACGCGACCGGGCAGCGCCGCCCCAAGAAGCGCTCCTCCCCGACGATCAGCCCGCTTTCGTCCACGAGCCCCACGGCCCAGTACGGCTCGGCCGGGCGCGACGGCCCGTCCCATTCGGCGCGCGCCGTGCGCTCCGGGAGCGACACCGAGCGTCCGGTCGGCGCGATGGGCACGTCCATGCCGGTCGCCGGCGTGCAGTCGGAAGAGTGGAACTCGAGCCGGAGCGAGCAGCCGCGCGCGAAAAGGAGCTCGCCTCGCACCTGCACGGCGGCGCCCAAGTGCGCCGGGTCGGGCCGCTTCAGGAGCTCGATCGCGATTTCGGTGTCCAGCGGGAACACGGCGTCGATCTCGCGCCAACCGTTCAAGCAGGCGCCGAGACTCGCGTGATCGGTCAAGGCTTCGCCCGCCTCGTCGCGCACCATGAGCTGGATCTCGGGATGCGGGTGGCTCGCGCGCACCATCTGGCGTGGTGGTGTCACGCGATGGGCGGCGGAGACGAGAGGAACATCGGTGGTGGAACAGCGGCCCCTCCCGTCCGGACGCTCGCTAAGCGTGAGGCGCGCGCGCAGCGAAGAGAGGAGCAGCGAAGTCTGCAGGAAGACGAGCGGACCGAATCCGCTGTCGCACTCCGACAGTCCGAGCCAGGCCTCGAGGCGGACCGGCAAGGAGACGAGCCAGCGCGCCGAAGTGATGGTCTCGCGTGGGAACGGCCTGGCGTCCCGGATCGTGGAAAAGGGCTGAACCATCGTGCCTCTCCCGGTGTCCGCGGGTGCCTGGGGCGAAACGGCTCGTGCAATTCCTACAAACGATCAGGGCTGAACAAGTCCTCGACGAATGGCGTAGCGGACGAGCCCGGCCGCGACGTGGATATCGAGCTTGGTCATGAGGTGGCTGCGGTGGGATTCGGCGGTCTTGAAGCTGATGTGCAGCGCCTCGGCGATCTGCTTCGTGGTGTGACCTTCGGCGATCAGCTGCAGCACTTCGCGCTCGCGCGGGGTGAGCGGATCGGGCGGAGCTTCTTCGCCGGAGCGATAGGAATCGACGACGTCGCGCCACAACCCGGGCGAGACGTAGACGTTGCCTTTGTGCACCTGGCGCAGGGCTTCGATCAGCTCGGCGACCGACTGTGTCTTGAGCACGTAGCCGCGCGCACCGGCGCGCAGCGCTTCGGTCACGTACGGGCTCTCCTCGTGCATGGTGAGGATGACCACGCCGGAGCCCGGGGAGACACGCTTGAGCTCGCGCGTGGCGTCGACGCCGTTCAAGCCCGGCATGGCCACGTCGACGAGCGCGAGCTCGGGCTGCAGGCGGCGCGCCAGGCGCACCGCTTCCTGGCCGTCGTCGGTCTCGCCGACGACGGTGAACTCCTCGCGCGGCAAGGCGCGCAGGATGCCTTCCCGGAACATGCGGTGATCGTCGGCGATCAGGACGCGCGCCGGCACGGCGAATCCCCCACGGGAAGGGTGACGCAGAGGACGGCACCCCCACCGGGGCGCGAATCGATCTCGAGCGTGCCCGCGAGTGCTTTCACCCGCTGCTCGGCGCCCTCGAGTCCCATGCCGGCGCACAGCTTCTCCACGGCGCGCGGATCGAAGCCTCTGCCGTCGTCGGCGAGCCGCAGGGTGACCGCGTGACGCGTGCGCTCCACCTCGAGCCGGGCGCGCGAGGCGCCGGCGTGCTTGACCACGTTCGAGAGCCCTTCCTGCGCGATCCGGTAGAGCGCGGTCTCGATCTCCTCGGGCAGGCGCTCGCCCAGAGCGCCGCGCACCTCCACCCGGATGCCGGCCCGCTGCTCGGTGCGCTTGGCGAGCGAGCGCAGGGCGGGAGCGAGTCCGTGGTCGTCGAGCGCCAGCGGTCTCAAGTCATAGGCCAGCCGGCGCAGCTCCTCCTCCGCCGCCACCAGCGCGGACTCGGCATGCGCGAGATGCTCGCGCCCGCCCGGCGCCACGTGCGGGCGCAGGCCTTCGAGCGCGATCTGCACCGCGGCGAGAAGCTGACCCGCCTCGTCGTGCAGCGATTGGGCGAGCCGTCTCGCCTCCCATTCGCGACGCGCCTCGAAGCGGAGCAGGATCTCGCGCGAGCTTTGGCCCTCGAGCAAACCGGACGTCATGATGC
>Ga0126383_10001471_pt1 | contig 14704 bp, 24 predicted proteins | sample PanSoiMetPlot_35_FD_96882 | JGI IMG/M metagenome (GOLD analysis project Ga0126383, IMG submission 96882) | Tropical forest soil microbial communities from Panama - MetaG Plot_35 | ecosystem: Environmental > Terrestrial > Soil > Tropical forest > Bulk soil | place: Panama | collected 2016-02-17
AGACCACGTGATCATCTCGCTTGCTCTGTCGTGCGCGCTTCGCGAGTCGGAAATCGTCGGCTTGAACGTCGGCGACGTCGCCGACGCGCGCGGCCTGAAGCCGAAGCGCACGATCGAACTCCGCACGTACAAGCGAGCCCGCGGCGTGCACGGGTCCGCTCAATACGTGCGTCTCTCCGACGCGGCCTTCTACAAGCTCGCGAAGTACCTCGACTCGCGCTTCGAAAACTGGGCCCCGCTTCCGACGGAGCCGCTCTTCGTCTCGCGGAAGGGGTCGAAGCGACTGTCGACGAAGGCGGTTCGAACGCTCTTCCACAAGTGGCAACGGGCCGCGGGCTTCGACAAGTTGCACGGCTTCCACATCCTTCGGCACACGGCGATCTCCAACATCTACCGCGACTCGAAGTCGATCCGCGTGGCCCAACGGCTCGCGCGCCACGCCGACATCGCGACCACGACGCGCTACGAGCACGCGAGCGACGAAGACGTGGCGAAGTTCGTCAAGGGGTTGCCGTCCTGAAGATGCTCGACCTTTTCAGCGGCTCGGGATCGGCGTCGCGCTCCGCGGCCGTCCGGGGCTGGACCGTCGTTCGCATCGACAACGGGCCAGGCACCGCGGCCGACATCCGCGCCGACCTTGCCACGTGGGCCCCGCCGGCGGACCTTGGCCCCTTCGATCTCGTTTGGGCTTCCCCGCCGTGCTCGCAACTGTCGACGGCGGGGCAACTGTCGCGCGACACGGCCGCGGGGCTCGTGCTCGTGCGCGCGGCACTCCGGATCATCGGTGAGATCCGTCCGCGATGGTGGGTGCTCGAAAACGTGCACGGGGCCACGCGAGCGATCGGCGATCTGATCGGCCCGCCCGTCGCGTGTTACGGGAGCTTCTATCTGTGGGGTTGCTTCCCTCCGTTCGAGGCGAGCGTTCCGCGGATGAAAACGAAGCTATCCGGCCGCCGGCGCGCCGAGCGGCGCGCGGCGATTCCGTGGGCGATCGCCGACGGGCTGACGCGCGCGTGCGAGCGACTCGCGTTCGAGCTGGGCCCGGGACCTGGCGGAGCCCTGGCCGGAGCGAGCTCGGGGGCACGTGGGGGCTCGAGCGGGGCACTTTTCGGCCAGAAAACGGAGGATCGCGATGGGTGAGCCTGCTGTGTCGTGGATGCTGATTCGGTGGATGCATGACTATCACGAGCCCGACGAAGAAGACGTCGTGTGCTGGATCCCGCGAGGCGAGCCCGGCGTTCCGCCGCGTTGCTTGTGCGGCTACCCGTTCAACGCCGGCACGCCGCGCGACGCCGAACGGATCGTGTGCGAGGGGCCGATGCGCCACGTCTGGCGCTCGACGATGGCCGAGCTGGAGCAACGGATCCGTTTGAAGCTCGGAGAAGGGCCCGCCGATGCCGCGATGGCGGGAGCGATCGCCGGGAAACTTGGCGAATCCGGCCGTACGGCTTCGGGCTCGCCGGCGGGCTCGTCGACGGGGCCGGAACGCGAAAACGACGCCGAACGGCCGGATTCGAACAATTCCGGCCGTCCGGACGTCGAAGTCATCACGGACGGCGGGGCGACGCTGGAGATTCGGACCCTTCCGGCGTGCACGACGTGCAAAACGATCGGGCATCTCGCGGCCGACTGTCCGAACGAAGGGGGCGAACGTGGGAAAGCTTGAACGACTCGCGATCGTGGTGGCGCTGGCGGCCGCGGGCCTGGCGCTCGTCGCCGCGGCCGGATGTGGAAGCGTCGAAGCGGCTTCACTGGACGCCGGCGCCGGCGGGAAGGGGGGCGACGCCGCCAGCGGCGCCGCCGGCGCCGGCGGGGCACGGTCGGACGCCGGCGACGGCCAGGCCGCCGGCGCGGCCGCCGGCGCGGGAGCTGGCGGAGCTGGCGGAGCTGGCGGAGCTGGCGGAGCTGGCGCGGCCGCCGGCGCCGGCGACGTCGACGCCGGCGACGCCGGCGGGCTGAAGCCGTGCGGCGTTCCCGTGCGCAACGTGGGCGTGGCGTGCTCGTCGAAGACGGGCGGGCTTCCGTGCGCGTCGTGCGTGTCGACGATCGACTCGACGCCGCGGCTCGACTGCCGAGGTTCCGAGAGCGGCGCGGCCGTCTACTGCTTTCCCGCCGGCGTGCCTGAAGATCTGTCGGGCTGCGCGGCCTGCCCCTAAGCGGGCTTGTCGCGCTTCAGGATCGGCGCTCCGCCGAGGATCTTCTTCGGGCCTTCCCAAACCGAGTGAAGGCCCACGGCCCCGTCGGCGAACTTCCGGAAGGTGGCGTCGCCGGCGTTCCGGTTCGGCGTGCGGCGCGTTCCGAAGATCGCGACGCTGGCAATGTGCGTTCCGGCCGCGCCGAGCTTGTGCGCGGCCGACCAGAGGGAATGAAGAGCTTTGTGTTTGTGCATTAGAAGAGACTCGCGAGTGCGTGGCCCACGGACGAAACGGCGTGCTCCGCCGACTTGACTCCGGTCGAGAGCGTTCGCGTCGTCGTGTTGACGACGGTCGAGCCGACCTTGATCGCGCTCGACGTCACGCGCGCGGTCACCTTCTCAGCGACGAGCGCCGGCGCCGCGGCGACTTTGAGCGGCGTCGGAAGCTTCGAGTAGATCGCCGACGTCGCGCGGTCCGCGAGCTGGTTCACGCCGAGTAGCGTCTTCGTCCCGACGTTGCCGAGCTTCCCGACGCCGGCGAAGGGATCAGTTGCGAGCCCGACGCCGAACTTCGCGGCCGTCGCGACGCCGGCGGCCGTCTTCTTCGCTACGAACTCGGCGCCGGACGCGACGGCTTCCGCACCTTCGACCGTTTCATGGGCGACGAAGGTCGCGCCGGCGGCCGCTTCGTGCGCTACGAACTTCGCGCCCTTCGCGATGTACGGCGCGATGGCCGCGCAGAGCGGCGCGATCGCCGAGCCGACCTTGTAGCCGGCGGCCGCGGCGCTTCCGGCCGAGTAGTACGCCGCGACGGCCGTCGCTCCGCCTTTGCAGACGTCGGCGCCGATCTCGCCGGCGAGGTTCGAGCCGTGCGAGCCTACGGCGCCGCCGGCGGCCGCGGCGTTCGCCGGCAACGTGAGCCCGCCGTTTTTCTTGCTGGTCGCCCACAGCGCGACGCCGATCAGAGCAACGATGACGATTCCCATGTGACTACTCCCCCCCCGCGGCTTCGTGCGCGTCGTCGGACGCGATCGCCGCGCTCGACTCGAAAATCAGTTGTCGCATGTGCGAGTCCACGGCCGGATTGCTTGGGTCGAGTTCGATCGACGGCGACCGTTGCGAAAAATAGACGTCGGTCCCGCTCACCACGGATTCGCCCGTCACCGTCGGATCGCCGAGTTCGACGGTGCCCGTCGCCGGCTTCGGCTCGACGAGCTTGTGTAGAATCCACGCGGCGACGATCGCCACGACGATGACGAGTCCGAGCGGGATTGTCGATTGAGCGGCCATGGGTTCACCTTCTTTCTAGGGTACGACGATCGGGGCGGAAGGGTAGCGGCTCGCGAGGTAGGCCCACGTTTGCGTGAGCGCGGCCGGCGTCGACTCTAGGTCGACGTCGTAAATCAGATCCTCGCATCGGTCGCCGTGCCACTGGCCGTTGACGTCGCCGGCCTGGTCGACGGCCCCGTAGACGGCATACAGCGCGATCGGATGCCCACCGTCGGGCGGTTCCATCACGTTCGGCGTCAGGGCCACGAGCTGGCCGTTGACCCGGACCGTGATGTTGTTGAAGCCGCTCGACGAGTGTTGAACGACGACGGGAACGCCGGAGTACGGCCCGCCGGCGCCGCCGGGCGTGTGCGGCCCCTGAAGCGCGGCCGCGAAGCCGTTCCGCCAGTTGTTGGAGAAGAGAAACCACGCGTTCGGATCGGTGAGCGGTTCGAGGTCGAAGAGCGTTTCGAAGTCCTGCGGCCCGCCCGTCGGCGTGTTGCCGAAGCGAAGCAACGTTCCGCCTACGATGTTGAAGATCGTCGGAGAGAAGACGGGCCGCACGACTGAAAAGGTCGTGCGCGGTTGCGTCTCGCCGGCGCCGTAGCCGAATAGCGTTCCCGTTCGGTCTTTCCAGAGCTGGGCCGCGCCGAGCTGGACAAGGTAGTAGGCCCCGGGATCGGTGTGCGAGTACGAGACGCACGGAATCCCGTCGATCGTCGCGAGCCCGACGGCCGGGCCGTGAATGCCGTCCGCTCCGGCCGACACGAGCCCGGGGTTGAAGCTCGGGATCGCCGAGTTCGCCCACGTCAACAGGCGGAGCCCATCGGACGAAGGGACTAGGCCCGCGTCTCCCTTCACCCAAAACACGAGCCCCGCGGCCGCCGGCGACGGCGCCGGCGTCGCCGTCAAGCATTCCTCGACGGAGCCCGGATGCCCGTCGGGGCAGATCGATCCCTGCCCTTCGAGCCCACTGTCGAAGGTCGAGCCCGGCACGCCGGCGGGGTCTGTTCCTCCCTGGCTCATGCCGCGATCGCGATCGATGGGTAGCGCGAACGGAGGTAGGCGAGCGTTTGCGCGAGGTCGGCCGGCGCCGTCCGCTGATCGTAGTCGTACACGAGGATTTCACCGACGGCCCCCAGAAAGCAGGGAAGACCGTCGCCGAAGCTCGCGATCGACGGCGGGCCCGCGGCGCCATTCATCGGCGCCGGCGTGAGCGGCGTCGGATTGTTGTCGACGCGGAAGCCGAGGTCGGGCCGGGCCGCGGAGAAGAAGATCGCCAGCGTGCCCACGTTGTCGTACGGCCCGCCGGCGCCGCCGGGAACCGGAGTGAATTGATTCGCGACGCCGAAGGCCCCTATGTTGTCCATCCACGCGTACGCGCCATTGAGCGGGCCGAAGATGCCGCCGGGGTCGAGGAAGAAGTACGAGCACCACGAGTTCGCTTCCCACAGCGGCCCGCCCGTGCGCGCATACGCGGCGTCGAAGTGAGGTTTCGCAACGACGAAGATCGTTCGAGCCCGCGCGCCGTCCATCGGCAGGGCAAACCGATCGTGAAAGAGCCCCGCCGTGCGAAACACCTTGTTCGCGTCGCCGGCGACGCCGAAGGAAAAGACCGGAACGCCGTCGATCGAGTCGCCGAGGGAGTAGGGGAAGAGCGACGGCTGCGGCGTGCTCCCGCCACCGATCCAATCTTGGCCCTGGCCGCTCTGGTCGGCCCACAGCGCGACGCGGTTCCCGCTCGCGATCGTCACGCCGGCGTCTCCCTTCGTCCATTGCACGAGCCCGGCGTTCGCCGGCGTCGGCGCCGGCGGGCCGCTCCCGCCGGCGGGGCAACAGTCGTCGATCGAACCTTGATGACCTTCGGGGCATGTCGATCCCTGGCTCACGCCCAAAACCGCAGGCCCGGATCAGCGTCCGGAACGTCGACGACGCGGAAGCCTTCGGCCTGGCGGTTCGCGGCGACCTTTTCCGCGTCTTCGTGTGCGGGGCGATCGTACCGACGAGCCCCGCCCGTCGTGTCGGGGATCGAACCGTCGAGGCAGCCCGACGCGATCGCGATCTCTTCGTCGTACGGGTCGAGCCGCGTGGACGCGTAGCGGTCCGAAGGGTGAACTCGAGTTCCGTCTTTCTTCGTCACCCATTTCTCGAGGTCGGCTTGCGCGCCGAAGAGCCCGTCGTGGTCGGGATTCTTCGCCTTCAGCAACACGGCCGCGACGCTTTCGCCTCGATGGGTCGCTTCGTTGATGAGGCACCAACAAATCGCGATCTTCGTCGGGCGGGAAGAGTGCGGCTCTTCGCTCGCGAGGTTCCGCGCGGCCGCGTACACGTTCAAGCCGACGCCGGCTTCGTCCGCGATGTCCTGCGGAGCCGTGTCGACGACTCCCGTCGAGTCGTCGATCGGGTAGTGGGTGACGCGCGAGCCGCGGCCCTGAAGCTGATCCAGCGTGTTGAGAGCGCCGGCGACCGGATCACCGTCGCCGGAGTACCAGAACCACGCGAAGAGAGCGACGGCAACCCAAACCCACATCAGGCCCCCGTCACGCGGAAGGTTTGGATCGGCTCCGTCGACGCGTGGCACGAAGAGAAGAGGGCTTCGAGTTCCTCTTGCGGCATGTTGCCCTCTCCGGCCGCGGGCTCCCAGTAGACGGTGAGCCAGAGCGTTCCGGCGCGGATGCCCGTTCCGTCCTGCGGATCCTCGGGGCTCGGAACGGTGATCGAACCTCGCCACTCCGAAACGCCCGTGACCGACTCCCACGAGTTCGGGATCGGTAGGGCAGGCACGCGCGTTCCAACGATGTTGTTGGCGCGCATCGGGAAGCCGAGTTCGTGCCGCGTCCACGCGTCGAGCGTCAAGAGCCAGGCCCCGGGGTCCGTGATGTCCGTCGGAAACGGCGTGTCTTCGGCGCCGATGGGCTGATAGGTGAGGTACGCGATCGCGCGGAGACGATCGGACGGAAGCGTCACCACGAAGCGCGCGACGCGGTTCGTGTAGTTCCCGGTGTCGCCGTTGTTGACGACTTCGTACGATTTCACGTAGCGCCGGCGGCCGCCGAAGACGGGGTTACGCGTCGGGACCGCGCCAGAGCGGGAAGTCGGAGAGTCGAGCCCCATCAGTCGAGCACCTTCCACGCGACCACGATCAGCAACACGATCACGAGCGCGACGTTGAACGACACGGGAAGCCCGGGAAGCGTCGGGGGCTTCGCGGGCTCGATGATGCCGCCGGGAATCTCGGCGCCGTACCTTTGCATTTGCTGGCCCCACGTTTGGGCCTGCCCTTGGAAGCTCACGAGCTGGGCCTGAAGGTCCGACGTGAGCCACGAGCCCCAAACGCTCGCCATGCTCTGAAAATTCGCGTGATAGAACGTCTTCCACTGGCTCTGAAACGCGGTGAAGCCGTCCCATAGGTCCTGAGGGATCGAGTCGTTGCCGTCGATCGCGTTGTCGATGTTGGCGATCTCGGCGTCGAGCGCGTCCGCGGCCGTCTTCAGGTCGGACGGCGACGAAAAAAACCCCGTCTCGAACTCGGCCATTGTGGTTACTCGTCGTCGGATTCGTAGATGTCTTCGAAGCTGTCGTGTGCGAGGTCGCTCGTGCTCGCGAACGACTTCAGATCGGTATCGTCCGAGTCGGCCGCGCTGGCTCCGCCTTTGCCGGCGCCGCTCGACTTCGACGAGCCGAAGACCCCGCCGATGAATGAGCCGATCGCCGAAGCCTTGCTCCCGATCTCGTCGACGACTCCCTTCCCGATGCCCTGGCCGAGCGTTCCCGTCGCCGCCTTCGCGGCCTTCTGGGTCTTCTGGACAAGGAACCACACGACGACGAGCGCGAGGATGACCCACGCGATCGTCGGAATGCCGCCTTTCGACTCGTCGGCCATCGACTAGCCGGAGCCCTGAAGTACGTTCGTCGCGATCGCGTTGATGTGCGAGATCGCGATCGCCGGCCCGCGGCGGAAGAGCCCCCCGATCGCCGGCGTGATGCCCTGGCCGAACTTCCGGCCCGGCAACGTCGGCGCCGCGAGTGACCCGTACCCCGTGAGCCGATTCGCGATCCCGAAACGGCCCCTCGGCGGGCCGATCCGCTTCATGAATGCCACGCGGAACCTCCCTTCGTTGTCGAGCGGCTAGCCCCCGGGCTTCGCCGGAATGATCTTGAGGGGCAGGCCCCACCGCGTCGTCGCGTCGGCCCGCTTCCCGTCGCCGTACTTCGGCACGACGGTGTAGGCCCCGCCGGTGTCGACGTGCGGGAGCCCCATTCGCGCCATCATGTCGTACACCTTCGCTTGGGTGTACGCACAGATTTCGTCGGTGCGGAAGAGGTTGAGGATCGACGAGCCCGGCGGAGTGGTGAGCGTCGCCGTGAACGACAGATCGCCGTTGACCTTCTGAAAGTCGGTGATCTTGTCGGTGTGGCCCGGCCAGATGAGCGGGAAGAAGTTCGCCGCGTTCCGGATCAGGCTCTGCTCTTGCCCGGTGATCTCGCCGTTGCCGACGGTCAGGGCCGGATTCATCACGTAGGGCCAGCCCGCGAGGTCGTTCCAGCCCACCGCGTTCGGCGAGCCGTCCGCGTCCTGGTACGTGATGATGTTGAGGTTCTCGATCATGCGCGTGGGGCCGACGTCCGAGAGGAACGATTCGAACCACGCCGACACGTCGTCGATCGAGACTTGGTTCCGGAAGGGAACGTCGAGCCGCGTGAGCCCGTTCGTTCCGAGCTGGAGCCCGCCCGTGCCGAATGCCGAGTAGAAGCCGTTGTCGAACGTCGCCGGCGACTCGCTTTCGCTCGACGTGGCTCCCTTCATGAGCCACGAGAGCACCGCGAGACGGCAACCGCTCGACACGCCGTCGAGCCCTTGCGGGCTTCCGACCGACTTCAACACGTACTCCGGCCCCGTCGTCGTCACGCGATAGAGCCGCGACTGCGCCGGCGTCGGAATCTGGGCTTGCTTGTCGACGTACCAATCGATCGTGCACGTCTGGTTCCAGTTGCCGGACATGTCGACGCCGTACTCTTGCAACGCGTTCGACGGCCGGAGGTCGACTTCGAAGATTCCGCCTTCGAGGAACGGGAGCCACGGGATCGTGTCGTTCGCGCGTTCGAGGTACTCGCGCTCGAAGGGAGCTTCGAAAACGTACTCGACCGGGAAGCTCCCGCCCGACGACGAGCGCGACGTCTGGCCGCGCTTCCGCGTGATCGGCCGGAAGCCGTTCACGAAGTACATGTCGTGGTTGGCGAGCAACGGAACGGAGTTCAACGACTTCGGCAGTAGCTCGCCGAGGAACGCGGAGAAGACGCGAACCTGTCCGAGCGACTGGGCCATCTGTTCCCAGTTGGGCGGGATCGGCCGGACGGTCGCGTCGCGCTCCGTCACCGTGCCGTAGGTTCGGAACTTCACCCGCTTGGCGTAGATGAAGTCCCCGCCGTCGAGCTGGCCCTTTAGGCTCGTCGGGTTCCAGATGTACGTTTGCGTGGCGGAGCCCGGCGTGAACGTCTGGACGCGGCCGCCGGGGCCCGATACTTGGGTGAAGTTCGCCGACATGGCGTCAGGCCTGCCCGACGTGCGCCATCAACAGGCGAAGTGCGAAGAGCTTCCCGAGTCCGACGGCGAGCGCCAGGCACGCGAAGATCTTCCCGATGATGGGGAGCCCCGCGACCTTCTTCGTCAGGTCGCCGGCGTTTTTGTGGTCGTACCAGAGCGCCGCGATGATGAGCGCGGCGATTCCGATCAGGAACCAACCCCAGTGAGCTTTGAAGGCGCGCCACGCGGCCTTCCCTCCGGACGCCATTTCTTCAGCCATGGGCCCGATCATCGGCCGTCCGCGCGTCGGAGCGGCGTTACAAGTGCGGCCCGTCGACGAACGGGCCGAGTAACGTTACCTCGGAACCGTTACCTCGGAACCTGGCGGGGACCTGGCGGGGGGCTGCCCGACGCCGGCGCGGGGGACGTCGGGGGCCACGTCGGGGCACCGTCGAGCGCCGGCGGGAGCGCGCGCGGGGCTCGAGCGGGGCCGTTTTCTAGCGGAAAAGCTCGTCGCGCGAATAGAGCGACATCGCGTCGAGCTGGCGAACGAAAGTGACGGAGTGCCGCCAGCGGTTCGACAGGTCGGCCCCGTAGTCGACGGCCGACTCGTCGCCGACGTGTTGCACGATCTCGGGGCAGTGCGCGCCGTACTTCAGGCGGAGCAACACGCGCGCGTGGTCGAGAATCTGATCGCTCGCGGTGTACGCCATGAAGTGATCCAGCGTGCGGAAGTCCCACAACCGCTGAAGCGCGTCGCGCGTGAACTTGATCGCCTGAGTTCCGATCACGGCCGTGGGCGTTCGCCAGAGCCCGGGGAAGACCTTCGCCGCTTGAAAGACGGCCGGCGCGTAGAACATGACGAAGGCGAGGTCGGACGGGATCGGGAACGTGCACATCCGGCGGAGCGCGTTCCCGCAGAGGTCGACATCGTCTTCGAAGACGATCCCGCCGTCGCCGCCGGCGTCGAGCGCCACGCGCAGAGCTTCCCAGTAAGGGAGCTTGTTCCCGGGAAGCGAGCCGTCGGGCTTCGTGTACGAAACGAGTTCCCAGCCCGCGGGAAGCGTCGGCCGCGCGTCGGAGCGCGTGTTGTCGCAAACGACGATCGGCCGGAACGCGGCGCCGCCGGCGCGTTCGAACTCCATTTGCGCCAGGCTGCGCGCGAGGAACCGAAACGGCTCGCCTTCCTCCGGCCGCGCGCACGTCAACACGACGACGGGGATCATTCGATGGGCTTCAGCATCCGGCGCCGCACGCGGCAACCCCTACACCACCACGTCCGCGACGCCGCGTCGAATTCCCAGTTGCGGGAGATCATGAGGTCGAGCCCTTGCACGAGCGCGGCGACGGCTCGCAAGAGCGGCCGGGCCTTCGACGGTTCGACAACCTTCGCCGTCGCGCCGCACTTGCCGGCGCACGACACGACGACTTCAGGCACGGAACGGAACCTCGTACACGAAGCCGTCCCAGTCTCCCTCTTGCGGCACGAAGACGAATTGACGCTCCGCCAGGCCGCGGATCACTTCGTAGAGATCGCGCGTGACCTTCTTTTCGTCGAGTAGGAAGTTCGCGCCTTCGGAGTTCGTTCCGAAGTAGACGATCGTCGACTGGCCCGTGGCATCCGTCGGGGTGTATTGGGGCAGTTGCTTGCCCGCGATGATGCTCGCGTGCATTCCGAGCCCCTCACAGAAGAGCCGACGGACCGACGGCGCTTCGAACTTCCCGCCGTCGGTGAGCGCACGCTGAAACTCGTCGACGACTAGGCACGTCGTCACGTCGGCGTAGCCGCTTTCGAGCGTCACGCGCGCGGCCGTCTCGACGGACGGAAGGTGATCGAGGTTCCGCTTCCGGAGCACGCGCACGGCGGGGAAATCGGCCGGCGCGCCTTCGGCGGTTAGGACCGTCGTCGCTTCGTGGATGACTTCGCCGCGGTATTGAACCTCCGGAAGCTTCACATCGTGCACGAGCACGAGTTCGATCAGCCCCTCGGATGTCATGAAGTCCAGAAGATCGGCTATCCCGTGCGTCTTCCCCTTCCCGGTGATCCCGTAGACGAGTACGCGGATGCCCTTTCGAGCGCGGAGCGGCTCGACGATCTTGGCCCACGCCTCTCGTGCGGGCCGAAGGTCGCGGAGAGTTCGTTTTGTCTCTCCCGCCAGCGGCGGAGCCGCTCGCGGAGCTTCAGCGCGTACCGCGCGAGTCGGTGCCAATTGCATCGGGGCGACCTTGGCGCGGCCGGTTGCCGACAGTCGACGCACTTTCGGTTTTCTCTTCGCACTCAACCGAAGCTCCCCCACGGCGGGCCATCGTCGGGGGGCTTCGGCGGTTCACCATTCACGCCGGCGCGCACGAGCGACAGGTGAGACGGCCGCGGCGCCGGCGAGCTGGCGGCCGCGGCCGCCGGCGCCTTCGCCTTAAACGAGCCCTTGCCGGCGTCGGCCGCTTCGCCGTTGAGGTTGCCGCGCGGCTCCGCCGGCGCGGCCGCCGGCGCGGCCGCGGCCGCGGGCTGCTCTTCGATGGGCTCCGCGTTCCACAGCATCATCGCGATCGTGCCGACGAGCCCGATCGCGAGCTTCCCGTTCGGGCCGAGCTTCGAGTCTTTCCCGACGAGCTTCCGCATGCGGTAGCAGCAACCCTCGCGCGAGTACCGAACGAAAAGCTCGTGAGGTTCGCCGGGCCGGTGTGGCGGCTTCCGATGCTTCATGACCTTGGCGATCCCGCCGACGATCACGCCGTCGTAAAGCCCGTTGCCGAGCACGTCCGCGAGTAGCTCCGCCGCTTCGTCGTCGTCTTCGCCCTTCTCTTCGTCGTCGTCGTCGTCGGCCTTCTTCGCGTCGTCGAGCGAAGGGTGTACGGTCGCGCCGTCGCCGGCGTCGCCGGCGTCGTCGTCGTCGTCGTCGCCGTCGTCGTCGGCCTGGTCGTCGTCGTCGTCGATGGGCTTCGCGTCGCCGACGGATAGGAGCTTCCCGCGAATCGTCGCGTTGCGAGCCGCGGCCGCCGGCGACGAGCTGGCGCCGCTCGACGAGTCGCCGACCTTCGCCCACCGCGATTTACTCGCGGCCGACTGCTGAAGCCGTTGGGCCCACTTCAGCGCGGCGATCGCGTCGGCCGCTTCCCGCGTCGTCGCTCCGACGCATTCGAAGCGGACCGCGCGGCCGCTCGGAAGCGTGCCCTCGGCGAACCACTTCCCGCCGGCTTCAGATACCGCGTAGGAGTTCGCCGGCATATTCCCCGCACTCCGACGCGACCTTCTTCGCTTTGGCCAGGACTTCGGGCCCCTTCTTCCCGAGGTTCATGTCGAGGGTGAGATCGGAGATCAACAGGGCCCAGTCTTTCCACCGGAGCCCCTTCACCGTGTCGGTGAAGCCCCCGATCCCGCCGATGGTGGCGCGAATCGACTCACCGACGGCCGCGCGGCTCGCGGCGTCCATCTTCGCGAGGATCGCGTTCAAAGACCGGAAGAAGCTCCGCACAGCGGTCGAGCTTCTCACGGGCCCGCCGGTGTGGCAATGTGCCACTGTGGATAACCCTGCGGAGAAGCTGTGCACCGACGGTGAATGGCCCTACGTGTATTCGCGTGCAGCGTAGGGCGGTTAGTTTGCTCTCGTACCTCCGCGGGTGAAGTCGATCCAGATCCAGAGGGGCGGAGCGGGCCTTCGGCCCGAAGGTTCAAATGTGGGCCCCGCAACGGTTCCAAGCGTCCGAGAGACGACGAAGGGAGCGTCGAGGCACGCGCCGAAGGCTTCGAGACCGGAGAGGGGGGCCGGAAAGTCGGAGACGGGCCGTAAAATGCACGGGAAGGCCCCCAGCATCGCGCCGGCGGGCCGTTTCGCGAGCGCGGGCCGGGGTGCCCTGCCCTAGATGGGTGGGTCGAGCCCCTTCGCGGCCGCCAGGCCCGCGACGAGCTTCGACGCGCTTTCGGGGTGGACGGTCGCCGCGGCCGCCGGCGCCGGCGCGCCGGCGCGCACCTTCGCCAGCAAGTCGCCGACGCCGAGATCGGCGAAGAAGGCGAACGCGAAGCGCCGGACGGCCGGCAACGGCGCGAGCTGGCCCGATGCGAGCGTCTCCCATGGTTGGGAGATGTGGTTCACGCCGTCTCGACTCGGCCCGTGCACGTAGCCGGCGCGCCGGAGGATCGTCAGGACATGGCTCACCGTCGACTCGTCGAGCCCGCACCACTGGCCGATCTGCCGGACCGAAAGCCCCACGAGATCGTGCGTGCGGCCGCGCGGTTGCCTGTAGCCCACGCGGAGCGACTTGATCGACATGAAGGCGAGCAAGCACGCCACGACGGCCCAGATCGACTCTAGTCCGTCGCATCGGTTCGCCCGATCGCGCTTCGGCTTCCGGACGATGGCCGCGAGCGCCGGCGGGAGCTGGCGATCCTGAAGCCGTTCGAGCAACCTGTCGGCCGTGAACCGGAGCACGCCGTTTCGGAGCGGCGCCGCGGGGTACCGCACACAGCGCGGATCATGAAGGCGGGGCTTGCGCGGCGCCTTCGGCCCGATCACTGCTGGTCCGCTTCCCTTCGGAGTTCGGTTTGAAGCTCGTCGACGTCGCGAAGCGCGGCGTTCGTCCGATAGAAGAGCGGGTGGCGCTCGTGCACGCGGCGGAGCGTCGCCGACGCGGCGTTTAGGAGTACGGCCGCGCCTTCGACGAGCCCGCGGGCCCGCTCGACTTGCGCGGCCTGGTCGGCGTCGAGCTTCACCGTCGCCCCCGGGCCCGGTTGTAGGCCCCGATCCCGTACGAGACGGCGCGTTTTCCCTCGAACGAAGCGGCCGAATGCGCCCGTTCCGGTTCGGCCTTCGGGCACACGTGCACGCGGAACCCTCGGCCCTTCGCCTTCGTCGCGGTGGGCTCCAAACCGCCGAAGAGCGGCGCCGTGATCGTGTGCGTTCCGGCGGAGCTTCCCGGCGTGCAGTATTCGAGGATCAGCAGGTCGCCGGCGTCCGTCTTCGTGCGGATGACCGGACGGCCGCACGCCGCGCACGGCTTCGTTTGCTTCGCGGGGGGGTGCGGCTCTGGTAGAGTGGTGGGCATCGACGCTCGACGTCGGTCTGGCCCTGGCGCTCTGGCGGAGCGGCCAGGGTCTTTCACTATGTGGGGGCCAGCATCCGGGATCCGGAGCCCTGATGTCAAATTCGGGCTACGATGGGCGCGTGGGTCGCGAGGCACGAGCGCGGCGCGAGCGGCGCGAAGTCGTCGGCGTCTTCGACGCCGGCGCGCGGTTCGAGACGAAGCGCCAGTGTCGGATCTGCAAATGCAGCGACGGCGATCGTTGCTGGACGATGCGAACGGTCCCGCACCCTCTCGCGCCGTCGCTCCCGCTTCAGACGAAGACGTTTTGTCACTGGGTCGCCGGCGATCTCTGTTCCGACTGCGCCGCGGACGGCGGGCCCCCGCACATCATCGGCGCCGGCTTCGGGCCAGAGTGCTACTCGACGCTCGTCGATCGGTTCGGGCAACCGATGCTCTTGTCGAAGTACCTCCCGCGCTAGCGGCCGCGCCGAACGGCCGGATTGAACGAACGGCCGGATTAGCGTACGATCGGCCGTATGGACAAACCGCCAGTGCGTCCGAAACCCGATCCCCGTGACTTCTGTCGAAAGTGCGGGAAGCCGATCAACATCCTCTCGACGGTCTGGATCAGCGTGCGCGGCGTCGCCGCCGGCGCTTCGTGCGGGGGGTGCGGCTCATGATGCAACGACCGACAACCTACGTGCGGCGCGCGATGCGACACGCGCGCCGGCGCCGCTTCGGCTACGCCGCGCTCCGCG
>Ga0126383_10001474_pt1 | contig 14688 bp, 9 predicted proteins | sample PanSoiMetPlot_35_FD_96882 | JGI IMG/M metagenome (GOLD analysis project Ga0126383, IMG submission 96882) | Tropical forest soil microbial communities from Panama - MetaG Plot_35 | ecosystem: Environmental > Terrestrial > Soil > Tropical forest > Bulk soil | place: Panama | collected 2016-02-17
GCGCAAGGGAACGACGCTGGCCAAGGAAATGTTCCTGAGCCACCTCTACGGAGGTATGGACGAGCCGGAGATGAAAATCGTCGACGTATTTATTTGCAAGCTGCGAAAAAAACTCGCCAGCGCGTCGGGCGGCAAGGACTATATCGAGACGATTTGGGGGTGCGGCTATTTAATGCGCGAGCCGTGCGAGAATGCGGCAAGCGCACCGTAGCGGGTCAAACCCGCCACGCGGAAGTTAGATACCAGTCCATGTCCGCTTTATCCCAATAACGGACATTAAGCGCTGTCTTTCATGTCTGCTGGCCGGAGAAGTCCGGCAGCTTCGCGAGGCGTCGGTCGGACGGAAGCGGGCGGCATACCGGGCGACCTAATACAATGCCTTACATGAGTCGCATTGCGCTTCAGCTTCCAGACGATTTTCGGTGGGAAGCTCATTTTCGGTGGAAAGTTTGGCAACTTCAGTTTTGACCAAGTTGCGAAAGACCGGATTGAATTGCGCTCCCGGATGCGAGTCATTGTTGGCAATGTAGTCGATGTTTGGTCCGACCAATTTATTTGAGCCCATCCCGCCAAAAGTCATCCATCGATTTGGATTATAGATCTCGACCATTCGTCCCACATTGCCGGTAACGCTCGGATTCCAACTAAACATCGAGGGCTGCAGCGCAATGATCAAATCCACGTATTTAGCTTTGTTGGCGACGAAGACCGAACTATTCGCACCCAGGCTATAGCCGACGACAACGGTACGCGTTCCTGGCGGCTGGCGGTCGATGTCCTCCGCCAGAGACGGCCATGACTGATGCAGATAGGTGCGGACTTCAACATCCGGCATCATTCTGAGTTCGGCAACCAATTCAACGAGTCCAGGGGCAGCAGTCGGTCCGAACATGGGCCATAACACGCCGACAAAACGCTGCTTGCTTCCTTGGTCTACTCCCCGGTCTACGCCAAGGCGACCGATCGATCGTATCTTTATCTTCACCTGCCACTTCCGATGGCTAGCCTCAGGTGGGCATATCCAGGAAGCACACGCCGTGAAGCGGTTCCACCGCGCTTCGCGATTAGGGTTTAGTTTTTCTTACTCGGTCCGGCTCTCAAGCCAAGTGCTAGTCCGCTTGAGCCGCCGATGTCCGTTTTGGGTCAGAAGCAGACATTCGGTCCAAGAAACGCGATGTCCGCTTTACCCCCGAAAGCGGATATGGTTCAGCGCGATCGCCATGTCCGCTTAGTGCCACAAGAAGACGTCGACCCGGCTTATTCAATCACCTCGTCGGTTGCGGACCAGCGCGTCGAACTGATGTCCCCTTTACCCTCAAAGTAGACGCATTTTTACGGTTTGATGTGTTGGCGCGGCCCGCACGCTTTGTATACTTGACCATAGCGTTCTGCCCTGAGGCATGAGCAGAAGCCTAGCAATCGTAACAACCTTGTCGGTGGCGCTGACCTGTGCTGCCGCGGCCAAAAGCACGGCTCCTGTTCATGTACCTTTGCCGCGCAACAATCCTTTGAAAAGCATCGAACAGAACAACCAGCAAAACCCGAAGCCAGCGGCGGATTTATTTTCAGAAAAGAAGCTGCCAAGCCTCGGAAGGGCTATGGCCATTGGCTACTACCCCCGAGGGTGTCTTCAAGGGGGCGTCGAACTTCCGATAACAGGGCCAACTTGGCAGGTGATGCGGCCGTCGCGCAATCGCAATTGGGGTCATCCGGAGCTGGTGAAATTCCTAGAGCGCTTTGCGCCGCTCGCCGCTAAGGCCACTGGCTGGGGGGGAATTTTAATCGGCGATATGGCGCAGCCCCGTGGCGGTCCGCTTCCGTTCGGACATAAGAGCCACCAAATCGGACTTGACGTCGACATTTGGTTCATGCCGATGCCGGATCGTGTATTAAGCAAAGAGGAACGGGAAAATATTTTGGCCAGCGACTTGGTTGCGGCGGATGGAAAGCAGGTCAACAACAAAACTTGGAGCCCTGCCGATGTCGCCTTCATCCGAACAGCGGCCGAGCAGCCAGAAGTAACGCGGGTCCTCGTCAATGCCGCGATAAAAAAAGAGCTCTGCCGCGTCGAGGACCAGAATGATAAAGCGTGGATGTCCAAGGTGCGTCCCTGGTATGGCCATGCTGACCACATCCATGTACGCCTGAAGTGTCCCGCCGACTCGCCGGATTGTCGCGCGCAGCCGGCCGTGCCAGGTGGTGATGGGTGTGATAAGTCACTCGACCATTGGTTCGCGGATTCGATCCTGCGCTTAAAGATCCCCGAATTTGGCGGCTCATCGCGAGGATTGAAGCTTAAGGATTTACCGCTAGCTTGCACCGCTGTGCTCAATGCACCGGCGAGCCCCACCAGTGCGGCGATGGAAGAGCGGTCGGGGTCGCGAAGATAGAGCCCGGGCTTCGCCAATGTCCGCATTGGGTCAAAAGCAGACATCGCATTGCGTCCACACCGCGGAGGTTGTTGAATTGCGGATTGGCAGCCATGAGAACACCACCGACATGTGTTTCCGCGAGCGTGGTGAACGATTGGCTGGCACCCTCGCAGGGCTTACGTTGGATCGACGTAGGCCGCGGCGCGTCGCGTTTACGGAATTGCTAGTTGAGCGGCCGCTGGCGCTGGAGCGCGGTTACAATAACTTAAGGCAACAGAGCGCTTTGCCCACGATGTCGAGAGCGCTAAGCGCCACCTCTTCAGATGCATGCTTGGGGTTATCTGAAATAATCTTCACCCTGGACGACGACGTCGCGCGTAACAGCTGCAGGCGTCGAATGATGATGTTGTCGAATGAATCGCGAATGGCATAAAGGCCGTCCGGCGATGGTGTTTTGTGACCGGCGTCGACAATAACTTTCTCGGCGGGCATGATCGTCGGCGCCATACTGTCACCTTTGGCCTCGATGACCAGAAGGTGCTTCGGCGAGGCCTGCAATTGCTCGCGCACGAAACTTGCAGGAAATGCCCAACCTTCCGACTTGATTCGATCAATGTGACTGCCGTCTTTGCGTTTTTTCAATTTTGATTTGTCAGCAGGACTGTCTGAACGCGATGCAAGCTCCGGCACTTGCTCACTTGCGCGGAGACTTTCGCCTTCCGTTTGAACTCCGTCAGTGCCCGGATATTTGCCCCACAGCAGAATTTGTTCAGGCGAATAGCCCAGCGCGTTGGCAAACGGCTTTAAGTGATCGAGGCGAAGTCGGATCAAGCCATTTTCAAGCCGGGAAAGCTGTTGCTTGGAAATCCCTGATCGCGTGACCAGTTCGGTGCGGCTCATACCGCGCGCTTCACGGGCATAGTAAAGGCCCGTCTTTTTCGACGCAGTTTTTACCTTGCGTGCCATATGACCATTGTCACCGATTCGGTGAAATGATTCTAGCTGTTAGTGACGTTCGGAACTGCACCCGCTATCGCGCCAGAGCGATGCTTGCGGATGGGTTTCAAGCCACAGCGCTCGTGCCGCGGCGGCAGGATCGAGGCCGAGCTTACTCCACCAGCCGCTTTCGTCGCCGTGACGATGCAGCTCGCGATGATGGCCGCGGCACAACGGCACCGTGAATTCGTCGCTGACCTTGCGGCTAAGCGCGCGATTTTGCGCAAGCGCACGTGATGGGACAGGTTTGCTGGGCGACAAACCGGACGTTATCGTGATCGCGAACGCGCCGCGGCTCGGGGTGTGTCAGGACGGATTTGTCGACCGGGGATGGCGGCGTGGTTGGCCCTCGTTTTTTGCCTTTGCGGTTTCTGGGAGCGTTCATCCCCTCGGCCCGATGGATGCCAAAGTTCAAAATCTTGGCGGCAAACGCTTCCTCGACATGCTTGGCATCAGCGTCGTTGAGCTTGTTCTTTTCCGACGGCCGCCGGTGCGCCCATTTTTACACGTTTTGATTGTATAGTTTGCAAAAATGAACCAAAATCCCCTCAGTAGATTAGACCCTTAAATCAAGAACACGGCTCTGCCCAGACGGGCTCGCGAGCAGCGACAATAAAGTTAGTCCGACGAGCGTGTTCTAGTCGGGCTTCACCACGCGGATGTGCAGCTCGCGCAATTGCTTCGGCGAGACTTCCGACGGCGCGCCCATCATCAGATCTTCGGCGCGCTGGTTCATGGGGAACAGCACCACTTCGCGCAGGTTCTCCTCGCCACAGAGCAGCATGACGATGCGGTCGATGCCCGGCGCGATGCCGCCGTGCGGCGGCGCGCCGAGCGAGAGCGCGTGCAGCATGCCGCCGAAGCGCAGCTCCAGGCTCGCCTCCTCGTAGCCGGCAATGGCAAAAGCCTTCTTCATCACTTCGGGACGATGGTTGCGGATCGCGCCGGAGGATAGTTCGACGCCGTTGCAGACGATGTCGTACTGGATCGCCTTGAGCGCGAGGATTTTATCGCGGTCGGCCGGATCGAGCGCCAAAAACTGATCGACCGGCAGGTTCGGCATCGAGAATGGATTGTGCGAGAAGTCGATCCGCTTCTCTTCCTCGTTCCACTCGTACATCGGAAAATCGACGATCCAGCAGAACTCGAAACGGTCCTTCTTAACAAGCCCAAGCTCGTCGCCGATCTTGTTGCGCGCCGGGCCGGCAAATTTGACGAAGCTTGCCGGATCGCCGGCGACAAAAAACACCGCGTCGCCGTCCTTCAACGACAGCCGCGCGCGCAGCGCCTCGGTTTTTTCGGCGCCGAGATTGTTGGCGACCGGGCCCCGGCCGACGACATTGCCGCCGTCGAGTGCGTAGAAAATATAACCAAGCCCAGGCTGGCCTTCGCCTTGCGCCCAGGAGTTCATCCGGTCGCAGAAGGCGCGCGAGCCGCCGCGGGGCGCCGGAATGGCCCAGACCGCATCTTTCGGATTGGTCTCGAGGATGCGGGCAAAGATCTTAAAACCCGAGCCGCGGAAAATGTGCGACACGTCGGCCATCTCGATCGGATTGCGCAGATCCGGCTTGTCGGAGCCGTATTTGGCTATCGCCTCGCTATAAGGAATGCGTGGAAATTTTTGTGTCACCGGCTTGCCGTCGGCAAACTCCTCGAACACGCCGCGCAGCATCGGCTCGACCGCGGCAAAAACATCGTCCTGGGTGACGAAGCTCATTTCGATATCGACCTGATAGAACTCGCCGGGCGAGCGGTCGGCGCGCGCGTCCTCGTCGCGAAAGCATGGCGCGATCTGGAAGTAGCGGTCGAAGCCCGCCACCATAATGAGCTGCTTGAACTGCTGCGGCGCCTGCGGCAGCGCGTAAAACTTGCCGGGATGCAGCCGCGACGGCACGAGATAATCGCGCGCGCCTTCCGGCGACGAGGCGGTCAGAATCGGCGTCTGGAATTCGTAGAAGCCTTGCGCCTTCATGCGCCGGCGAATGGAATCGATGATTTCGCCGCGCTTCATGATGTTGCGGTGCAAGTGCTCGCGACGCAGATCGAGGAAGCGATACTTGAGCCTGATGTCCTCGGGATATTCCTGCTCGCCGAATACCGGCAGCGGCAGTTCGGCGGCGGGGCCCAAAACCTCAATCTCGCGGATATAGACTTCGACCGCGCCAGTCGGCAGGTCGGGATTTTCGGTGCCTCCCGGACGGCGCCGCACCTTGCCGTCGACCCGCACCACCCATTCCGAGCGTAGCGTCTCGGCGGTCTTGAACGCCGCGCTGTCCGGATCGGCGACCACTTGGGTAAGGCCGTAATGGTCGCGCAGATCGATGAACAACACGCCGCCATGGTCGCGGATGCGATGGCACCAGCCCGACAGCCGAACCTCGGCGCCGATATCGCTGTCGCGGAGCGCGCCGCAGGTATGGGTGCGATAGCGATGCATGCTCATGCCGCGCAAAGTGGATGAAAGGCCGCGCACAAGCGCATGGCCTTGCTCGCTTTGTCAAGCACTCGGGAGGGTCAACCGCAAACTCGCAACACGTAGGCCAGTGACGGCCTCGCCTGGGTCATTGACCGCCTCGACAAGATGACGCCGATCTGCACACTCCGGCGGGCTTGATGAGAATGAAACGGAAATCGACCAGCAAAACCAAGACCGCGACGACCGCAATGACGGCGGCCGACGCCGTGGTCGCGACGCTCGTGGCCCACGGCCTCGATACGATCTACGCGCTGCCCGGCTTGCAGAACGATCCGCTGTTCGACGCACTGTTCCGCTGTTCCGATCGCCTGCGCACCATCCACACCCGCCACGAGCAGGGCGCCGGCTATATGGCGCTCGGCGCCGCGCTCGCGACCGGCAAGCCGGCGGCCTATGCGGTGGTGCCGGGACCGGGGTTCCTCAATTCCGCAACGGCGTTGCTCGCAGCCTATGCGATGAATGCGCCGGTCCTAGCGCTGATCGGGCAGATTCCGCATGACGATATCGGGCGCGGGCTTGGCCATCTGCACGAGATCCGCGACCAGGCCGGCATCATCAAGCGGCTGGTCGATCACGTCGCGCGCATCGCCGGACCGCGGGACGCCTCGCGCGCGACCGCTTTGGCATTGCGCGCAATGCGCATGGGCCGCCCCGGCCCGGCAGCGCTCGAATGCGCGATGGACGTCTGGAGCCGGTCGGCGGCGGTGACCGTGCAGCCGCCATTGCCGATCCCGCCGCCGAAGATCGATACCGGGGCGATTCGGCGCACCGCCAAACGGCTCGGCGCCGCAAAGCGGGTGCTGATCGTCTGCGGCGGCGGCGCGCAAGATACGGCCGAAGAAGTGACTGCGCTCTCGGCCATGCTACAGGCGCCGGTGCTTGGTTTTCGCCGCGGCCGCGGCGTGCTCGACAGCCGCGATCCGTTGAGCGTGACGCTGCCGCTCGGGCGCGACCTGTGGTTCGATGCCGACGCCGTGCTCGCCGTTGGCACGCGTTTGCTGTTTCCGATCCAGCATTGGGGCGTCGATCGCGATCTTGCCGTCATCCGCGTCGATGCCGATCGACACGAGCACAATCGCTTGCACAAGCCGGCTGTCGGGCTCACCGGCGACGCCAAGCCGATCCTGCAACAACTTCTGGCCGAACTGCCGGCCCACAATCACAAGCGCGCGGCCCGCGCGGCGGAGATGCGCGAGCGGCAGGCAGTTTGGCGCAAGCGGATGGAAAAACTCGAGCCCCAAGTTGCATTCCTAGACGCCATCCGCGCCGAACTTCCCGAGGACGGCATTTTTGTCGACGAGGTGACGCAGATCGGCTTTGCGGCGCGGCTGTTATTTCCAGTCTATAAGCCGCGCACGTTTCTCTCTCCCGGGTACCAGGATCCGTTGGGCTGGGGCTTCGCCACCGCGCTCGGCGCGCAGCATGCGCGGCCCGACGTGCCGGTGGTCGCCATCTCCGGCGACGGCGGCTTCTTGTTCACCGCCACCGAGCTGGCCACCGCGATGCGTCACCAAATTCCGCTGGTGACGATCGTGTTTAACGATTTCGGCTATGGTAATGTCCGCCGTATCCAGCAGGAACGCTACGGCAACCGGCAGATCGGCACCGATTTGCGCAATCCCGATTTTGTCGCCTTCGCCAAAAGTTTCGAGGCCGCCGCGGAACGCGCCACCACGCCCGAGCAATTGCGAGCGGCGCTGCGGCGCGCGTTGCGGCGGCGTGACGTCCCAACCGTCATCGAAGTGCCGGTCGGCGCCATGCCAAGCCCGTGGGAGTTCATCTTCATGCCCAAAATCCGCGGCAAGTAAGCGGGTATTACACAATCGACGGGCTTGCCCCGGCCCGCCGCCTGACCGACATTAAGAACAAGAATCGCCAATGGTTTCTCAGTCCGTTACCGCCATCCCGCTGCGGCCGCTCCCGCCGATCACGGCAACCTCCGAATTGGCCGACGCCTGCCGGCGGATGGCAAAGCAGCCCTTTGTCACCATCGACACCGAATTCCTGCGCGAGACCACCTATTATCCCCTGCTCTGCGTGGCGCAGATGGCTTCGGCCGACGAAGCCGTGGTGATCGATGCGCTGGCGCCCGGAATCGATCTGTCGCCGTTCTATGCCTTGATGGCCGAGGAAAAGGTCATGAAGGTCTTTCATGCCGCGCGCCAGGACATCGAAATTGTCTGGCACGCCGCCAAACTCATTCCCCATCCGATCTTCGACACCCAGGTCGCCGCCATGGTGCTCGGCTACGGCGATTCGATTTCCTACGATCAGCTGGTGCAGCGGATCACCGGCGACACGCTCGACAAGTCGCATCGCTTCACCGACTGGACGCGGCGGCCATTGTCCGAACCACAGCTGCGCTACGCGATCTCCGACGTCACGCATTTGCGTCAAGTCTATCTCAAGCTCGTCGAGGATCTTCGCCAGCACGGCCGCGCCGAATGGGTCGAGGACGAGATCAGCACCTTGACCTCGCCCGGCACCTATCGCCTCGAGCCGGAAAATGCCTGGCAGCGGCTGAAGACTCGCGTGCGCAAACCGAAGGAGCTGGCGGTATTGATCGAAGTCGCCGCCTGGCGCGAGCGCGAGGCGCAGGCGCGCGACGTGCCACGCTCACGCGTGCTCAAGGATGAGGTCATTGCCGACATCGCGGTGCAGGCGCCGACCAGCGCCGAAAAGCTGACGCATCTACGCTCGCTGCCGAAAGGGTTTGAGCGCTCACGCTGGGGCGAGGGCATTCTCGCGGCGGTCGCGCGCGGGCTGCAACGCGATGCCAAGACCCTGCCGCGCCCGGTGCGCCCACAATCCGCCGCCAACGGCGCGGCGGTGGTCGAGCTCCTCAAAGTGCTGTTGCGGATGGTATCGGAACGCCATCACGTCGCCGCCAAGGTGATCGCCACGGTCGACGATCTCGAGCGCATCGCCGCCGACGATGCCGCCGACGTGCCGGCGCTCAGCGGCTGGCGGCGTGAACTATTCGGCGAGAAAGCGCTCGCGCTCAAACATGGCAAACTGGCGCTGGCGATGGAAAAGGGCCGCGTCGCGATGGTGGAGCGCGGTTAGCTGTTGGCTTTGCCCGCCACCGTCTATTTGGATTGAGATCTTTCCGGCCACAATTTGCGCAGCCATGATCTTTGCGCCTTGGCGCATGGCCGCGAAGCGCCAGAAAGCAAATGCGCTTCTCACCAGACCGGTACGGCCATCACAAATGCCGCAGATCACCACCAAACATCGAAACTAAATTCCGGTTTGTTCACCCCATCAGCAGGACCGGCTCGCGGCCGATCAGCCGCCCGAGTGAACGCAGCCGATTGAGCACGCGCTCGCCCGCCAGCGCGGCGAATTCCTCCGGCAGCCGCAGCGCCAGACGATGCCGCTCGATCGCGAGCGGCGTCGCCTTGAGCACGCCAGGCATCGCCGCCGACACCACATAAGCGAGCCGGAGCGCGGCGCCGAGCACGCGGGCGCGATCGAGGAGCCGGGTGGAAACGAGTTCGCGTAAGCGCGGCGAGAGCTCATCGTCCATCACCAAGCCGACGTGACGGAAGAACACGGCAAGCGCCAGATAGGCCCTGCCCTGATGGTCGATGCCGGAAAAGCCGCCATGCGCGATGATGTTGAGCGATTGCTCGCCGCGGTAATCGGGATGGGCGCGCCAGCCGATGTCGGCGAGGAGGCAGGCCGCGTGCCGCAGCCGGCGCTCCTCGGCTGTTTCATCGAGTCCTGAAGTCGCCATGAACTTGTCGGTCCATGCGATCAGCTCTTCGCCATGCCGCGGCGAGCGTGAGCGCAATTGATTAAGGTGCCGCGCCGCTTCAAGCAGCGCATCTTTTTCCTGTTCTTTCTTCTTCAAGAGCGAAAACAACAGGCCTTCGCGAATGCCCAGCGCCGAGAACACCACCTGCCGCGGCTTGCCGACCCGTAAAATGTGTTCGAGCACCAGCGCCGCATAGGGCAGAAGCGGGCGGCGCGCGCTATTGACCACCTCGATATTGGAAAGCGTGTCGACATCGACGCGATGAACGAGACGGGCGAATTCTTCCGCGTCATCGGCGCGGATCGCATAACCGTGCATCACGTGCAGCGGATAGCCGGTCTGCCACATATGCAGTCGCGCCAGCGAACGCCAAGTGCCGCCGACGGCATAGAAGTTCCGATCCTCGCAGGCCTTGAGCACCGGCAATCCGCCGAGCGATTTCTTGACGAACTTTTCGGCTTTCTTGAGCGACTTTGCCGAGATGTCGGCGAGCGCAAGGCCGCCGAGCGGTCGGGTCAGCCCATGGCGCGCGCGGGTGCCGCGCACATCGACGAGCTCGAGCGAGCCGCCGCCGAGATCGCCGACCACGCCATCGGCGCGATGCACGCCTGAAATCACGCCAAGCGCCGTGAGCTCCGCCTCGCGGCCGCCGGACAGCACCTCGATTTCGGCGTCGATGGTACGCTCGGCGAGCTTGATGAACGGCGGGCCATTCTTGGCGTCGCGGACCGCCGCCGTGGCGATGGCAAAAATCTCCTTCACCCTCATGGTTTCGCACAAAGCGCGAAACCGCTTGAGCGTGGCGAGCGCATGCTGAACCGCATCGGCGGCGAGCAGTCGCGTCGACTGGACTTCGCGGCCGAGGCCGCACAGGGCTTTTTCGTTGAACAGTTCGGTCGGGCTGCGCGTCAGCCCTTCATAGACGACAAGCCGGACCGAATTCGAACCGATGTCGACGACGGCAATCGGCGGCCCATGGTCAAGGCGTCCCTGCGCAGTCGAACTGGCATCGGAGGTGGCGCGCGGCATAAAATTCAATGAATCGAAGCTGTTCGAGGCTGCGCCTCACACGACAGGCGAGGCTTGTAAATAAAGACTTTGCGGGCCGGCGGCCGCAACCTACGCGATTCGCCACACCTTCACATGCGTTCCGGCCGGTGCCGCAGACGCGGGATTGAATCCTTGGGCGACTTGCCGCGGCCGGACAGGCTCGGATTGGTCATGAAATAAGTTGTGGAGTTGAAGCTCTCCTCGCCCGGACCCGGAACGATGCGCGAGGACGAACCTTCGCCATGGAGCTGCCAGCTCTGCTGATTGTCCTTCAGATTCGCCACCATGATCTGGTCGAGCACTTGTTCGTGCACGGTCGGATTGAGGATCGGGCACAGCGCCTCGACCCGGCGGTCGAGATTGCGCGGCATCATGTCGGCCGATGAAATGTAGACGGCGGCTTTGGCGTGCGGCAGGCCATGTCCGGCGCCGAAGCAGTAGATGCGGCCGTGCTCGAGAAAGCGGCCAATGATCGACTTGACCCGGATGTTGTCGGACAGTCCGGGGACGCCCGGGCGCAGGCAGCAGATGCCGCGCACGACAAGATCGATCGGCACGCCGGCGCTCGAGGCCTCATAGAGCGCGTCGATGATGTCGGGGTCGACCAGCGAGTTCATCTTCATCCAGATCGCCGCCGGCCGGCCGGCTTTGGCATGCGCGATTTCCTCATCGATGTGTTCGTGGATCCGCTTGCGCAGCGACAAAGGCGAGACCGCCATGCGCTCAAGCTCGGCCGGCTCGGCATAGCCGGTCACGAAATTGAAAATGCGGCTGACATCGCGCGCGATGATCGGATCGCAGGTAAAGAAAGACAGGTCGGTATAGATGCGCGCGGTGACCGGGTGATAATTCCCGGTGCCGACGTGCACATAAGACGCCAGTGATGCGCCTTCGCGCCGGACCACCAGCGACAGCTTGGCATGGGTTTTCAGTTCGATGAAGCCGAACACGACCTGCACGCCGGCGCGCTCGAGGTCGCGCGCCCAACGAATATTCGCCTCTTCGTCGAAGCGCGCCTTCAATTCCACGAGCGCGGTCACCGACTTGCCGGCTTCAGCGGCTTCCGCCAGCGCCCTGATGATCGGCGAATCCGCCGAAGTGCGGTAGAGCGTCTGCTTGATCGCGACAACGTCGGGATCTCGCGCGGCCTGCTGCAGAAAGTTGACCACCACGTCGAAAGATTCGAACGGATGGTGGATGATGAAATCCTTCTGCCGGATCGCCGCCAGGCAATCGCCGCCATGATCGCGGACCCGGCCGGGATAGCGCGGTGTGTAGGGCTCGAATTCGAGATCGGGCCGGTTGAGACTGGCGATCTGGCCCATCTCGTTGAGCGCCAGTACACCGTCCACCGTGAACACGCTGTCGTCCGACACATCGAGCAGGCGCTGCACGAAACGGCGCAATTCGACCGGCATGGTCGCCTCGATATCGAGCCGGATCACCGACCCGCGTCGCCGCCGCTTGAGCGCGGTCTCGAACAGGCGGACCAAGTCTTCGGCTTCTTCGAGAATTTCGACTTCAGAATCGCGGATCACGCGGAATGCGCCGAGGCCTTTAACGGCATAGCCCGGGAACAGCTTGGCGATGAACAAGCTGGTGACGCCTTCGAGCGAGATCAGCCGGGCCGCACCGCCCTCCCCCGCTTCCGGCAAGCGCGCAAACCGCTCGATCCGGTTCGGCATGCGAATGAGCGCGTTCATCGCCTTGCCGTCTTTGCTGCGGGCAAGCTGCAGCGCGATGGTAAAGCCGAGATTGGGAATGAACGGGAACGGGTGCGCCGGATCGATGGCGAGCGGCGTCAACAACGGAAACACATGGGCGAGAAAGTAGTCTTCGAGCCAGGCTTTCTCGCTACGCGTCACATCCGGGCCATCGACCAGCACAATGCCGGCTGCGGCCAGTTCGGCTCGCAGCTCGCGCCATTGCGCCTGCTGGTCCTGCACCAGGACCGCCACGGCTTCGGCGATCCGCACCAGCTGCTCGGCGGGAGTAAGTCCTTCCGGGCTCTTGCTGGTGATGCCTTCGCGCACCTGCGCGCCAAGGCCGGCCACGCGCACCATGAAGAATTCGTCGAGGTTGTTGGCCGAGATCGCCAGGAACTTGAGCCGCTCAAGGAGCGGGTTCCTGCGGTTCGCGGATTCCTCAAGCACGCGGCCATTGAAATCGAGCCAGGACAACTCGCGGTTGATAAACCGATCGGGGGCCACGGCTAGATCGGAAGCCGGCTGGCGCGGCTGCGGTTCCTCCGGGCGCGGCATTTCGAGCCGCCGGGCGGCGACCGATTCCCGAGGTGAAACAGCAACTTGACTCGCTTCCGCCATTGCCGATCCGTGTTCGTCCAAAGCTAGATTGGCCACTTTCGTTTACGATCCGATGAATGCCGCCGAACACATAAGGCGGCCGCGCAAGCAGCTCCGTCAAGTCCGGCGCATTTCGTCGAATTCATCATGTAACTATGCGGTCAGCTGCAGTCACGGAACAGTTCCGCCGCCAAAGCACGACTGGGCGGCCGTCCTCGTCGCAACGCCTCTTCGTCCAAAGCGACGACCGCGGCACGAGCTGCGGCAAACGAGCGCTCGATGCGGGTTGTGAGGTAACTGACCACGCTATCATCCAGGATAATCTGGCGATCGGCGGCAAGTTTCAGCACGACGCCGCGCAGCAGGGCGTCGTCGGGCGCGTGCAACAGCGCGGTCGGCATGGCCCGCAGCCGCGAAACCACGTCCGGCGTCGATATTTGCCAAGCCGATGGCGCGATGCGCGCCGTGAACAGCAGGAAGACCTGCTCCTCACGCGCTAAGTTCAGCAGGTGGAACAGCGCGCGTTCGTCGGTGCTCACGCTGGCGTCCTCGACCACGAGCGCGCCGGTCGCCAGCATCCCCGGGAGATCGAATCCGCCAATCTTGTCGGCCGAAACGACGCGCGCGCCTGCGATCGTCGCCCAGATCGTGGCCAAATGCGTCTTGCCCGACCCCTCCGGTCCAATGAGCGCGACGGCGCGCGACGGCCAATCCGGCCACGAATCGATCAGCGCCAGCGCCGCGGCATTTCCCGGCCCGGACAAAAAGTCTTCGCGTGCGAAGCTTTCCGGATGATCGAGCGCGAGCGCGAGCTGGCGGGGACGAGACACAATCCTGTTCCAAGCCGGTGCCTGCGCAGACATTCCACTATTGTTCCGAGGACATTATGACGGCGGCTTGCCGATATAGAGCGGACTGGCGAAGTAGCGCGCCAGCGCGAAGCGGATGAGCACTCCGGAGCCGGCCGCCAGCGGCACCGCCAACAACAGACCGACGAAACCGAATAGATAGCCGAACGCGAATAGGGCGAACATCAGCCAGACCGGGTGCAATCCGATACTTTCCCCGACAAGCTTCGGCGCCAGCACGTTGCCTTCGAGAAACTGGCCGAACAGAACGATGCCGGCGACGATCACGATGCGCGTCCAGTCTGGAGCAAATTGCGCCACAGCCACGCCCATCGACAGGATAAGCGCGGTCAACGAGCCGACATAGGGAATGAAACTGACCAGGCCCGATATCACCCCGATCAACAGCCCGAAGCTCAGGCCGGCAAGGGTGAGCCCCGTCGCATAATACGAGCCAAGGATCAGGCACACGCCAGATTGTCCGCGCACATAGGCGGCAATCGTGGCGTCTATTTCACGGCCGAGACCGCGAACGGTTTCTCGCTGCGGCAGCGGCACCAGTCGATCAATCGCGGCAACCATGCGATCCCAGTCGCAGATCAGGTAAAAAGCCACCACCGGGGTAATGATCAGAAGCGAGAAAATTGAAATCAGCGCCTGGCCCTTGGCCCAAAGCGAGGCAAGCAGTCCAGTCAGATATCCGACGGTCTGGTTCATCAGATTGCCGACGGAGTTGTCGGAGCTAATCAGGTTGTCGCCGATGATGCGCTTGATCCAGGGATGGCTCGGGTCGCTCACGAAGGCCTGGAGGCGCAGTGCATAAGCCGGCGCGTCGTCGATGAACGCGGACAACTGCCGCGCCAAGACCGGTGCGATCAGCAGC
>Ga0126383_10001475_pt1 | contig 14683 bp, 12 predicted proteins | sample PanSoiMetPlot_35_FD_96882 | JGI IMG/M metagenome (GOLD analysis project Ga0126383, IMG submission 96882) | Tropical forest soil microbial communities from Panama - MetaG Plot_35 | ecosystem: Environmental > Terrestrial > Soil > Tropical forest > Bulk soil | place: Panama | collected 2016-02-17
ATGACAGTGCTGGTGCACATGCCACTGGCCACCGCCCTCGACACGCGCCATGACGCCAGCGCGCTGCGCTCCGAACGAGTCGTCCTTCGTGCGGCCACGGGCGTGGTCGTGACCAGCGAGTGGACCCGGCAGCAGGTCCTGACCCGATACGAGATCCCGGCCTGCCGGGTGCACGTCGCCAGGCCGGGCGTCGACCGGGTCGCTGTCCCCGCGCGGCCCGTCCCGGGTCAGCTGATGTGCGTCGGAACTCTTGGTCGCCACAAGGGGCAGGACCTCCTCGTCGAGGCGCTCGCCGAGCTGAGTGACCTGGACTGGCATTGCGAGCTGGCCGGACCGCTCGACCGCGATCCGGAGTTCGTCGGCCACTTGCAGACCCGTATCACTGACCTCGGCTACGGTCGCCGCGTCCGGCTCGCCGGCGTCCTGACCGGCGCAGCGCTCAGCGACGCGTACACCACCGCCGACCTGCTCGTAGTGCCGTCCCGCTCGGAGACCTACGGCATGACCGTGACCGAAGCACTCGCGCATGGCCTACCCGTCATCGCCGCCGCCGTCGGCGGGCTGCCCGAGGCGCTTGGCTGCGCCGGAGACGGCACGCTGCCCGGCCAGTTGGTACAGCCCGGCGATGCGGTCGCCCTCGCCGCGGCGCTCCGAGGCTGGCTGAGTGACGATCGCTATCGGCAGCGGCTACGGGCCGCCGCACGACAGCGGCGGTCAACCTTGCCTGGCTGGGAACAGACCACGCAAACGATAGCGAACGCGCTGATCCGCGCACGGTGAGCTCGCGCTCGTTGGACACTGACGTCAATCGGTGAACGCGCGCAAGGTCTGGCGCGTTGCGCGCACCGTGTCGCGTGCCTGTTCGGCGATGGCACGGTACTCCTCCCGCCGATCGGGGCGGTTGGCTGCCAGTTCCTCATAGGCGCGCGCGACTTGTTCCTCGTTGACGATGAGGGCCTGCAGTGCGATGCGGGTCCGCCCGCGCAGGGCGCCGCGCCGTTCGATCAGCTTGCCGGGTTCAGGCCACCAGGCCGCTAGCCTTCGTTCGCTTTCCGCTGATGCGCGGTCGGCAGCCGCCTGCTCCCGCTCGCGATCCGCTCGCTCTCGTATCACGCCCCCCTCCTCGCGGCTCAGGCGCTCTGCGCTCAGCGCCAGCAGTTCGCGGGCCCGGGCAATGTACTCCAGCGCGTGCCGATCCGCGGTCTCGACGGGATGGCCCTTGCTTCGCGCCCGCTCATCGAAGGCGTTCTGGCGCTCGACAAGCTCGCGCTCGCGCTCGTCGGCGCGGCGCTCGCGCTCGTCGGCGCGGCGGTCGCGCTCGTCGGCACTGCGCTGGCGCTCGTCGGCGTCACGCTCACGCTCGTTGGCTTCCCGCTCCCGCGCTGCAGCTATGCGCTCGCGCTCGTCGGCCTTGTGCTGGCGCTCATCGGCTGCCTTCTCGCGCTCATCGGCCGCAAGCGTGCGGTCAGCCAGGGACTCGGACTCGGGTGACACCGAAGGCCGACCCTGGGCTGGCTTCTTGCGTTCCACCATCCCAGCATGTACCCATAGCAACCCGCCCGGCAGCCGACCTTGCCCCACCCGACTGGGGCGCGATGTGCCGATGTGCGTACTGCGGGCATCAGCAAAGGTCAGTGCGCGACATCCGCCATGGCGGACCTGGAGGTCAGCAACCGACGGAGTTGATCAAGGTCCGGGCGCGGCGCAAATCAGGTAATTCAGGGCCAACAGCGGAGCGTAGCGCCCGGGCGTTTGATCGTCAGACCTGCGGCTCGTCACTGGCCGCCGGGCTGGCCGTCCGTCTTAGGTTGGCGGGCACAGGACGACGAACGGCACCGAGGCCCCGCTGATGATGACCTTCCCCTGTTTGATGGGCACTGGTACGGGCTTTCCATTAGCCATCGCCGCCTTGATTTCTTCAGCCAGCTCTTCTAGGCCTTCGGGGGTTTGCAGCTTCGCCCTGCCGGCAAGGCGGTAGAAGTTTTCCGGATTGCTGTGCAGGTCCGGACCATGCGGCGACGGCAAGTACACGACTGGGCCGCCGCCGATCGCAATGCCGTTGGGGCGGGTGCCGAGGATGCGATAGCGGCTCAAGAACACCGCGCTGCCCGCCGACCGCGGCGATAACACCAGGGTGCCGAACAGTGGATGCACCACCTGCAGCTTGACCGGGACGGGAGGCGTCGGCAGGTCCGCATGCGGGGCTTTGAGTTCCCAGGTCGTAGGGTCAGCCTGGATTCTCACGGCGTCAAACATCAGGTTTCTCCTTTTCATCGTGCCGGATGGCTTTTACGGCGGGGTCAGGCCCAGATGTGCGCCGATAGCGGCGGCCTCAGTGCGGTTATGCGCGCCAAGCTTCTTAAAGATGTGGGAGACGTGCCCGACCACAGTTCGCTCACTGATGGCGAGGGAGCGGGCGATCTGACGGTAGCTGTCGCCCCGCACGAGCAAGGCCAGCACGTCACACTCCCGCGTGGTGAGGTCGAACCGAGCGACCGCCTCGGCAGCGCTCGGCGACGCCCGAATCTGCCGCATCATGTCGGTCAGCTTCGCCTTCCGGGCGAGCCCGCCTGCCAGGGTCAGCATGGGCGCTGACCCCAGCTGGACGGAAAGGCTCTCACTGGCGGCTAAGGCGCGGACCGCCTGATCGCGCCGGCCCGCCCGGATTGCGGCCGTGGCCTCTCGCAGCCGGGTGTACGCCTCTCGATACGGCTGCTCGAGTGTCTGCCAGGCAGTTGCTACCGCCCGCCACATCGCCCGATCATCGGTGCCTTGCTTACGTGCGCTTTCCGCGGCCGTCATGGCCGCGAATGCTGCCACTTCCGGCTGCTCACGGCCGTGCTCCTCGGTGATGGCTCGGGCGCGCATAGCGAAGCTTGCCGCGGCCGTCTCCCAGCCCACAGCCATGTGTGGAGGACGGGCCACCTCCGGTAGCTCTGCGAGGTCAGCACCGATCCGTGCGCCGTTGGCGAGCAGCCGGACCTCCTCCACTGGCAACGTTGCGCCTGCTAAGGCCGCTAACCCGGCTAGCACTTCTTCGCTCGCCGTGACTAGGTCGCCATCGTGAAGCGCTAGCTCGGCAAGGCAGGCATGCAGTTGCGCATGCAGGTGCGGGTCGTCGGCCGACGTCTTGAGCGTCGCGGCAACCTCACGCGCCCGATCCCGCTCGCCGCGGCCGACGGCCAGTTCCATCTGCATCAACTGCAGGAAGCCGGTGCCACTCGCTGGTGCATCACCCACCAACTCGTCGAGGAGCCCGTCGGCCTCCGACCATCGCCCGGTCGCGGTCAGCACCATCAAGGTGTTGTAGTCAAGCGCTCTCGTCAGGGGTGGCGGGGCGGTCAGTGCCTGGGCAGCCTGCCGCCCCGTCCGGGCGACGTCGAGAGCCTCGGCGCAGCGCCCAGCTGTGTAGAGCAGATGCACGTGATTGGTCGCGGCACGGATGACGCCTTCGACGTTCCCGGCCGCAATGGCGAGCGAGAATGACGTCCGCAATGCCGCAAGACCGGCCTCCAGCTCGCCATGCTGAGCCTGGATGATGCCGAGGATCGCCAGGCCACGCGCGTATTCGGCCTCAGCACCCACCAGCTGCGCCATCGCCACGGCCTCCTCAGCGGGCGGCCTGGCCTGCCGGCCTTCGCCCAGCAGGAGCCGCCAGCTGGCGAGCGCGGCAAGCAGGCGGGCTTCCAGTGCGGATGGCGGTCCGACTTCGAGCAGCGCAAGCGCCTCACTTGTCGCCTCGACTGCCGCCCTTGGATCGTCCGCCTCCCAGCGGTAGCGCCCGAGCCGTTCAAGGAGGCGCGCTCGCTCAGCGCCGACAGCGCCATCCAGGGCGGCCAGAATATGTTGAGCAGCGCGTTCTGGATGGCCCGCCCAGCTCGCCGCTTGCGCCGCCTCCTCCAGCAGCGGCGGACCAGCCTCCGGAAGCCACAGGGCCTGGTTCACGGCTGCGGTGTAAAACCGGTCGGCCTCTGGGTAGGCGCGCGCGGACAACGCTTGCCGCGCTGCGAGCAGGGCAGCGGGCGCGGCCCGGTCCGGGCGGTCGGCGAGCTGCCAGTGTGTGGCGAGCAGGGCATGATTCGGTTCGGCGCTGCCTGCCAGCGCCTCGGCTACGCGCAGATGCAGCCGACGGCGTTCACCCGGCAGAAGCTGGCTGTAGAACACCTCGCGGATCAGGTCGTGGCCGAACGCGTATCTCTCGCCGACCGCGGTCAGAAGCCGACGGCTGACGGCCTCGCGGGCTGCCGTCAGCAGGTCGTCCTCCTCTAGCGGAACCGTGGCCGCGAGCAGCTCATGAGACAGCCCGCCGTCGTTCACGCAGACCTGGTCGATGATCATCCGTACCGGCCGTGGCAGGAGGGCTGCCCTGGCCAGCACTGCCTCGGTGATGGACGGCGGCGGCCACCTGGCACCCGTCCTGGCCAATTCCAGTGCGTACAGCGGGTTACCGTCGGCGGCTCGGACCACAGTGTCGACCCGGTCGGGTCCGCCACCGGGCGGCACCAGGCCAGTGACCAGTTCGGCCACCTCGGAAGGAGCGAGCCCGGATAGCCGCAGCCGCCGCACTCGGGGGCGCAACTGCAGGCCGGTGAGCCAGCCTCTGGCCGCTTCGTTCAGATCCTCCTCACGCAACGTCACGACCAGCAGCACCGGTAGGTCTCGCAGCCGGACGGCCAGGAAGGCCAGCAGTTCCCAGGAGGACTCATCGGCCCAGTGCAGGTCCTCCAGGATCGTCACCAGCGGCCCTGGCTCCGTCAGCTCGGCGAGCTGCCACACCACCCGCTCGAAGAGGCGATGTCGCGCAACCGCTGCTGTGGAGGGATCATCGTCGAGCAGCCACTGCGCGCGCTCGCCCAGTGCGGCCACGAACGGCCCGTACGCTAGTGCCGCACCGGCCAGCGGGGCGGACTCCCCGATCAGGACTCGCGCCTGGCCGGCTGGCGGCCCCACACCTTCCACCAGATCTTCCACCAGGCGGCTCTTGCCGATGCCCGCCTCTCCGGTGATCAGCAAGACCTGCGAATGGCCTGCCACGGCGCTCGCATAGGCAGCCGAAACGGCGTCCCGCTCCGTGGCCCGCCCCACCATCGGCACTGTTGCGGCCACATTTAAAGTGTCCGCGCTGCAGCGCCGTAGTCAAATCCATGCGGGCCCGAATAGGACCTGCCCGCCGATGTGGCCGCTGCCCCATTCGGCGACTCCTCTTCGAGGGCATCGGGCGCGGCATGGCGTCAGTGGGGAAGCATTGAAGCCCGCAAGTGGACAGCGTTGCCGCTCAGGCTTCAGGAACGGCTGCATCGCCGAATACGAAGGCGAAGCATCGACTGCCGGTCGCCCGGCACGTTGATCCCGGTGTTCAAAGGCGGCGTCGCATTGGTGAGCGGGTTCTTGGTTCGCAACCCGACGATGCAAGAGCCCAAGGACGCCGCTCGTTGTGCGGCAGCGAGTGCTGGTCGTGCAGGGCAGTGGCACAGAGAAGTCGCTGCGTGTCCGGTCGACGAGAGCTCGGAATCGGGAACGGATTCGAGCGCACGCACCGTTTCGAGGAAACATACCGAGTAATCGGCCAAACGGAAGGTCCTATCACCCCCAGCCGTTAGCGGTTTGCCGGAGGATATGGACGATGAGGTCGGGCCGCACAGGGTATGGCGAGCGTTAATGAAAGCTCGGACCGAACGCGTCTTGCGTCGGATGTTACAGGTGAGTTTCTGGCAGTCAATCCGTGACCTCGTGCGCAAGCATCTCGGCCGGGTAGAATTTCCGCGTGTTGAGCTTAAGGCAGAGGAACCAGCTTTTTGTCGAGATCGCAGCGGCTGGCCTCGACCCTACTGAGTTTGACTCTGTTTTCGAAGAACGTGAGTGCGCGATCCGGCATCGTTCGTCTGGGTCACATTTCAGCTTTGTGCAGGCGCGGACGTTCTTGTACGCCTATTCGGTCATCGACGGACCTAGCACGGGGGCCGGTGAACCGACAGCGCGAACATGGGAGCAACTGCTCGAGCGGATCAGCTTCTGGGCCGAGGAGATCCGGTACGTCACGATGACGCCGGACCTCTGGCAGGAGCTAAAGCAGGCGCGGGCCTTGCTGCCTCTGGTAGCGAGCGAGCATGCGAGCAACACGCCATTCACGGCGGACGAACGAGCCGAGGTCGCGAGACAGATTGACCAGGTCACGGTATACATCCGCGAAACCTTTGAGCTGACCGCAGTGCAGATGACCGCCATCGAGCGCGGACTTGGCGAAGTAAAGGATGCCAGCAACCGGCTCGGACGTAAGGACTGGAAGTCGATTCTCTACGGCACGGCATTGAGCCTGGCCATCACCGACCTCGTGCCTGCCCACGTCGTGCAGACCATCCTGACCGCAGCCGTTGGAGGGCTGGCTCACCTGCTCGGCCTGGGCCCGACGCCACCCCCCGTGGCTGCCTAGCAAACCCACGTACCACGTTCGCGACTGGTGGCGGTACCGGGGAACGAACCACGACGCCGAACTCTGGCGTCAATCATGAGTGGCCTTTGAGATACGAACCCCAGTGGCTGCTGCAGCGGCTGGCTTGTGCTGGCCGCGTTCTTCGGCCGCCAACTCGGCGAGCACTTGGCTGGCAGCGTCGTCAAGCGCATGCAGTGCGCGAATGACGTCTTGTTCTGGGATGGGCAGCGCCCGTCGCAGTCGGTTCATGACCTTCGCGAAGCTGATCCGGGCGGCGTGGTGGGCGGCCAGGCCTTCGTCGGTGAGGGTGACGAGGACGGACCGGTTATCGAGCGGATTTTCCGAACGGCGCGCATGGCCGCGGCTGGCCATGGCCTGGACATAGTCCGACACGGTCGTGAGAGGCATGCCTACGACGATCGCTAGTTCGCTGATGGTCAGCGGGCCGACTTTGAACACCGCGCTGTAGATCGCATAGTCATCTGGCCGCAAGTCGGTGTTGGCCATCGCCTGGCGGAGCAGGACCCGAACCCGGTTGCTGGCTGCGAATAGGTCAAACAACAGAGAGATCCGGCGGTGCCGGGGCGTAGCGCGAGTGTGCTCTGTCACAGTCGGTGCGCCAATCAGGAGCCGTATCAGAAGGCAGAGTTCATTTACTCCGGACTCGGAGTGAATAACTCCGAATCCGGAGTATAATCCACCTCGGCGCCTGTGCAGCTCGCGACCCGGCGATCGAGCTCCACGTAGGGCACGCCTGAGAGGGCTGAGGGAATGGCTCGGAGGTCACCGCTGAAGCGGCTCACCGTCCTGTGTTTCGCGCTGGTCACGATCGTGGTCGCTAGTTCCGGCTGCTCGCCCGCAAGCTCGCCGTCTCATACCGCCGCGCAAACCAGCCCTCCCCAGCAGACCGCGCCGTACTGCGGAGTGATCACTGGCCGACACCGGTACATCGCGTCGCCTCCGGCCCCTAACGCGGTCCTGCTCCTGGGCGCCGGCCCGCGGGGGATCGTGCTCGGCGGGCAGGCGAACGGCGGAATCTGCCAGGTTCTGCCGATCGCACAACAGCTCGCAAGACGCGGCTATCACGTCGCAGCGTTCGACTGGAATGCCAATGCCACTAACTTTGGCGCGGACATGACCAGAGCAACGCAAGCTCTGGTCGCTGACGGCGCGCGCCGGGTGGTTCTGGGAGGCTTTTCCCGTGGCGCCCTGGTCGCACTCGGGGTCGCATCCTCACTCGGGCCGGCGATCGTGGGCGTGATCTCGGTCAGCGGCGGGCCGTCGCCGAGCGAGGGATTCCCGACCATCGCTTCCCTGGCTACCTTCCCCGGACCGGTACTGCTGGTCAGCAGCCAAGACGACCCCGTCTTCCCACCCGGAACCAGTGCCGCTATCGCGGCAGCGCACCACGGGCCTGACACCCTGGTCGTGGTGCCCGGTAACGAACACGCGCTCGAGTTGCTCGATGGGCCCTACTCACATCGCATCAACAGCGCCATCGACGCATTCCTCGCTGCAGAGCTGTGAACTGAACGCCGGCCGCAGCATGCCCTCCAGCTCTAGTGATCCCGGTTCGGCGCGCCCGCGCGTTGTCGGGTGGCACGTAGCGGAGCTAGCGAAGACCGAGGACGGTGAGGAGAGCTTCGTCGATGCCCCACTGCTGTTCGGGGCTAACATGACCGACGAGTTCGCCTAGTCTGCCTGCGTCAACTGCGCCGACCTGTTCGACAAGCACTCGAGTTGCCTTGCCGAGCAGATCGATTTCTGGGCGGAACGAGGCAGCTCGAGCATTTGTCGATGTGGGGGCGACAAGTACCACAGACCGCGGCAGCAATTCGTTGGCCTGAACGATCACTCCATAGCGCCGGCCGTGCTGCTCGTGACCGGTGCCTTGAGGAGGACGAAACACGTATACGTCACCGCGGAGCACGCATGCTCTCCATGAATGCAGCGACCTCGAGCATCTCGCGCCGGTCGTCCTCGTCGGCTTCTAGGTCCGCGACTTCGGCAGCTAGGTCAGCACGTCGCCGAAGGCGGCTTGCGCTGTCGAGGATGGCGCGTCGGATCGCCTCAGACCTACTGACACCTGTGGCTTCCAGCTGGGCGAGCGCCTTCATGGCCTCTGGGTCGAGGCGAACGCTGATAGCAGACGACATGGCCAAGATTGTATCACGTTTCGTCATACAGACCTGGTGGTCGGCGTTTCGCTTGGCGTGAGGCCAGCCGTCGGCAATCGCGGGAGGGCACCGGAGCACTGGGTATGTTCTAGGCCTCACGAGTGCCATGGGGTCGATCGTGGCCTGCGGCGGTGTGACCGGATGCCCGGCGCCCCCAGCGGCGGGAGGGGAGCCACCGTGGCCACGGGCATGGGCGCATCGCGCGGGTCGTACACGATTACCGGCGGCGAACAGGGCAAGCGGAGGCTGGACCTGCTCGCGGAGATCATGCGGCCCACCACACTACGGCTGCTGGACGACGCCGGGCTGCACCGCGGCGACCGGTGCCTGGATCTGGGCTGCGGCGGCGGCAACGTCGTGCTGGACATGGCCCGCATCGTCGGCCCGAATGGGTCGGTGACCGGGGTCGACTTCGACCCGCAGGTCCTGGAGCTGGCGCGCCAGGACGCCAAGGACGCGGGCCTGGGTAACGTCGAGTACCACGCCACCGACGTCCGCGCCTTCGACGGCGGGCCATTTGACCTGGTCTACGCGCGGTTCCTACTATCACATCTCAGCGACCCAGAAGATCTTCTGGTCAGGATGCGGCGGCTGGTCCGGCCCGGCGGCCGGATCGTGGTCGAGGACACCGACCACTCCGGCTCCTACTGCCACCCGTTTGATGCGGCCAACGCCCGGTTCGTCGAGCTGTACACCGAGGTGGTGCGCCGCGGCGGCGGCGATGCTGACCTCGGCCGTCGGCTGCCCGCGATGGTACTGGCGGCTGGCCTTGGCGACGTCGGCTGGAACGTGTTCCAGCCCGTGCACGCCAGCGGCCCGCACAAGCACATGACGGCGGTGACGATGGAGCGGATCCGGCCCGCCGTGCTTCGCTATGGCCTGACCACCAGTCAAGAGGCCGACGCGATCATCACCGGCATGTACGCGTTCGCGGCTGACCCCTTCACGCTCGTCGGGATGCCGCGCATGGTGCAGGTCTGGGAACTGCATGACATGTCATTAGCCGGGTCTCCCGGCTACCGGATCGCGGTCACCTGCTGTCATCGGGGTCCGGATATGGACCCACAGGCACGTGCTCAAGCATCTTGACCTGGTGGGCGGTACTGGGATTGAACCAGTGGCCTCTTCCGTGTCAGGGAAGCGCTCTCCCGCTGAGCTAACCGCCCATCGAGGCGGAAGCGGGAATCGAACCCGCGTACAGGGCTTTGCAGGCCCTTGCCTAAGCCACTCGGCCATTCCGCCACAGGCCGACCCATTCGAGTCGGGCCGGTGCCGAAGAGCCGAGCTGACCGTCAGCGCGCGAGACGGCTTCCGGCACCTCGGAGCGGACGACGGGATTCGAACCCGCGACCCTCACCTTGGCAAGGTGATGCTCTACCAACTGAGCCACGTCCGCATGCCCTCCCGGCGCCCGCGCTGGGCACGCCAGCGTTCCGGGGTGCGTTCAGAAACTGTAGCCGATCCTGACCGGCGGGCAAACTCGCATACCCGGATAGGCCGCCACGCAGCGCCGCTCAGCTGCCTGCGGCCAGCGCGTGCGCTAGCGTCAGAACCGTGCCGGTGTGGATCAACGGGGAACTGCTTCCCGACAGCGAGGCCAGGATCTCGGTCTTCGACCACGGGCTGGTGGTCGGCGACGGGGTTTTCGAGACCGTCAAGGTGGCAAGTGGCCAGCCGTTCGCGCTGACCCGTCATCTGGCCAGGCTGTCAGCCTCCGCCGTCGGCCTCGGCCTGCCCGCCCCGGACCTCGACCAGATCAGCTCGGGCGTGGCGGCGGTGGTCGGAGCGTACCCGGGGATGGCGCTGGCGAGGCTTCGCATAACCGTCACCGCGGGCCTTGCGCCGCTTGGATCGGAACGGGGTAATTCGTCCCTCACGGCCGTCATCGCGCTCGCAGAGCAGCGTCCGCCTACGGACGTCGTCGACGTTGCGGTCGTGCCCTGGACGCGAAACGAGCGCGGGGCGGTGACCGGTCTCAAGACGATCTCGTATGCCGAGAACGTGCGCGCCCTGGCCTACGCGGCCGAGCGCGGCGCCGCCGAGGCGATCTTCGCCAATACGGCCGGGAACCTGTGCGAGGGGACCGGCACCAATATCTTCGTCGTCCGGGGTGGCCGGCTGGTGACGCCGCCGCTTTCGGCGGGCTGCCTGGCGGGAGTGACCAGGGCGCTGGTTATCGAGTGGGCCGGAGTGGCCGAGGAAGACGTGCCCATCGGGGCGCTCGCAGCCGCCGATGAAGCATTCCTAACCGGGACAACCAGGGACGTGCAGCCGATCCGGAAGGTAAATGGCTCCTTGCTCCCGGTGGCCCCGGGCCCGGTGACCCGGAAGGTAGCGGACGCTTTTGGCATGCGGGCGGCTGAATCGCCCGATCCATGAAATGGCCATGCCTGTGCAGGCATGGCCATATTCACTACCCGATTGGGTCATGCTCGCCAGAGCAGTTCGTCCAGTTCGCCGTCCACGTCGACGTACTCGCTCTCGTGGCCGGGCGCGATGACCTCGTAGGTCCGGGTAAGGAACGCAGCGGTGGAGTCACGGGGGGCTTCGAACTGGGCCTCGCCGAAGGGTGACGACAGCGCGATGTTGAGCACTTCATCCTCGCCGTCATCGCCGGGCCACACCTGGACATCGCCCTCACCCGCAGGGCCTTCAAGTCCGACAGCCAGCAGGTCGCGGGCAAAGATCCACTCGACCGGCTCATCAGTCCCGACGTGGAACGCCATGCGGATCGCATACGGGTCCTCGGCACTGTAGTAGAGGCTCGCCACGAGAGGGACAGCTCCGTGGTCGGGAACCACCAGGTTCAGGCCGAGTTCGGCGGACACGGTCACACTGCTGTTCATCATCGGGTCAGACCTTTGCCTTGTCGTGTCCCGGATTGCCGGGCTTCACATATTGGTGCGCGGTTGCCCTGTCACATAGGACATCGCGTGTCCCGCGGAATTGGTTTCGCGGGATCTTGATTCCGCGAAAGAAGTCGCTCGTAACCTCGGGCACCGGTCAACAAACCGGCTACGACGTGGTCAAACGCTTCTCGCAATAAAACACCGATTTAGACGCAGGATCATCCCGGCGGGTAACAGGCATCAGTTGTGACCTTCGTCTCAGGAGGGGTGGGGAAGGCCGGTTGGAGCACCGTGCTGTAACCGAAGGATACTTAGGCCAGGAGAGCCGTGCTGCTTTCACCGAGAAATAGCCAGTCTGTCCAGCTGAGAGCGCTATGACGCAGGTAATTAGATAAATAAATATGTCCGGACTTTGTATGCTTTCTTGTTCATCCGGACCCACCGTCTGGGTCGTCCCACCGGCGGGTGACGTGGGCTGCCAGCGCTCGGCCCACGTCCCGGCGCGCCGGGCGCTTGAGCGCGACCTGGCGGCCGCGTTTGGCGCTCCGGCCGACCGCTGTCATGCGCTACGCTGAGATCGCTCTGCGGCCATATGACCTAGTGAGCGCGCGTCAGCCGCGGTCACGTCGGCGAGCGTGCGCGCCGCGGGGCAACGGATCTCAGGGCGATTGGCTCAGCGGGAGAGCGCCTCGTTCACACCGAGGAGGTCACTGGTTCGATCCCAGTATCGCCCACCCTGGCTTCGTAGATCAGCCCCGGATTTCTGCCGGGGCTGACGCGTGTCGCGTGCGAGCTGGTACCGCTGCGCCGTCGTCGAGTGCGGCTGAAGCACCCGCGGGGGCATGCGTTCCTGCTGGCCCTTACGGATCGTTTACGTGGTCCGGTGCTTTCCTGGTGCCGGCCCGGGTACGCCGAGTAACGCTTAGTAACTAGACTGGCCGGCGGCAGCTACGGGGAGTGACGAGCGGGCTGCATTGGTGGCGCCACGTAACGGGGGTTCGGGTGTTCGGAGTGAAGCGGCCCGCGCAGCAGCCCGGTGACGATCGATCCGAGGCGAGCGATTCAGTCGGGTCCAGTCCGAACGGGACCAGTCCGAACGAGATCAGCGCGAACGGCGCTAGCCCGACCGACAGCGAGCCCGCTGGCGCTCGCGCGGCAGCTGCGGACCCTGGCACTCAGCCACCGGGGTCCGGCGATGAATCGCCCGTACTCGGAAGCAGCCCGCGCGGGCCTAGCGTCAGGCTTATCGCGCTGGGCACGGCGGCCGCGTGCGCCATCACGGCCGGCGTGGTATTCGCGGTGACACAGTCAACGACCACCCAGCCGGGCAAGGCCGGGTCCGGGCAGGGCGCCCACGCCGCTGGCCCGATCCATCTCACAGCGATCTCGCCCGCCAGCCAGACGACCGGAGTCGACGGGGCCAATCCGATCGTCGTGACCTTCTCGGACGGCATGTCGCCGAGTTCGCCGAAGCCGAAGATCACCCCGAGCGTGCCAGGGAGCTGGACGGCGGAGGGCGACTCGCTGATCTTCGCGCCGTCGACTGCATTCCAGCCATCCACGAAGGTGACCGTCAGCGTTCCGGCCGGGCCGTCGGGCGTCCGCTCGGCCAACGGCGGGCTGCTGACCTCGGGGGTGACGTCGAGTTTCACCACCGGTACCTACAGCCAGGCAGGGCTAGCTGTGCTCCTGGCGCAGCAGGGCTACCTGCCCCTGACGTGGGGACCCGAGCGTGTCGGCATCGCCCTGGCGGGACAGCAGGCGGAGGATCCAGCTGCCGAGACGCCGCAGGGCCTCGCGTACGACCCGCCGCTGGGGACCTTCACCTGGGACAGCGGCTATCCGTCCACGCTGCACGACCAGTGGTCGCCTGATCAGGCCAACCCATTGCTGGCCGGTGCGGTCATGGCGTTCCAGTCAGAGCACAACATGACGCTCGACGGCAACGTGACGCCGCAGCTGTGGAAGGCCTTGTTCGTGGCGCAGCAGCGCGGCGAGCGGAACGCCAACGGCTATACCTACGCCATCGCCAGCAAGGGATCGCCCGAGCAGCTGACGATCTGGCACAACGGCGCGATGGTGCAGCAGAGCCTCGCCAATACCGGCATCCCTGTGTCCCCGACCGTCGATGGCACTTTCCCTGTATACGAGCGGTTCCGCAACACGATCATGAGCGGCACCAACCCGGACGGCAGTCACTACTCAGATCCGGTGCAGTACGTCGCCTACTTCAATGGCGGCGACGCGGTCCACTACTTCCCTCGCGGTTCCTATGGATCGCCGCAGAGCCTCGGCTGCGTGGAGCTCGACTACTCCGACGCCCAGCACGCCTATCCTTATCTGACCTACGGCAGCCTGGTCACCGTCGTGAGCTAGTGGACTCATAGGAGTCCCGCTGGCCCAATGAGGCCAGATACGCTGTCCCTGTTTCATACCCTCGGTACGGGCCTGAACCTGTATCCGATTCTTTACCGTTCTCACGGCGAGATGTCAGGGTCTGCATCTAAAGTCACTGGCACGGGTCCCCTGCGTGTCAGGCGTCGACCCTGGGGTGACCGCACGCCGTCAGCAGCGGAGCGGGGGACTGGTTACGAGGGAGACTCCTGTGTCCACACTGACGGGTGCGCGCGGGCGGATCGTCGCCATCACCGGCGCGATCGTGCTCGTGCTCGCCGCCGGTGTCTGGGTCGCTCTCACGCGGGGTCCTGCGCAACCAGCAGCCGCGGCCGCCGGGCCGGGACCGAGCGCATCCGCGCAGCCCTCGGTCAGCCCGCTCGTCCTGCTATCGGCGACGCCGGCGAGCGGTGCCACGGGGGTCAGCGGATTCCCTGACATCGCGATCACGTTCTCAGCCCCGGTCGCTGCCGACTCGCCGCTGCCGACCATCACGCCCAGCGTGGCGGGAAGCTGGCAGGGCACCGGCACGGACGTGCTCCATTTCGTGCCCACTGCGGCCTTCAGCCAGCGCACGCACGTGACCGTCAGCGTGCCAGGCGGGCCGCAGGGCGTCCGGACTGCCGACGGCGGCCTGCTGGGCAGCACCGCGCGGATCAGCTTCGAAACCGGGGCCTACCAGCCAGCTCGTCTCCCCGAGCTGCTGGCCCAGCTCGGCTATCTGCCGCTCACCTGGACGGCAGCGGCCAGCGCGACGGTGCCCACGCCGGGCGACGTGCTCGGTCAGATAGCGGCTGCGTACGACCCGCCAGTGGGCTCGTTCAGCTGGCAGG
>Ga0126383_10001476_pt1 | contig 14677 bp, 18 predicted proteins | sample PanSoiMetPlot_35_FD_96882 | JGI IMG/M metagenome (GOLD analysis project Ga0126383, IMG submission 96882) | Tropical forest soil microbial communities from Panama - MetaG Plot_35 | ecosystem: Environmental > Terrestrial > Soil > Tropical forest > Bulk soil | place: Panama | collected 2016-02-17
ATAGCACTAGCCGTAGGCATCTTTACTCCGGCCGCTGCACCATATGTTGCTGCTCTTCTTGCCGCTGCATCAGCCATTGCTTGTTGAGTTGCAACTAATTGTTGATCCTGAAATGCTCGTTGATCCTGTGCAAGTTGACTTAAAAATTGTGTATGCTGAGTAGTTAACTGATTTTGAGCAGTTGCAAACTGCTTACCTAAGTTAGCGTATGCATCACCATAAATAGAAGAATGTGCTAATCCACGACCACCATAAGTATCAAGTAATTTCTGTTGATTTAGTGCATTTTGTTGTGCTAAATTATGTAAAGAACTAGCATAGTTAACACCTTCTTGTGCAGTTTTCTGCACATTAGAAGCAAGATAATCTGATAACTGTCTATGCATCGCGGCAAGTTGATCCTGATAAACAGTATCAGCACCTAAATACTGAGACAATGATGGAGTGGGAACAGTATTAATTAATCCTGTCGGACCTACTCCTGGATAACCTGTTGCTCCCGGAGCCGCATAAGTGTATGGCTGAAATGTTCCGCTAGCGCCAGGGGCACCCGCACCAACATGAGTAACAGCAAAACCAGGATTAAAAGCATTCTGTAAATAACGACCCGAAGTATACGTCGTCCAAGGGTTAAAATTGGTCCCCCTATTAGACATTTGGTATGCAATCCGAAGATTCGTGAGAGGATCAAATAACTGATTGTAGTTTCTTAATCCATACTCACGCGCACGGTTTACACCCATCTGACCTAGCATATTAATTTGTGCTAAGCCATATGAACGGTCGCCTGTAGCCGCATTAGGGTTATATGCATTCGCTCGTCCACCAGATTCCGCCATTACGATGCGGAACATATTTTCTAAACCTTGTCCCCTGAATCCAGCCTGTTGTAATAAATGAACAAGATTATAATCAGGAGTAGCAACTCTAGTAGGTCGTGCTCGAACATATTGACCCGTACTATTTGAGGCTACACGCCCACCTTCACCATAAGGAACAGGCATTTTACTTACTCCTGTTTAATCTACGTAATGCAGCAGCCTGGACTCGTTTCTTAGCATCACGTTCTCTATAACCTAGTTTGTCTACAGGGCCAACGGTAGGCATTGGACGTCCAGCACCATAATGCTTAACACCTGCGGCATACTTGTTAAAACCATCTTTCTCTTTAGTAGCCACGTATCCTTTACCCTCCGCTACCCATCGTTTCGCAATATCTGGATGCTGCGAAAACATAAATCGACGTTGGGCTTCGCTCTGAAATGGCATCGCCTACGCTACCTGTTCTGCGACGAATCCTCTAGAGCCAACCATAATGGTTAATGAGAAGATTCTATCAGGACCATCATTAACTGTTCCATGCGTAGTGATATCCATCTGATATCTAATCTGACGGAAACGTAATCCCTTGGGGAATCTAGCAAATCGTGAGAATTGCGAATCAGGAAATGGGATGGTATTGATAACGGACAATGGTGCTGTGACGGGATAACCCCAAGTCTTTAGGGCATTCCAAGGCGTAGCACTTAATGAGCCCCAAATGGTATCTACTCCAACAGTAATTGGTAAACATGTACCCTTTACAGAATTTGCTGTCTGAATTTGAGCGCCCCACCAGAATTGTCTCTTCCACTTTTCCTGTTGTGAAATGAAGTAGCGACCAACACGAATCTGGTGAGACATATCGTAAATCTTAGTTAAAATAGTACACGTCATTAATTCAGACTGAACGTTATCATACCCATCCTGAGACATATAAACTTTGGTATCAGTCGTAATACAAGATCCAGCAAAATATCTCGGGAAAGTATGCGCTGTAGGATTAACAGGCTCTAGAACCATAGGTCCGAAGTATTCACTGGTTTCCCAACGACTCCATGTTCTAGTCCTAAATCCAAAAGCATAAACTCTATGGTAATATCTAACTAATAATCTTGTCCCAAATACAGTCAAGAAAATAGGATTCGCAAATGTTCCAATTGAAGTACCATCATAGACAAAACTTACCTTAACATTGATACAACCAAAGTTAAATTTAAGTACCTCATAAATTCTACCATCATGGTAAAGATAGAGAATAGTCTCGAAAATAACAGCACAATGATGTGTAAAAACACCAATTGTCGTAGAGACAACTCTAACCGCTCCATCACTAGGGGCCGTAGTAAATGAGAATACATATGTTGAATTCTGCTTCAAACAGACAATTGTATTCTGGTAAACAATAATATCAACTAAATCTTGACCATCCCCAGGATTAATATCAATAAATCCTGCGGCTGCACTTGTCCAGTCAGTTAAATCTGTTGACTTACTAAAGTAAAGTCGTGAAGAGTTAGATGGTGCTGTTTCACCCGCGGCAGCAAATCCGCGATCCTTATAAATAAGAATCGTTTGCCCTCTAGGCATTCCTGCAACAATCGCAAATCCAGCACTAGGATTCCACTTACCAGAAGCAGTAGTAGAACCATTAGTTGCTAAAATCCAAACAAAACCAAAATACTGAACCGCACTAGTTGCTTGCAGATTTGCAGAAATTAAAGTCCACGCACCAGCACCTAGTTTAAAATAAGTACCAGTTGAATTAGATCCAATTAAATATGTACCTGTAGCAAACGTAAAATAACCAAGTAATAGGATTCCATTTGCGCCCCATGCGCCTGCTCCCGCAGAATCTGTTACAGGCGGTCTAACAACACATGATCCGTCAAGGTCTAATTCCAGATTAACGCAATCAAGGACTTCATTATCAAGGATAGCAGTAGAGTCGGAGATAGTATTCATGCCCCCAACAAAGGGGCCGATTTTGATGGGGTTATACAGTCCACCCGACATTAGAACATATCCTCTTGTCTAACGAAAATAGTGGGATAAAACTCATCAGTAAGTTTATTTTCGTCCTCAGCAAGTCCCTTAAGTCCGCTCTGGAACAAACCTTCTGAATAGTTAGCCGCTTGGAAGTTTTCATCCAACTCATACGCAGTACGTAAACAATACCGAACAATATGATCGTGATATTGAGCGGCTAATTCTGGAACATCAGAACCAGTAGTAACAGTAACAGGTACTCTGGAATAATAAATTACAATTCCAGCAGTTGTGCTCGTATCAGAAATAGGATACAGGTACATCTGGTTGGCCCATTGCCAGAAAAATTCTGGTTTACCAGTTTCTTGTCTATTTGGGTCGTCCCAACCAACTAATCTGTCATCTGCTTCCTGCATCCCAATGGGGACTAATCTATCACCCGCGACTCGAACCGAACGCAGATTAAGCATATCAGAAGGCGTACTATAAACCATCTGACCAGCAACTAAATCGGCTGTAGCGCGGGTTTGTAATAATTCACTGTTAGCAGCAATTTGTCGTTGGGCATCATTAATCCAGCCGATAATATCAGTATCGACTAACTGAACACCTGCCTCGTCGCCGAATACTCTTTTAACGCGAGTAAGAATATCAGATACGTTCACGTTAATTCCTAATGGTAACTATCTGACCATTCTTCGGATTGCGAAATCTATAGGTGTTCAATGGACTATGCATTGCATGAGCACCAATGTCTGCTGCTTCTTCATTCCGATCTAACCACTCACGCGCTCTAATTGCCTTCCATGCTGCTTCTTTTAATTCAAGATCATTCAATACATTCGTTCGAGCATTATCGTGAGTGAACACTCGCTCTAATATTCGTTGATCACACTTCTCAGCATAGAACACAATATAGGTTGGCGCATTTCGTGGTTCACACACTACAGCCCATACTAAATTTGGAGCCACTCGTTTTTCGACTGGAATATAAACGATATCGAGCGTGTCATCGTAATCATGCACAACTTGCGCTATTGTGCGTTGTTCCTCAGTAATATAGATACCATTAGAAGTTAAGAGCGTTCCTTTAGATAAATCCATTATGGAAGGCTCGCAATCTTAAATTGATAACGAGGGAATGATGAACCTGTAATAAGAGCAACAGTAGGATTAGAAGCAAATGCACCAGGCGTTCCTGGTGTATTAGTAATATATGAACACCAACCTGTAGTATTAGTAAATGGAACCGCGGATTGAAGATTAATATACTGAGTAGGTCCAAATGTACCAGCAAAACTACGAACAGTCATATTAGGAGTAGGTGAACCTTGTTGAGCAACAGCAATAAAATACCATCCAGGTGTTAATTTAGCAGCCCTACCAGTAACTCCTAATGCACCTGTACCTGTTGTAGCAAATGTTCCACCATCATCTACTAAAGTACCAACTAAACCATCATTTTTCATTGCAAAAATACCCATACGACCAAGTGATCCTGCTCCACCACCAGTTGATACTTCAACAGCATAATCAGAAAGAGTCATAGGTTTTTCACAGAAAAATGGAATATATCTTACTTCCCCATTTCCACCAAAAATAAACGTTGATAATGCTTGACTTTGAGGAATACCATAAAAAGTATTAGTAGCATACTGTCCACCAGCAGGCATAGGTGGACCAGAAGCATAGAATTGAGCCATTAAGGTATCAATAGAGATGGCAGCTAATTGTGCAGGCGTATAGCCTAAAATACTTCCAATATACGCCTTCATCAAGTCATTGATTGTAGAAGATGCCATATCTCTCTCCCTAAGCTAATAGCCGAGCCGGTTAATACCGACCCGGCTATTAACTCAGATTCCTAGGAAGATTAGCCTTCTGTCAAATCTGACATAAGAGCATGAGAATTACGCTTGTGCGTACCAATTTCCTGGTACGTATACATTGTAGCCTGGTATGCATCGTAACCAATAACTCGCTGCCAAGTTGATCCGTCACGATCCATGAATGCCCAATCGGCATCACGGTAAAGCTTCATCATAGGTTCAGTAAGAAAGAACATCTTGTTAAGTGGGCAATCAACATCTACCACTACAGGAATATCTCCACTATCGGTTGTAAATGCAAGACCTGTAAAACCACCCTCAAATTCCTGCGTATTAGTGTATCGCCTCTGCTGAACAAGAAGGTTAAAGTATGCACGACGGACGCCAAGATTAACAAAGATTACTGAAACCTTTGAACCTAACTGACGAACACGGTCGCACTGTAAAATCATTAAACCTTCGGACAGAGCACGTAAAGTACCGCCGTTTGAGTCAACGGTAGAAACCCACTGAGGCGTAGTACCTGGGTTAATGTTATAAAGAGTACCGGAAGAGGCTACAATCTGAGAAAGACCAGTTAATTCACGGTTAGCGTTACCAGTACGAACAAGAATGTCACCAGATGCAGTTGTAACAGTAGACGCACCAACAAATGTTACTACACCCGTAGCGGCAACAATTGAAGCAATTGTCCGCGCCGTTCCATTAGCCTTAACGGTAGGTGTAGCGTTACCTAATGTCGTGCCGTCAATTACGTCAACAATCTGGCCGACTTCAAGGTACTGAACGTTTGTCGCCGTAAAAGTATTTGCAGTAGTAACAGTCGTAGTCGTAGCGAGCGTGCCAGTGTTCGTGCCCCAGAATTGACGGTTCTGATCCTTTGCTAAGTCGCTCTTAAGGCCATCCATTTCCATCTGTAATGCAGATGCAAAAGCTTGGAAGTCCTTATCCGCTAACTCAATTGTCTGACCTGTTAACTGAACAGAACCGTACAGATACTTTAATGAAACCTGACCCGCAGCGTAACCTTGGTTACCCGCTGTAGGTAATGCCTCATTCTCGCCGCGAGCACCAACACCCGCGTTACGCGCAATACGAATGGGGAAAACTACATACTTTCCGCCGACATTTTGAGTAATACCATCAGATGTAGTCTCAATACGCTTAAGACCAACAGTCTCAGACTGTAACTGGTCCTGAATTTGCTTCTCGTAAACTTCCTTTAAAATGGCGTTTACGGTAGTTAGCGTGGCGGGCACTTTTCCTACCTCTACTGATTCTGAGACGCAGCCTTAGCCAAAATATCCTGTACTAAAGTCCGCGTCTGCTTCTGATTAAGTTTAGTTACATCAATTGCATTAGCAGGAAGAGAACCATTACCGCTGCCACCAATTACCTGTGGAGCGCCAGGACGTTGACGTTGTGCTAACTCTTGCTCAATAGTAGTCTTATAGTGCGCAATGGCATCATTTAATTCCATACCATTTGACACTAACGAGAGAACATATTGCTCATTAAAATCGCCATGCTTCTCTCGCGCCGTTGTTAATGCCTGATCTAACTCTAAATCAGCCTGTGCTTCTTCTGCTGATTGTTGCTGACCAAGCATTACCTGAGCAATTGTAGTTAGCAATTCTTCCTGTTGCTTTAATTGAGCCGCTTGTGCTTGCCAGGCTTGATTAAGCTCAGGAGAACCAAAATCTAACGCCAATTCGCCCTGCGGTTCCACAACACCTTGTTCGGGAGATTCCTGCCCGCCGGTGCCAACAAACTGGTAATACTTCCCCATTTCATCATAAAATGCACGGGGATCAGTATCCAGTGCCTGTAGCAATTGCCAAGCCTGCTGGATTGTTTCTGCATTTGCGCCAGCAGTCTCTAATTGCTTATATGGCTCATATTGCTGGTGAATCTCCTGGAACCTACTGTTAATGCCCTGGTCCCATTCTTTCAGGACTGGCTTAACGGTGTCATGTAATGATGATGGAAGAACATCCAAAAATGGTTTCCATGCTGGATTATCTCCACCACCAGTATCTCCACTTTGCTGTTGTGGTTCTACAGGCGGAGTTTCCGGTGCAGTAGATTCGCCTACCGGAGCCTCAATGCCTGCGTTCTCACCCATATGTTACTCCTTTATGGGACGGCTCGCGCCCTATCCCTTTACTTTCTTAAGATTAGGATTAGCCCTTTTTGCACCAGCAGATGCTCTACGAGTAGATGCGGCTAAAATTGCCCCAGCACGTTCCTGTGAAATTCCTTGCTTCTGAGCAATATTAGCCTGAACGGCCTTAAATCCAGCGCCTTTACCTAATCGACGTGAAGCAGCGCCTTGTTGGGCTGCCGATGATTTAGCAGCCATTAGAAATTAGCTCCTAGTCTACGTGCTACAGCCGATTGATAAGCCATAGCAGGGTCAATAACAGTAACAGGACCTCTTTGAACAATCGGCATTTCTGTAATTCCACCAGGACCAGGAATAGGTGCCGGAAGTGAAGTTAAATCATTAATAGGAGCAGGAGCCGGTCCCAAACCCGGAAAGGGAAAAATAGGTTGAGGAAGTGGAAATGGAAGGACAGGAACAGGATTAGAAGGAACAGGTAAAGGATTCCTCATAACTGGTGGAAGTGGAGGCGGTGCTACTGGACCTTTAGGTGCGCGTCCTTCACCGTATCCTTCACCAAAACTAGGAATTCCCTCATAAACAGGTGTCTTACCATAAAGAGGAACATTAGGTAAACCTGCTAGTCTGTTTCTAGCAGCATTAATCATATTATCCGGAGCGCCAGGTGCCGGGCGCATCGCTCCCGGATTTGGTAAATTAGGATTAACAGCCATTAAACACCTGCAAGATCATCATTCAAACGAATAGCATAATACATATCATTAACTGTCATAGTATCTAAACGCGCGGCGGTAAATGTAGTACCAGAAATAGCAGTTAAACGAGCACGAAGTGCAGAAATGGAATCATAATTGGCAGGAGTAGCATTGTGGTTTGTGTTATCGCCTCGCGCATTACGACGCTTATCAATCCACGAAGCATCAGCAGGTTCATTACCAACTTGATGATTAGCCATTTGGACCTTCCAGTGGCTCCATAGCCTCGCCGGGACCATTCTCCATTGGACCGCCTTCCGGCGCACCCTGTTCTGGACCTGGCATTTCCTGTTGTCCAGGCGGCATTTGCATTTGCATTTGTTGCATCATTTGTTGTTGCTGTTGTTGCTGCATAGCCATCTGATGCATACTTACATGCTCTTCAAATAATTCCCTAATAGCAGGATCAAGAATCTCGAACGCTTGACTCTTTCTGAACCTGTTATGAATAGCAATATGAGTTGGATGATCATCCCAAGTATTTACAGGCACAACTAATGGTGCGCCCATTGCGCCTTCGGCTGATTCATCATCAGGAGGCATTCCTGGCAACATAGATTGACCAGGACTTTGCATTTCAGTTGCTTCTTCGAGCATTTGCTGTAACTGTAATTGCTGAGGATCTGTTCGTTGCATACGCACATTTTCACGTTGCGCCTGACGAACATCTACTTGGATTTCCTCAAATAACTTTGCTGCTCCGCCCAATTCCATTAATTCAAGTCCCTGCTGCGGCGGAATCCAACCCATCTTCATTAGGTCCATAATCTGAGCCGCACGTCCAGCCTTACTTAATGGCAATGCAGAACCAGCCTGAACATGAAGATCAGTATTATCTTTTAAATCTTCCTGAGAGAATTGAAGAACATCGAATGAACCTTCTAATCCCGTTACCTTTACAGTACGAGGAACATCCCAATATTGAGCAGCAAGGTTCAAAACTTCATAACCTAACTTCTCAACACCCTGTTCAACAGAACGAATACTAGCCTGTAAAATAGAATCGTCGGCTTCCTGCAAATATGAAATAGCAGTAGCAGCGGTTACACCAGGCGGAACCTGTCCAGAAGAAACATCATGCTGACCAACAATGTCATCCATATCTGCCGCAATCATCTGCAATTGTTCAACTACATATTGCGGAAGATTCTGTAAAGGAATCGGTGTTGGCGGCTGAAAACCAGCCTTGTATAAAATAACCTGTCCAGGTTCAGATGAAATCTTCTTGGGATCAACCGATCCTTGCATAGCCGCTAATTGCGGCTTAGCCATCCGATTCTTTGCTTCAACAATTTGACCATGCGTTCTGTTATATTCGCGCTGTAGCGGAATTAAATCCACAATCACAGAGTCAGAATAAAACTTAGCATTCGCAATATGATCTAGTTTAATAAACGGATACTTATTATGCTTATAGGGAAATTCAGGATAAGTCTGAACAATCTCATTCCCCGCAATTGTGATTACAGCGCCATCGGGGAATAGCCTATGCATATTAGGCTTAACCCATAACTCTTCAATAAGTACCGAGTTGACCTGTAAGTTATTTGCATTAATGAGATTGATAAATGCCGTATCCAGAATTGCGTTCTGTCCATTAACGTTCGGCGCGATTTGCTTACCAGAATAAGTTTCAGGGAAATGTAACTTAACCCAATCTAAATCCTTAGTTGAAATATGCATAACATAGGACTGATTTTCAATCTCTTCCTCAATAAAGTCAGGCACTAAAAGATGGAATGGGGTTACAGGCTCGACACAAATATCACCCTTTAAATTGCTAATTGTGTCAATCTGGTTCTCATCCCACCAATTCTTGATGAACCCTGATCCACACCATAGAGCCCACCAAATTGCCTTACTCAAAACATCTTGAATATTCTTCGTACCATAAAGAGATTCCCAAATCTGTTCTCCTGCCTGAGCCGCAAATATGTCATCATCATCGGCTGTAGCAGGAACAACATAAGCCGTTGGCTTTTGGGCAGTTAACTTAGAATGTTCTTTACGAACATAACGACGAATCTTATTGATTACAGGGCGCGCTCTCCACGGTGGGGCAGGAGGCGTTACTAATCTTCCCGTTTGCCCCATTAATGGAGTTTGCATCATCTGATTAACTACGTTCTGTCTACCTAGATAGAACGCAAGATTCAGATACCATTGTTGTTCGATACGAAATCGCGCTTGACGGATCTTCGTGTATTCGCCAGATACCCAAGAAATTAACCTATCCTGTTCGGTCTTGTCATTCTTTACTTTATCAAGATCGAACGGTTTAGTGTTATTTGTTGTGGCATTAACGGATACCGAAATCGGAGAGAGCGTCGGTATCGTCACTTACGGCTTCCTCTCCGTAACCATAGACTTCTCGTAATGCTGGATACTTTTCAAAATATCTCTCGGCTTCTGCCGCATCATCCATAGAAACTAAAGGCTGATCCTCAGATTGTAAGTCCGTCTGACCCGGAGTCACGACTTGTAATGCTTGATACGTCATCGGATCGCGGCTCATCAATAGATTCACTAGACTGTTGTTCTGATTCTGTAGTCTCTGAATTTCCTGATGTAATGTCGCTATCGTTGTACGGAGGAAGATCAACATCAGTAATGACACCGTGAGAAAGAATGCCAATAGTACCACGCAACTGAGAATTAGCATTCTTTAACTCCTGAATCTGAGTCTTTAAATCTGAGTTTTCAGTCCGATAGCCTTCCCAAAGATTCTTTGGAATAAATCCCAATGCACTCGCCATTTCTACTACGCAAGCCTCACAAAAACCAACCACTCCATAAAAGTCAACATCAAAGCCAAAATCAACAAACCTACGACGATACGTACCTTGCCTATCGTCGTCACCCCCGGAATATCCACAAACAGCACATTTACCAGGTAATGCAAGAAATTCTACGACATTAAATCTATTTGAAGTAGGTGGTGCTAACTGTGAAGGTCCAGCAACTTGATGTTCAGGTCCTCTTGGTTCTACATAATCACCAAAAGGATAACTAGGATATTGAACCGTCATGCAGGAGTTTCCTCAGTAGGAGTTTCCTCTTCTACAGCCGCTTCAACTGCTGGCTCAGTAGTTACTGACATTGGCTCTGACTTATCTTCATCCTGTCGTAAAGCAACCTCAGGCTCACCTTCTGGAACCTCAGGACGAAATTCTGCTAAGTGCTCTTCCGAAAAATCAGGTGCGCGTCCTTCATTATATGCGCGCTGCTCTTCCTGCTGACGTTCTGTAGCACGATCTAAAGGACCAACAGCCATGATTAAATCCTTTCAAACGGGTGTGCTCAGCCTAGCACGCTCGGACCTAGAAGATGCCGCCCACCGTCTCATCAATGTATTTAATGTCCCACTCAGTCTTTTCTACAGGGCGACTATTAATCATTCCTTTGGGGCCATAAAATGCATCAACACCAACAGGAACCTGAGGAAATGTCCACTGTGGTTCGGTTGGTACAAATGGTGCTGGCCTTAAGTCCGGTAAGAATGTAAACATATAGCGCATCGCATCACACGCATGGTCATTCTTCTTATTAATTAAATCCTGCTTATTACGATCATCACGAATTTTCCTGCTGGCAAATTGCTTAAATCGCAAGCGTTGAATCTCATTAATAAGATTGACACAATTCCTGGTAATATACCAGTGAGTCTTTTCATCATCGTCTACAGCCAAATAACTATTGACCTTGTTAATTCCAGTCAATACATCATTGTTGCCTGGCATAATAGGAATGCCGTAATTGGCATATTCCTGGAAGATAGAAGTCCCTGTAATTCCGTTACGCTGTTCGAGAGCGGGATCACCAACATAATAATCAGGAACACGACCCAAACCAGCGTTACGACTATGAACAACGCTAGCGTGGTAATCCACTGTTCTCTCGGATTCGTAGTGTTCAGAGAAGGTAATGACAACATTGTCAGGAGAAACAGCACTCCAAAGCCAAGCAGTAGGATTATTAAAACCATGATCCACTGACGCATACCACTCCCACTCTCTCGGCGGGATCATTACGTCAATTACGTGAATCTCTGGTTTAAACGACTTATAAACGAGCCCGCCAAGTTGAATAAACTTTCCTCTCATTCGTGCTTCTTTATCCTCTTGCGACAGCCCCGCTGCATAAGCAGCAATTTCACTAGCCGGTAAATAAGGATTTTCATCCATTGAAACTGTCACTACATCTATACCCGAATCAGCGATGTTTAAACCTGGGATAAATACATCGTCATAAACCCACGTCATTCCATTGATGGGAGTCATAGTTATCCACCATGATCCCGCAACATCAATTAGACGTGTCTTATTCTCTAAGAAAACAGACGCCGGAGGCTCCTCATCGAAATGAACAAAGTCACGACTCGTTCCGGCGTGCTTTTCAAGTTCCTGGTCATAGGACATAAACTCAATGAACGAACCGCTATCAAGTGTGAGGACACGATTAGCCTTACTATAAGAATCTTCCCACGAACCATTAATCAACTCACTTGGAGGCAGCCATTGTCCAAACTGCGGTAATAAAATCTTTTGCACACCGTTAGGGAAGTCAACGCCAATAACACGTCCTTGAACCGGACGATTCGTAATGTTCTGTCTATAAGGATGCTTACCAGTAATCCACCAACAATCTTCTACTACCCCGCCTGTAGTCTTTCCAGAACGGTTACCACCGATATACAAACGTCCATGAGCCTGAGACGCATGAAACTTTAATTGCTTCTCATGCGGCTTATACTGAATAATATTAGGACGTTCTGAAGTAACTCGAAGTTGCCCACCCATAAAGTTGAACATATCATTGAGCGACAATTCTTTTGGTTTTCTAGCCATTACGCCAATCCTATATCTTCAATTAAGAAGTACCAAGGATATGTTGTTAATGCACGCATAGTGCCTGATGCTGCACCAGATAAAACACGTACTTTATGGGTAAGCGCAACTCCTACGCCCGAAAGATAATAAACCATATTCCAAGATAAGAATGCACCTACTGGTGCAGTTTGATTAGTTTGCATAACAACATTGTTAGAATTGTCAGTAATATACAAGGATTGATTAGCAGCATTAGTAATCTGAGATGTTAAACCAAAAACAGATAACCGATACATTCTTGTTGAATCTGGTGTCCATGTAATAGCAGCCAAACCAGTAACATCTGTTACAGCCGTAAATGCTGTAGCCGGATCAACACCAGGAGCCCATACAGATAATGCAACTTTACCTTTGGACAAAGCAGTTATGCTGGCTGCTATATCAGCATGTTTATGATTACCTGCTGCTGCCTGAAATACATCAGTACCTAGTGTGTGGTGAATCGAAAATTCTCCACCATCCTGATCATAAGGATCGTGGTAAACACCAGGCTGTTCTGTCATCGTTCACTAACTCGAATCCATTGCAACGCACGTGCTGTAACCGGGTTGCCACCAAAGTAACGAATGCCAATTAACTTAACTACAATTGTTCCTGCTGGGAATACGAATCCATACTTCACAGCGTTCGCAATTGCGGCAGCATCCGTAGCGTTTGTCGAACCAAAAACGCCGAACGTATTGTTGATCAAAACATTCGCACCAGCATTCAAAGTATAACTGATGCGCAGACTAAATCCTTCCGTACCTGCTGGTGATCCAGGAACCTGGAATCCAGATACACCACCTTCAATATCATATGGTGTTAATCCATCAGCGGTAAATCCACCACCACCAGTATTAACCAATCCAGATTCAACAGCAACAATACCAGTAGTATCTACAGCATTCTCAGCATAGTAAATATTACCCTTACCACGCGGCTTCCAACGTGTACCATCCCATACACGTTCAATACCAGTATCAGTCTCAAATAACTGATCACCTAATAATGCACCCGCAGGTCTGGCTGTTCCACTAGTTTGATGCTTAGCAGATACTTGCACCCAACGACTCGCAGCATCATTCCAGATACGCTCTACAGCCGTATCTGTCTCCCAAATTTTCTGACCTGGGAATGGCGTAGCAGGACGCGCAGATGATAAACAAGTAGTATTGGGAGCATAGCCATCTAATGCATCGTAGTTATTACTGATATGCGCAGTAACATCAACGGTATCTGTAGGGGCTGGCTTGACTAGTTTAAGTCTAGCAGTAAGTGTAGTCACGCCAATTCCTTAAGTGGTAGTCCCTGGGAGATAACCTCAAACTCTGCTGCAATCGCACGCATCTGTTCCGGCTCAACGTGACGTTGTATAACTTCCAGTACCTTCGCCATAAAGAACTGAATGTTCATTTCACCAACAGTTTTACCGGACCATCTGCCAGTCATTTCGTAGTATAGCTTTAATGCTGGCACATCACCCGTCCGGACGCTATCCAGCAATGCAGTATGCGCAGTATGTAAATGGTCACCGAGTAATGATTCCGCACGGTTCTGCATGTAGTTTTTAAATACGGGATTCCTTAGCCAAGCCTGGTATTCCTGAGTCGTTACTTCAATGTCATCTAGTTTGCGCTTCTCACTACGGCCATCGGTAAAGTCCAGCATTAGATTCGCGCAAGCCAGTTGTCGTTCGGACAAGCGCATTCCTGGACTTGCTCCTACAGCCGTAATTCCGCGCTTGGTTAATGCTTCCTTAATCTCGTTCTTGCCTAGCATTGCTGCCACCTGTAACTCAGGTATCAGTAACGCTAAACTTAACTCGCTAATTTCTGGCATACTTCCTTGTAACAAGTAAACCTGTTCTACATAGTTTACTAACTCACGTTCGTTAGGCTGCAATGCCACAATCTCTCAATGCCTCCTTTATTTGTTCAGGCATTTCCAAGTAGTGTCCAGCCTCGTACCTAGCCAGCGTACTCTGATGGCAGCATAACTTCTTGGCTCTACCCACCTGGCTTTCTCGGGGGAATGCTAAATGCATAAGCGCATTAAAGTTAGCCGGGTGCCTATTGTACGCCGCCTGTAGCACTGACGCGCTCTCTAACCTATGTAATCGCTGCCACTCTACATACTGTGCCATTAGTTCATCTGAGTTAAGTCCGCTCATTTCCCTTAGTAATGACAAGTATCTATCCGGCGGTCTACTGTATAAACCCTGTTCAGTTCTAATGATTGCGGTGCGCGTTAAACCTGTTATTTGGCAAACGTCATTAATACTGTAACGGC
>Ga0126383_10001477_pt1 | contig 14673 bp, 11 predicted proteins | sample PanSoiMetPlot_35_FD_96882 | JGI IMG/M metagenome (GOLD analysis project Ga0126383, IMG submission 96882) | Tropical forest soil microbial communities from Panama - MetaG Plot_35 | ecosystem: Environmental > Terrestrial > Soil > Tropical forest > Bulk soil | place: Panama | collected 2016-02-17
GCCGACGACGAGGAGGTCTGCGCCCTCCTCGGCCGCGACGCGCGCCAAAGCATCCGCGTGGCCGCCTGCCGCCAGCCGCGTTTCCGCGTCCTGGCCCAGCTCGCGGGCAATCGCCGCGAGCCTCTGCGCGCCGCCGCTCCCGACGCATACCAGCACGAGCCGCAGTTCGAGCCGTGCACCGAGAGCGGCGGCGAACTCCGCAGCGCTTTCCCCCGCCGTCGCATCTGTTACATCGCAGACGATCGTCCCGCGCATCGTTCAGGCAGCCTCCCGCGGGAGCGACCGTGTTGAGAGAAGTGGGGCGGGGCCCGATCGCGGAAGGGGAATCGCGAGGAACGGCGAGGCGGACCGATTGGCCGCCATCGGTGCCGCTCGGGCCCCACGTTTGCGTTCGATGCGCTCCGAGAGCTTGCTGGTCATCACCGCCACCGTAGGCCTCGAGCCCGATCGTCCGCCATCGGGTCGAGGCCCCAATTTCGACCCGCTGCTGGCACTCTGAAGCGGTGGGGGTCGTCGTCCGCGCACGCGGTCTGGTCAAGGTCTACGGACAGGGCCGGGCGGCGGTCCGGATCCTCGACGGGCTCGACCTCGATCTCCATGCGGGCGAGCTGGTCGCGGTGACCGGGCGCTCGGGCTCCGGGAAGTCGACTCTCCTGAACGTGGTCGGCGCGCTCGACCGCGTCGACTCTGGACGGATCGAGCTCTGCGGCATTCGGCTGGACGCGGCCTCGGAGCGGGAGCTCGCGCCGCTTCGCCGCGACCGGATCGGCTTCGTCTTCCAGTCATTCCACCTCCTGCCGGAGCTGACGGGGCTCGAGAACGTGCTTCTGCCGACCCGGCTGAACGGCCGTGGGCCGTCGCCGGCTCGCGGGATCGAGCTCGTCGAGCAACTCGGCCTCGGCGCCGCGGCCGAGCGGCTGCCGGCGGTGCTCTCCGGCGGGGAACAGCAGCGGCTCGCGATCGCGCGGGCGCTCGTCAACGAGCCGGATGTCGTGCTCGCGGACGAGCCGACCGGGAATCTCGACGCGGAGTCGGGCAGGGAGGTGCTCGACCTCCTCCGTGCGATCGCGGACGAGGGGCGCGCAGTGCTCCTCGTCACGCACGAGGAGGAGGCCACGAGGCGCGCCGACCGCATTCTCCGCCTCGAGGCCGGCCGCTTGCGGTGAGGGCCGTCCTCGTCTACGCGCTCGCGCGGCTGCGTGTCAGGCGAGGACGCGTGCTGCTCGCTGCAGGCGGAATCGCGGCGGCCGGCGCCATGCTCGGCGCGGCGGTGACCGCCGCCTACGGGCTCGGGACGGCCTTCGACCGAACCGCGGCCCGGGCCCAGCTGCCCGACATCCTGGCTACGTTCCAACCGCTGCCGCGGTCGCAGGTGCAGCGGGCCGTCTCCAGCCTCGCCAATGTGCGAGCGACGTCGTACCGGCTCCAGGAGGGCCGACAGTTCGTCTCGGCCGGAGGCCGGTCGAGCTACGACGCAACGGTGATCGGGCGCTCCGGCGGCGGCCCGCGCGGCTACGCGGTCGTGAAAGGCCGTGATCTCGCCGGCCCGCGAGACGTGCTGGTGGAGCAAGGGCTTGCGCGCGCCTGGCGCCTGCGGCCTGGAGAGGGGCTCCTCGTCGACGGCCTGGCGTTTCGCATCGCGGGCGTCGCCGTCGCGCCCGACAACGTGGCGTTTCCGCTCGCCAGGGGTCCGCGGCTCTGGACCGGATACGACGTCGCCGCCCAGCTGACCGGGACGCCTTCCGGAACGGTCAACTCGGCGCTCGTCTGGCTCCACAACCCGAGCCTCGTGGACGTCACGCTCGCCCAGGCGCGCTCGGCGAGCTTCGGTATCAGCGGGCTCCGCTTCACGACGAGGGCCGGGCTGCACGCCCTGGTCGGCCAGGCCGCCGGCATCGTGATCGCCCTCCTCGTCGCCTTCTCGCTCGTCGCGATCGCGGTTGCCGGCACCATGCTCGCCGCCTCCGCGAACGCCGAGGTCCAGCGCCGGCTCGAGGCTCTCGGGCTGCTCCGCGCCCTCGGCGCCTCGCCCGGGGCGGTCGTCGCCGCCGGTGCGCTCGAGGCCGCCCTCGTCGCGGTGCCCGCGGGGGCGCTCGGCCTCGTCGCGGGCTGGGTGGCGGTCTCCTCGCCGCTGAATCGTCTCCTTGCGAGCCTCAGCGAGCTCGGCCCCGGCTGGTCGGTCGCGCCGCTGCTGGTCGGCGCGTGGGCCGGACTCGTGCTGCTCGTCTGCGCCGCGTCCGCGTTCCCGGCCTGGCGGGCGACGAGAGCCCCGGCCGCGGCGGCGCTCCGCCGAGGGGACGTGGTGGGCTCGACGCGGCGGCTGCCCGGCGCGGGCGGGCCCGCGGCGCTCGGACTGCGGATGGCAGCGGCGCGGCCTGTCCGCGCCGTGGCGGGGACGGTCGTCCTGGCCTCGGCGGTCGTCGTGATCCTGCTGATCCTCTCGATCGCCACGCTCTTGCTCAGGCTCGACAGCAACCCCGTCGCGATCGGCAAGCGATACCAGCTCTCGGTGTCCGCGCCGCCCGCGGAAGCGTCGCGAATCGCACGCCTTCCCGGAGTCCAGGCCGTGGAGCCGCGCTACGACGTCAACGCCGCCGACTCGTTCCAGCTCGGAGAGCCGTTTTCACTGATCGCCTACCCGGGGAACCACACGCGCTTCGAGGCTCCCGCGCTCGCACAGGGACATCGGTTGCGGGGCCCGGACGAGGCCGAGGTCGGCCTGGGGCTCGCGCAGATCCTCAACCTCTACCCGGGCGCGACGCTCGCCGCGCAGCTGCCGAGCGGCCGGGAGCTCCGCTTTCGCGTCGCGGGCGTCGTCCGCGCGCTCGAGCGCCAGGGGCGCGTCGTGTACGTCCAGTCGGCGCGGCTCGTCGCCGCGGAGCCCGACGCGCCGTCGGAGCTCGCGGTGCTCCTGACGCCCGGCGCCAGCTCCGGCTCCGTGCGCCGGGAGCTCGAGTCGGCGGGCTACTTCACCTCGTCCACCGGCGGGATCGCCGGCCAGTCCGTGCAGGGCTGGGCCAGCCGGTCGAGCGGCTTCGTCGGCGTGCTCGTGGCGCTGCTACGCGCGGTCGCGGTGATCGACGCGGTGGTCTGCCTGTACGCGATCGCCCAGATGCTGGCGCTGACCGTGTGGGAGCGGCGCGTGGCGCTCGCCTCGGTGCGCGCGCTCGGCGCGGGAAGGCGGCAGCTCGCGAGCGTGCTTGGTGCCACTGCGGCCCCGGTCGCGCTCGCGGCGATCCTGCTCGGCTTCGTGCTCGATCGGTTCCTCGTCGGCCCCCTCGTCGCGCACCTCGCCGCGAGCTACGCGACGCTGTCGCTGCGACCTTCGGCCGCTGCGGTCGCGCTCACCGCGGCAGGTCTCTGCGCCGGGGCGCTCGTTGCGGTGCTCTGGGCGGCACGGCTCGCGGCGGGCGGGCCCGTCGTCCACTGGCTGCGGGAGGGCTAGGGAAGGTAGAGCCGGGCGTTGCGGTCCCGGCGCGCGCCCGCGAAGTGGTTCGGCCGGCCGCCCTGGAAGTCGAGGTACGCGAGCTGCCGGGAGACGGCTGCAACCCGGTCCGCCGGATCATGGTCGATCATCCACGTCTCGAGCACGAGCCTCCCGTCGGCGGTCCGGTCGAGCTCGAACGCGCGCGCCTGCTGCGGGTAGTCGATCAGCGACGACGTGCCGATCACCCAGTAGCCTCCGGAGGGCGTACGCCGTGCGTCGATCGAGTTTCGGTGCGTGTCTCCGTGAATTGCGGCCACGACGTCCGGGGCGCGGTCGAGCACCGTGAGCGCTGCTGCGGGAAGGGGTGAGTGCGAGAAGACGACCACGGGCTCGTTCCCCCGCAGCGCACTGGCGAGCCACCGCAGCTGGCCGGGTCGGACGAGGCCGCTCGCCCCGGCGCGGCGGCTGATCGTGTCGAGCACGACCCCGCGGACCCGCGACCCTATCTGAAAGGCGTAGTCGAGCAGCGGCCCGGCTCCCCCGTGACCGCTGGCACGGCGCAGGCGGCTCAACACTTCCATGACGGAGACCTCTCGGCGGTGCGGGTCGGCCGCCACCCGCACCGAGCGGCCCGGCAGCCCGCGGCGCAACACCGCGCGGATCACGGCGGGCGACAAGCGTCTCGTTCGGGCCAACTCCTCGGCGACCGGGCTGAGGGCGACGAGCTTGCGCGAGCCCGTTGCAATTGCCTGCGTCTCGGCCGTTGGGGCGAGATTCCCCTGCACCAGAACGTCGTGGTTGCCGAGCACCGGGTACCAGGGCGCGTGTAGCCCGGGCGAGACGAACGGCCGCTCGGCGGCGGCCAGCAGCCCGGGGTGGCGCGGCGGGTCGACATCCGGCCGGTAGTAGTACGGATCGGCGTCCGAACGAGCCTGCACGCCCTGGTAGCCGGCCGCGCCGCTGTTCGGCTCGACCCGGCCGCCGCGCAGGATTCCGAGCGCTTCCCGCAGCTCGTTCGACTGCGCGTTGTCGATCAGGTCGCCGGTCTCGACGACCGCCTGCGGGCGGAGGGCGTTCAGCGAGCGAACCATCGCGTCGAGCACCTGACCGGTCAGCGCCTCCTGGGGCCGAAACGCCGAGGTGAACGGCGGGCCGAGCCGGTCGAGCATCTCGAGTCGCGCCGGCGATTCCTCGTCGACGACGTGAACATCCGTGATCTGGGCGAACAGCGCGAGCCGCCGCACCGGCCGCGACGCGCGTGCGAGCTCGGTGCGGTCCACGAACGGCTCTCCCGGCCCTCGCTCGAGCACGCCGTCGCCGTTCCGGTCGACGAACGTCGCCTGCAGCGTCGATCCCCACCAGCGCCCGCCGCCGCCGGCGGTAAGGGCGACCCCCAGGGCAGCACTCCCCGCCGCGAGGAGGATCAGGACGAACGCTGCGAGCCGGTTCGAGAGCCGCACGGGCTACCCGGCATGGTGCCCGAACTCCTCGAATGCCGGATGGCGCTGGTAGAAGAAGCCGCCGAGGAGCAGGACCGCCCCGACCGCGAGGAACGAGGGCGCCCGGGTGATCGAGCTCAGCTGCGACAGGTCGTAGAGGAAGATCTTGGCGAGGCTGAGCGCGAAGATCGCGAGCCCCGCGCGGCGCAGCCGCCTCGAGCCTCGCGTGAGGCCCAGGTAGAGCGCAGCTAGGCCCAGCGTTCCCCAGAACGCGCTGACCGCGGTCTGGCCGTGCTGGAACTCGAGGTGGACGCTCCCGGAGCCGAGCCACTGGGAGACCTGCAGGATCGCGAGCGAGACCGCTTCGACGGCGAGGATCCCCGCGATCCAGGGGGCGGCGCGCCGGACGGCGAGGTCGAAGCGGTAAGCGGCGCGGGCCATCCGCTTGCGCGGCGGCTTCCGCGCGCCGGCAGACCGCGCGAAGAACGCGAGGACGGCGGCCGCGGCGGCAACCGCCGTCAGGGCAAGCACGCCGTCAGCCGGATGTGCGCCCGCGACAAACAGGTCGCGAGGCGGCGCGACCGCGATGAGCGCCCTGAGGAGCGTGAGCACGATCGTCGCCTCGGCTGCGATGCGCAGACGGCGCTCGCCCGTACGGGTGGCGAGCCACGCGACGAGCGTCCCGGTCGCGGCCCACGCGAAGACGAGCGGCGTGCCGCCGAGCAGGTCGTCCCAGGCGATCAGGACGATCACCAGGCCACTCGCCCAGAGCCACGTGGCGAGGAGCCGCCGGCTGCGCAGGACCGTCGCGGCCAGGAGCGCGTAGCACGCGCCGAGGCCGAGCAGCGCCACCCCTTCCGGGATCCCGTCGAGGAGCCCGGTCACGGCGATGCAGAGGAGATCGGCGCCGGCGACGACGCAGACGACCGAGACCCGGCTCCGCCGGGCCCTACCGCCGAGGTATCCGGCGAGCACGATCGTCCCAACGGCAAGCGCGGAGTAGTAGCCGACCGGCGCGTGCGGCCAGCCGAGATCGTAGACGTAGACCTTCGCAAGCACGAGCGCGAGCACGATCCCGCCGCCGCGCATGCCCAGGACGAGCAGCACCGCCGCCTCCAGCGCCCAGAGGGTGGTCACGGCGACCGCGCCCCAGCCGAAGGAGCCGCCCAGCGTGAAGACCTCGAGCAGGCCGAGGGAGACCGCGTACGTCCCGAGCACTCCTGCCGTCCACAGGAGCTCCTCGCGCACCCGGGCAGAGAACCAGGCCCCGATCGCGGCGGCGAGCGCAACGGCGGCGGCCGGAATCGCCCCCTTGCCGGGGTGCGCGGTCGCCACGAAGAGGCGGTTGAGAGGTGCGTCGAACCAGAGCACGTGCGTGCCCGCAAGCGCGAGGTACGCGATCGCGCCGAGCTCGAAACGCGGCTCTCGGATTCGTGAGGCCAGCCAGAAGAGCACCGCCGCCTCCGCCGACCAGGCGACGGCAAGGGCGCCGCCGGAGAGGAGGTCGGCGACCGCCACAGCTCCGACGGCCAGGCCGAGACCAGACAGCAGGCTGCTCAGGTCGCGCTGGCTGCGGCGTGCGAGGAAGACGGAGCACGCCGCGCCATAGACCGTGGCCACAACGAGCAGGCCGTACCCCTCGGCCCGACCGTCGAAGAGGTGAAAGCACGAGGTGAAGGCGAATCCGGCCGAGAAGACCGCGAGACTCGCGGCCAGCGGCTCGAGCGGGAGGCGACTGGTCAGCTGGCGCGCGATCGCGAGGCCGAAGTAGGTCAGCCAGAAGACCGTCGCGAGCGCGATCGCCGGGCGGGAGCCGGTCTCGGACTGCCACACGAGCGCGACGATCTGCGCGCCGCTCGCGACCACGCCCGCGGTCAGGAGGTACCACCAGCGCTTCCGCACGGCCACGAGCCCCGTCGCGACGAGCATGATCGCGACGAAGCCGGTGCCGAGCACCGTCACGCCCGCGTCGAAGACGATCCCGAGCGGCACGAGCATCGCGCCGATGAGCCCGAGGCCCGCGACGATCTGCGCGGACCAGGCGATCGCCGTCGCGACGCCGACCGCCGCGATCCCGGCGGCCACGACGAGCGCCGCGACATCGGGCAGGAGGTGATAGAGCGCGGCGGCCGCGAGCAGCGTTGCATACGCGCCGCCGATTCCCGCGCCGACGGCGGCCAGCGCCGCGTAGGTCTGGCCGTAACGGCTACGGAGCCAGACTCCGCCTGCGAAGACGATGCAGGAGGCGAGCGCGCCGATGCCGCAGCGCTCCCACGGCCCGATCCAGCCGCGGTTGACTGCAAGGGCGAAGAGGAGCACGACGCCGAGGAGGGTCACCGCACCACCCGTGATCGCCAGCGCCCTCGCGCCGAGGGCGTCCCCGATGCGGGCCAGGAGTGGCGGCCCCGCGGGCGGGGGAACACGACGCGGCGGCAGCTCGATCTTCGGCGGCTCCGGCCTGGTGGCCCGAGCCGGCCGCGGTCCCGGAGCTGGAGTCGGAGCCGGGACCGGGCCGGCCAGCCGCCGCAGTTCGTCGAGCTCGCCGCGCAATGCCGTGAGCCGGCGTTCGAAGCTGTCGAGTCGTGTGTGCAATTGCTCGCTCATCGGACCTCCAGAATCGGGAACCGCGCCAACACGGCCCTAATGCGGCTCTTGCGTTCGCCCTTCATGCTTCGAAGCTAGGCCGCCGGCCGCGGCGCAACCACCGGGCAGAGCCTGAAATCCAGTCGGGGCTGCCCCCGAGCGGGTACCTACCTAGTGATGGCCTCGCGGAAGCCCCGGCTTCTGATCCTGATCACGCTCGCCGAGGCCGGGGGAGCGCAGACATCCGTCGCGGAGCTGCTCCCCGGGCTCACGAACGAGCTCGACGTGACCGTCGCTGCGCGGGGTCCCGGCCCGCTGGCGGAGGCCGCATGCGCGGCGGGCATTCCGTTCGTCCACCTCGAGCACATGCGTCGGGATCTCCATCCGTGGCACGACGCGCTCGCCTTCATCGAGCTCGTGCGCCTTTGCCGGCGCTTGCGGCCGGACATCGTGCACGCTCACAGCTCGAAGGCCGGGGCTCTCGGCCGCCTCGCAGCAGCCGTGGCGCGCGTGCCGGTCCGGGTCTTCACCGTCCACGCCTGGCCCTTCTCCGCGTACAGGGGCCTCACAGGACGGTTCTATCTCTGGGTCGAGCGCAGGCTTCGGCGGCTTACGACCTCGGTGGTCTGCGTCTCCCGCTCGACGCGCGACCTCGGCGTCGCCGCTGGAGCGTGCCGCCCCGAGGAGGCCGTCGTCATCCACAACGCGGTCGACGTCTCCTCGTTCGCCGTGACCGAGCGGCGTGAACTCGCATCGCAGATCCTCAGCGTCGGGAGGTTCGCCTTCCCGAAGGACTTCCCCACGCTCATCGCCGCGCTGGCGAGCATCCAGACGGACTGGCGGGCGGCCTTCGTCGGAGAAGGCCCGCTCCGGTCGGCGATCGCCGGCGAGCTCGAGCGGAAGGGACTTGCGCCGCGCGTCGACCTGCCCGGGTCGCGCGACGACGTGCCCGAGGTGCTCGCGTCAGCCGGCATCTTCGTCCTGTCCAGCCGCTCCGAGGGCTTTCCGGTGTCGGTACTGGAGGCGATGGCCGCCGGCCTGCCGGTCGTGGCCAGCGACGTCGGCGGCGTCTCGGAGGCGGTCGTGCACGGGGAGACGGGGCTGCTCGTCCCCGCGAACGATCCGGCTGGCCTTGCGGGTGCGCTCGAGCAGCTGCTCCGGGACGCCCCGTTGCGACGCCGCCTCGGCGCGGCGGGTCTCGAGCGCGCGCGGCGGGAGTTCGACGTCGCGCGCTTCAGAAGTGCGCACCTGGAGCTCTACCAGCGAGAGCTGGCGCGGCGCGACTCGGCCGTGTCCCGGCGGCTCAGCGTCGCAGCTGAACCGGGCGAATAGCGTACGGCTCGTCCGCGGGCTGCCGCTTCGACGGCGCGCGACCGCTGGCGCTCCCAAGCCGCAAGCCGGCGAGCCCGAGGAAGGACGCCTCAGCGAGGACGAGCAGCAAGAGCGCGAAGCCGGCCGCGAGCAGCAGGGAAGAGCCGCCGGAGCCGGCAACCGAACGGAGCTCGTTCAGGCCCGCTGCGTCGCGTAGACCGACAGGCCAACCGGTGTCCTTGTCCGAGGCCCGGTGCCTCGCCTTCGGCGGCGGCGCGGTGTGCCGCCGCGGCACCACGGCGAGCGGGCGCGTCGTGGAGCGGACGATCGCCGCCGCAACAGCCGTCCGCTGCACGGCCGTCCGCTGCACGGCAGGCGTGGTGACCGAGACCGGCGCGCTCGAGTGCGTCGAGGCGGCAGCGGTCTTCGTGGACGCCCCGGGCCCTGGAACCGGACGCAAGGCTCCTGCTGTGTGCGAGCCGCCGTGCGCGTGCGGCGGCGCCTCGGGCTTGAGCCCAGCATGCGCCCTTTGGGCCGCGAACGCCATGACGACAAGCGCGCAGCCGAAAACGAAAATCCGCCCGAACACCCTTCGTGTCCCGCTCACGACTCGAGTCTCCCTCTCGTCGCCGTCGCCCGGGATGCTATCGCAACGCGAGGATCAAGAGGACGATCGCCGCGATCGCGATCACGGCGACGATGACGCCGTTCGCCACGAAGACGGCGTGCGAGACACGCGGGCTCTTCGAGCCGGTCGATGCCGCGGGCTCGCCCTCGAGCTCCTCGGTCGGCACCGCCCGGGTGACGCCGGCCGACTCGCGGCTCGGGGCGCGCCATCCGAGCGAGCCGGAGAGCGCGTCGGTGATGAACTGGTTCAGGCTGACCCTTTCGCGCTCCGCCGCCCGGGCCAGCTCGGCGTGGAGCGTCTGCGGCATCCGCAGGAGCAGACGGCCGCTGTGCGACTGGGCCGACTTCGGCTCGGGAACTTCCTTCCCGTCCCGCTCGGCTGCCTCCACCCACGCCGACACGGCGCCCGCCACGCGCTCGAGCGCCTCGTCCGGGCTTTCGCCGCGGGCGTTGCAGCCCGGAAGGACATCGATCGTCGCCACCCATTGCCCCGTCTCCTCGCGAACGAGCGTGACCGGGTACGGGACGTCGCGCGGATCTGCAGGAGCCGACCGCTCCGGCGGCTCCCGGGTCGCGCGATAGGTACTCGCTTCGGCTTCCTGCCGGGCTCGCGATCTCACGGGCCTCAGATTGTAAGGCGAAAAGATCGAGGCCGATCCCAGCGTCTCAGCGCCCCGTGGAGGCCACCGCGACACCCGCACCCTGGACAGGCCCGATCTCGGCGCGCAGCTTCGCCAGCGCCCGTCGGGTGAGCCGCGAGACGTGGATCTGCGAGATCCCCACCTCCCGCGCAACCTGCGGCTGGCTCAACCCCGCGAAGAACTGCAGTGCGAGGAGCCGCCGCTCGCGCTCGTTGAGGATCCGGAAACCGGCGGCGAGCAGCGCCCGAGACTCGCCCAGCTCGTAGCCGCCGTCCTGCACCTCGAGATCCGTGTAGAGGTCGTCGTCTTCGTCCGTCCCGGGCTGGGAGAGCGAGATCGGCGACTGGATCCGCTCGGTGTCCAGCGCGGCCTCGACCTCCTGCACGGCGACGCCGGTGGACTCCGCGATCTCGTAGATGGTGGCCGGCCGCTCGAGTCGGGCCGAGAGTTCCGCGGAGCACGCGTAGAGGCCGGGCCGCAGCTCCTGCAGCCGCCGAGGGATCCTGATCGGCCAGCCGCGATCGCGCAGGTAGCGCTTGATCTCCCCGGCCACGTTCGGGATCGCGAAGGCCCCGAACTCCACCCGCCGCTGAGGGTCGAACCGGTCGACGGCCTTGATAAGGCCGATGCATCCGACCTGGACGAGGTCTTCGTACTGCTCACCCCGCATGCTGTGCCTCCGGGCGAGGCTCTTGACCAACGGCATGTACTGCTGGATCAGGCGTTCGCGTGCCCGGAGGTCTCCCCGCTCTCGGTACTCACGGATCAGCGAGTGCACGGTCTCTCGGCTTGCGCTCGCCGACCGCCGCCTCGCTTGGGCGGAGCCCCCGTTCAGGCCCACAAGTCGAGGTCCGGGGCGTCGCTCTCGTTCGACCTCTGCCGCAATTGCAACCACTTACGTTCGCCTCATCTCCCCTGATCGGCGACCCTCCTCGCGGTTCAACAACCGACTATAGCGCCATTCTTTTCGTTAGGCAAATTCTTTTGCATTTTCTAATCCATGGTTCATCGACTGGGTGGCTGGGTACCTACCAATTACGACTGCGTAGTTCGGAGGGCGCGAGGAACCGGATGGCTGATTGGGGGAGAGCTCAAGACGTCGCGAGGAATCGACGGCACGCTCGCCGTGCCCCACGCTTGCGCAGAGGCGGGGGGCGCCTCTGGCTTGCGCGACTCGCCATCGCGGGTGCATGCCTCGCGCTCTCCGGTAGTGCACACGCCGCTGTCGGGGAGAGACCGAGCGCCGTTCACGGCGTCGGAATGCTGATACCGCCGCAGTATCAAGCCAAAAACGCTGATACTGCGCTCGCAATCGGGCCGCACGGCCCTGCCGCGGATCCGTTCGGCGGCGACGCGCCTCGTGTCGCCGCCAGGGCGGATCTCACCGGCCGCGTCCGACGAGTCGCGAGCTCTCTTCGGTGGTATCGCGTCCGTGTATTGCAGTATCAATTTCACGGTGATATCTCCGGTCTGCCAAAAAGACGAATTGCACCAACTCAGATTGAATCGAAGCACGCGAACTCTCAAGCGACCTATCGCTCAATCGGATCTCAGATCGATCAAGGGAAGGTGATATCGAACTCCACGACGGGTCTCGACCCGCAGGACGCCCGGAGATTGCTCCAGCTTGGGGTCTTCCTCGGTCTCGTCTACGTGCTGTTCGTCGTTTTCTGGCTCTGGAGGACGCGAAACCGCCCGCACGCCGCCGACCGGGTGGTGCGCTACTAGCCATGCCACGCGCGTCGCCCACACCCGCGTCCTCGTCGCAGAGCCGCGCATACGCAGAATCCAGGCACCTCGGGCTGGCGCCGCCGCGCCCGAAGCGGGCGCTGATCGTCTCGAGCTTCGTCCTTCCTCATGCGGGAGGCGTGGAGCAATTCGTCGATATCGCCACAAAGCTGCTCCGCGAGCGCGGCTGGGAGGCCCGCGTGCTTGCGTGCCGGCCGCAGAACGGGCCCGCGGCCGCCGATGTGACCCTCCCGACGCGCTACCTCCTGCGCCCCGGCTGGCCCGTGCCCGTCGGCGGCTGGCGCGCGCTCTGGGAAGAGACCGGGCGGGCCGACGTCGTCGTCGTGAACGGCGCCCGCAACCTCCTTCCGAATATCTCGGCCTTCGCGGCCCGCCTGCGCGGCCGCAAGGTCGTCTTCGTCCTGCACGGCTCCGGCGCGCCCTTCACGACGAGCTCGTTGCTCTATCACCGCTTACTCGGATCGATCTTCGAGCGGCTCGTCGTCCGCTCCGCGCTGAGGCGCTCGGTGCCGATCTCGCTGTCGAAGGCAGGGGTCTCCGGCGCACGCCGCCGGTACGGCGTCGAGGCCGCGCACGTCCCGTACCCGTTACGGGAGTTGCCGCCGGCGCGGCCTCGACCGCTCGAGCCAGAGGAGCCTCTGAGGATCGTCTGGGTCGGGCGGCTCTACCGCGAGAAGAACCCGCTCCAGGCCGTCGAGGTGGTCGAGCGGGTGCGGCTCCAGCGCGATGCGACCCTCCACGTCTACGGCACCGGCATCCTCCAGGACGAGCTCGAACGGCTGGCCCGCCGCCGACCGTGGCTCGTCGTCGGGGGGCCGCTCAGCTGGAGCGAGGCGCAGGACGCCCAGGACTCCGGCCACGTCTGCCTCTCGACATCGCTGCGGGACGCGACGCAGATGGCCATTCTCGAGCCGCTCACGCGAGGAATCCCGGTCGTCTCGACCAGCGTCGGAGACGCGCCGGCGCACTACGCCCGCAGGACCCTGTACGCGTTCTGCGTCGAGCCGTCTGACTCCCGCGCCGCGGCCGCCGCAATCCTGCGGCTCGCGGCCTCCTACGGGCGCTACCGCGAGGACTTCGCCGCGAACGCCGAGGTCCTGCGCGCCCGCCACGCCGCCGGCCCCGATCGGCTGAGCGCGCTCCTCGAGACCGCCGCCTTCGGCGACCACGGCGAGTGACGTGAGTGGGAGCGCCGGAACGCAACCATTCGACACCGTCCACGAGAGGGCCGGCACTCCTCTTCTGGGCCCAGATCGTGGGGAACTCCGGCCTGTTCGTCGGGATGCTCCTGGTGACCCGCGCGCTCGGCCCGTCGGGCCGGGGGACGGTCGCGTTCCTGACGGTCACGGCGTTGATCACGGCCTGGATCGCGCGGCTCGGCGTGACCGAGGCGACGGTGGTCTTCGCGGCGCGGCGCCCGGAGCAACGGTCGATCCTCCTCGCGAACAGCCTCTCGTTCTCGGCGATCGCGGGAGTCGCCGCGGCCACGGTCGTCTGCGCGACGCTCTGGCTCGTGCCGGCTCTGCGGCCCTCGGGCGTTGGGTCGACGGAGCTCGCGATCCTCGCGTTCAGCATCGTCGCAGCCTGCCTAGCGGACGCGGGCTATCGCTTCATGCTGGGCTGCAGCCGTTTTCGAGCGCATGCGCTCGTCACCGCGGTGACGTCGTGGGTCTATCCATTGCTCGCGGCCGTTCTGTGGGCCGTCTTCGGGATGACCATCGCGCTCGGGGCCTTCGTCTGGGCCGCCACGCAGGCACTGCGCGCGATCCTGTTGATCATCCTGGCCGTTGCGCGCGAGGGGCTTGGGCGGCCGAGCCTCATGGTGCTGCGGGAGTCGATCTCGTTCGGGGTGCGCGCCTGGGTCGGAACCCTCGCGGACTCCCTCGGCTTTCGCATCGACCAGATCCTGCTCGCGCTGATCGCGTCCGAGGCCGCCCTGGGTATCTACGTCGTCGCGGTGAACCTCTCCGAGATCCTTCTCTACTTCCCCGGCGCGGTATCGACCGCGTTGCTGCCGATCGCAGCGGGAAGCGCCGCGGAGTCGCGGCTCGGCCAGACGCTGAAGGCCTTCCGCTCCGCCGGCTACGTGACGCTTGCGAGCCTTGCCCTGAGCGCAGTTCTGGTCCCGCCGCTGATCCCGATCGTCTTCGGCGCCTCGTTCGAGGCGTCCGTGGTGCCCTTCCTACTGCTGCTTCCCGGGCTGGTCGGCTTCACGGCGCTGATCGTGTTCTCGAACGCGCTCGTGGCGTCGTCCCTGCCGAGCCTCTCGTCGCTTGCGGCGGTGGTCTGCTTTGGCGTCGGCCTCGCGCTCGACATCGTCTTGATCCCCTTCTTCGGAGCCTCGGGCGCGGCGGCGGCCGCGAGCGGCGCCTACCTCGCCGGAGGCTCGACCGCACTTCTGCTCTACCGCAAGCGGGCGCCGTTCCGCCTACGCGCCCTGGTCGTCCCCCAGCCCGGCGACTTCGAGGTGCTGAGGGCCCTTGCCCCGGCGCCCCTCGTGCGCCCGCGTCCACAGAGGAGCTGAGCCAGTGATCGAACAACGCGACATCCAACCGACCGTTGCACGACTCCACGCCCTGGATCCGCCGGCCGAGCAGCCGATCGACGTCCAGCGGTACGTCAACGCGCTCCGCCGGTCCCGCGTCCTCATCGCTGCCATCGTCATCGGCCTGACGGGCTTCGTGCTCCTGCTCTCGCTGGTGCTGCCGAAGACCTACACGGCGCAGTCCACGATCCTCTTCGACGAGACGCCGAGCGCGACCGCGACGACCGACGCGCAACGCCAACTCGCGACGGTTCAGAAGCTCCTGACGACGCGCGACGTCCTCGCGCTCAGCGCCACGAAGCTGAACACCTCGGTCTCGGAGCTCTCTTCGAAGGTGCACGCAAGCGTCGA
>Ga0126383_10001478_pt1 | contig 14669 bp, 15 predicted proteins | sample PanSoiMetPlot_35_FD_96882 | JGI IMG/M metagenome (GOLD analysis project Ga0126383, IMG submission 96882) | Tropical forest soil microbial communities from Panama - MetaG Plot_35 | ecosystem: Environmental > Terrestrial > Soil > Tropical forest > Bulk soil | place: Panama | collected 2016-02-17
CTACGCTACCGCCCTGGAAACAGTGAGCGGAGGCCTGATAAGATACGGGCTGGTTCGCCGTGTTGGCATCGTTAAAGCAATCGAATACGATTCCGCCACCGCCCATCCCGAGAATCCCCAGATTCTGATTCGCCCCCACATGTATATGTACAAAGGCCAGCGGATTCCCCGTGCCGATACCAACATTGGCATGCGACCAGTCATTCAGCAGAAGCGCACTGCCATTAACGTGCAGCGGGTAATAGCCGGTGCTTACGGCGTTATAGGCACCAACCGAACCAGAGTTGACACTCGGATCAAAGTAGAGGTCGAGGCCGCTGCCCGCCGTCGGCCACCCGGTCTTGTCGCTGATCCGCGTATAGCCCGCCACGTGCAGAACCGTCTGCGGCGTGGCCGTGTTCACACCCACCAGCCCGGCCGCAGTGAACTTCATCAGCGGGAGCGTAGTGCCCCAGGCATCCTGCCAGATCTCGAAATTGCTGTTCTCGACGGCCAGCTCCGCGATCCGCACCCCAGCCTGCTTGAGCATCAGCGCCGTGTAGGACGAAGCCGAAGTAGTAGTGTCGATCGAAACCACGCCGGTCGCGCCCGAACCCAAAAATTGCGCCACGCCGACCAAAGACACGTGCGCGGCCACCACTTGGAACGCGGTATTCGGCGCCGCCGTACCGATCCCGAGCTTGTTCACGCTGGTGAGGGAGTGATTGGCGCCATCAATATTAGTCTGCCAGGGCGTCTGCCCGGCGCCCGTAGTCCAACGAATCCCGTAGGGATTCGCCGTGGAGTCAGCCATCAAGACCTGACCATCAGAGCCCACGCCCAACCGCGTCGTCGCCGCCGCCGTACGCACAATCAAGTCGCCCACGGTAGTGGTCGGATCCGTCATGCCCCCGCCGCCACCGCTGCCGCCGCCGGCCGGAACTCCCCAGGTAGCGTCCTCACGTAAAAAGCGGAGAGGATTGCCTACGGTCGGACCTGGGTCCGGGCACATGCCAATCGCATGAAAACTGCCTGAGGAGCCCATCACTTTTCCCGAGATCGTCACATCCGCTGTCAAAGCACCACCGCCGGTCAAACCCGCGCCGGGCAGAACCTGGGTGCTGGTCGGCACATAGCCCGAGATCGTAGCGGTTCCCGTCATGGTAACCGTGCCCGACATGGTGACCGCGGCCTGAAACGTAGCTGGCCCCTGGAAAGTCTTGGCCCCGGCAAAGCTCTGCGCTCCGGTGGTGACTACGCCACGCGAAGTTGGCCCGGCATCGGGCACATTCAGATTCAGATTGGCGCCTAACGGTGCCGGCGAATTGGCCACCCCCAGATCGCTCGCCGGATTTGCGGAAAGGATCAGCCCGATGGTGTTCGGCGTAATGTTGATCGTCGTCACGAACATCGGTACCCAGTGGGCGCCGTTCCAGCCCAGATACTGACCGTAACTCGCACCAGCGCTGGTCAGCTGCGTAGCGCTGACCATGAGACTGGGCGCAGTCGGAAAGTCCACCCGGCACTGGCCCAGGCTCACCTGGGGGAGGTTGGGCAGAATCCAGTACTCGGTGTAGACCTCGCCCTCCTCCAACTCGTAGTTCGCCGTGTAGTACACGCCGCTCGGCTGCGCGTTGCTGTTGGAATAGAGCGTGGCATCGAATCCGCCATCGACGATCGGAAAGGCTTGCATGCCTCCGGCTACGGACATGCCATTGGTCTGGAACGGAGGCCAGCTGACCACAACCTGACCGTTAACGAAACGGCCATCGGCGTAAGTCAGCGTGTCCTTGATCTCGGTCATACGGTCATACCACCGCCGCGGTGATCTTCCAGCTCGCCGTCGGGTTCTCGCCAGGCACCAGCGGCAGGTACGCAAACCACTGGCGCGTGTCAGTCCCCGCGAACTGAATCACGAAAGCGTTGTTGCGGAAATAGAAACGCATCAGGCCTAAAGGCACACTGTCGGTCGTCGCCGAGGCCGTCTCCATGGCGATCGCGCTGCGCAGGCCATTCGCCCGCAGGGCTCCTTGCTCTTGCCCGATATGAATCGTGCCGTAGGGGTGCCCCGCCACGGTGGGCCACAGTTCCAGGCAGCCGTACTGATTCAGGGCCAAGTAAGTTCCGGCCGCCAGAAAAAGATGGCCCGCGTTATCGATCGAGGCCACTACCTGGCCGGAAGAATTCTGCCACGTCTGGATATACTGCCCAGTGCCAGCACGCGCCATGATCGTCGGATTTGCGCTGCTCCCAAGCACTGCCAGCTTCGCGCTAAAGTCACCTTGCGCGCCGATCGTCACGTTGCCTGTCGAACGCGTACAGAACATGACATAACTGATGAAGGCGCCACTGTCGTTATAATTGATCACCGCATAGTTGCTGCCACTGTTCCCACCGGTTTCCTGATCCTGGGAACGCACCTGCCAACGCATTAGGCTGTTGGTGGCATAAATCACCTGCGGCGACTGCGCCGCGGTGTTCGCCGTGTCCAGCCAGATCTCCGGGTACCGGCTGCCGCCGACGTGCAGGCTCTTCTGCGGATTAAGGCCGATCCCCAAGCCGACCCCGGCGTTGATCTGAATCTGAGCGTCCTGCGAAAGCTGCCCGGACGCGTTGCAGTAATAGACACAGCGCACCGCCGAGCCGGTGATGGTATCCCCGATCGAAAGCGCGCGCGTCGTCCAGGCCAGCGTCCCCGAGCCCGTCACCTGCAGCACCTGCCCGGAGGCTCCGATGTTCAGCGGCGCCAGATATCCAGTGGCGTCCCGGTAATAGATATCCCACGCCGCGCCGCCCGCCCGTGTAATGCTCACGTTCGCCGCACTGATCGTCGTAAACGTCGCATTCTGCGTAAAGGTGATCGGGCTACCAAAGCTCACCGAACCGGCGATCGAGGCGCCCCCCTGCACGGTGAGCTGACTGGTGACCACCACACTGCCGAACTGTGGGTTCCAATTCGCGCCGGTTACGCCCGCCCCATTCCCGGTGCCATCGCAGGTAATGATGGCCGAGCACCCGTTATTCAACGTGAACACAGCGCCCGAGCCCTGCTGGAAGTTGATCTTGAACCCCCCCGCAGTGGAGTTGGTCATGAAATACAACTTCTGCGCCGTCTTGGGCGAAATTGAGACCGTCGCATCCTGAGTAAGCGTGCCGGTCCAAATAATGACCTTCTTGCGCGCATCGCTCGCCGCTCCCTGCTGCGTGGCCAAAGTATAGGCGGAGCTGGAAAGCAGAATCGTCACATTGCCATCAGTCGACGCGTCGAGGAAATCATAATCGTTGTTCGCGGTATTGCCCCAGCTGCCCGCCTGCTCGCCGGTGGCGGGCTTTTCCAAGCCGAGATTCTGCGTGTAACTCGATGGCACTCAGGTCTCCTTCCAGGCCGTCGGCGGTGCCGATGCCTTCCAGGTTGTACGTGGCGCCAGCGGCTGTTTCCAGCCCGGGCTCGGCTGACGCCGCAGGCTCTGCCAGAAACCGTCCACCTGCACATAGCCCAGCGAGCAGCTGAGCCCTGGCATGCTCACCTCGACGATCTGCATGTAAGATGGTTGCGGCGTCATAACAGGCGCACCAGGGCCGTCGACGGCGCGGGCGGCGGCAGTTTGATACGGAACGGTCCCAGATTGCTTGATTTGTCCTCGGTAAAGTCCAGGATGCAGACTGCACGCTGCTGCGCGCTCTGGTTGTAGATCAGCGCGGCGCGCGCCGTCAGCGTCGAATTATTCCAGATCGGATCGTCCCATGTCACGTAAGCAGCACGGGCCGTGGGACCGAGGAGCTGCACGCCGCCCAAGACCATGCCTCCGGCGCTGTAACCCGGGCCGGTGATCTCGCCCTGCGTGATATAGACAGTGGTCGCGTCTACGTCGAGCGGCGCGTCGGCAGTATACAGGGCCACCTGAAATACGTGCGAACGGAAATCGTGACGGCCCTCGAGCAACTCACGCTTGAACGAGGAGCAGAGACCGGAGCCGGCGATCATATCTCGGTCCTCGTATCCGGCTCCTGCTGCGTATCCTTTTTAGTCCGGCCCTTGGCGTACTGCTGATCCATGGCCAGATCCTTGTCAAAGGCCTGGTCATAGCGCTGGAACAGATTGTCCTCCGCCTTCATGTAAATGGCCGCCTCGACCAGAGAGCCGGTGATCAGGGCATGGGCGAAGTGGTCACCCAGCCAGGTGGAACCAGAATCGACGATCGAAGGGGGCTGATAGAAGTAGCCCATCTTGACCGGGTACGCCTGGTCCGGCGTGGGTCCGAGTTTGATCGAGCTCTCGTTCAGCTGCGCATAGAAGCGCGGCACATCGAGCAAACCGGGATCGGGATAGCACTCCTCAATGAATTCGCTATCTTTATTGAGCAGGACCACATAGGTGCCATCCGGCCCAGTCAGGATCAGTGAGTCCGGCGCCAGAAAGTCCGTGGGCAGCGCCAGCAGATTGCTCGCCTGCGTCAGGTTCGCCGCCACGTCCTTGCGAAAGCGCGGCAGACGGACACGCAAGAGCACACGGCTCTCACCCAGCCGGATGAACGTATCCACGTTCTCCACAAAGCTGGGCTCGAAATCCTGCGCATACTGCTGAATCGCGGCCCGCAGCTGCACGTAGTTCATTCAATAGATCCCGCTGAACCCACACCCCTTCTTAGCGGCACCGCAGCCGCGGATCTTGCCGCCCCCGGCATAGGCCTTGGGCTTCGGGTTCGTGTTGGGGAAACCCTTACGCAACTTGGCCACCCCGCCGGCCGCCATCTTGTCCTTGCACTCGCCGCCCCTGTTTTTGCGCATACCCTTCAGCGTCTGGGCCAGTCGTGCGCGCTGGCCCAGCTTGCCCCCTTTCTCGGCCGCCGCGGCCAATTTTTTGGGCGGGATCTTCTGCCCCTGGGGCACGCCCAACTGCGCGTGCAGGGCGCCCGGCTTCTTGATCGCACCCTGAATCCACTTGCCGCCCTTAGCCATTCCGGGCGGAGCCATCGGCGACACCATGCCGGTCGGCGGCGGCGTTGCCTCCATGTCATACGGGCTGGGCGTAGGTACTGGTGGCTTCTTTGCGGCCTTGGGCACCGCCTTCGGCTTGCGCGTCAGGACACCGCCCTTGGCCTTCTTAATCGGCTCTGGCGGCAGCTCCTCAGCGGGCTTGCCCACGTCGCCCCACTGCCGCGCCGGCCGCCGCTTATTGGCCAGCGTCTCCTCGAAGGGTCCCCCCTTGGCCATGGGAGTGGGTGCCCGAGGTACCCACGGGCCAGGAGCCGCTGGATTACCCATAAGCGAAATGTTCCCCGTTGCCGGGAGAGCGCCCACCGCAGCACTGGGGGGCATTCCACCGCCTGCCGGAGGTAGACTCCAACCCATCGCATTCGGCGCCGGTCCGCCTCCGGGTCGCACTCCCCGCATCGGCCGCGGTGTGCCGGCAAGTCCCTGGCGCAGCCCGGCCAGCGCCGCACTTGGTGGAAGGCCCGCGCCTGGCCCCGTACCGGGCGCGGGAGCCATGCCTGCTCCCTGCATCCCGCTCAGAGCCCCGAGACCAGGATTCGGCATCGGGGCAAAGCCCGCAGCCAGAGGCGGCCCTGCTGACGGGCCCGCTGCCGCTGCACCTTGCATTCCCGTCAAAGCACCAAGCCCCGGATTCGGGATTGGCTGGAAACTTGGACCCGGCGGCCCTGCTGACGGGCCCGCTGCCGCTGCACCTTGCATTCCAGTCAAAGCACCAAGCCCCGGATTCGGGATCGGCTGGAAACTTGGCGGCCCTGCTGGCGGTGCCGCTGGCGGTGCCGCCAGCGGTGTTGCCGAAGGCCCCGCTAATCCTCCATTCAAACCAGCCCCTGTAATGGGATTAATCCCTATGCCAGCCATACTCACCCGCTGGGCCGCAGTCCGCCCCCCTGGATTCTGGGCGGCTGCCTGCGCGGCGGCCTGTTCTATTTGATCGCGCGTCATTCCTACCGAACCGCCATCCTGAAACCGCATCGTACGTCCCATCGCTCCTCCTCCTATCGGCCCACCCTGAGCCGCTTTCGGGACTGAAGTGGAAATCGAATCCGCATCCTTCTGTCTGTGTTTGAAAATCAGCGGCAGCACCGCGCTGCCCAATAGCGAACTGCCCACCCCAAGGGGCCCATAGCCCGCGCCCGCGCCCGCACCTGCGAGCAACTTAAGCCAGTACGGCATCTGCTGCTTCTGCGGCGTGGTATTGGGTGGCCGCTGCCCCATCTTGGCCGGCGGCGTAACCGGCGTGACGTCGGCCGGCATATCGGTCTCCGGTGCGAGCGGGCGGGGAGCCGCAGGTCCCTCGGGGCCCGCGGGACTTGCCGCCCCGTCTGGCGCGGTCGGGAACGCCGCATCGTCAACGGATTCCTCGTCGTCCGCCACCGATCCCGCGCTGGCAAACCGCTCGGCGCCCCCGGAGGCGAACCGGCGCTTAGGGAACTTGCGCTTGTGCGCGCCCACCGCCACAAATCGTTTCATGCACTCTCCTCCTCGTCCCGGAACTCGAGCCGCCGCTCGGCGGCCGGCGGAAAAGGCGGGATGAGCCAGTTGTTGTTCGGATAGAGTTGCCGGCTGGCGGCCTTGCCCGTGTCGGGCCGCGCGTTGCGTAGCGCTTGCGCATCCACCGTCACGTAGTCTGGCAAGAAATTCTGCTCGTGGTCGGGGTCCCAGCAGGTCGAACACGCCAGCAGGCCGGTGGCCTGCCCCTTGATCGTGGTGCCACGCAGCTCACGGTATTTCGTACGGACGCCGCAATAATCACAGATAGCGTTGGCGTACTTCCCCGTCGCCCACTTGTGCGAAACCGACATCTAGATAAACTCGTAGCCCCCGGGCACGAAGCGGAACGCCGCCCGGTCCCGGTCCTCATCACTGGCCAGGCCGAACTGCTCGGTGTACTCACTCTTGAGCAGCGGCAGCTTATTCTGCACGGCCGGGTCTTTACTCTTGAGCGCCAGGTAGAATGCAAGGCCGGCGATCATAGCATTCACGAAGCGCCAGGGGATGTCCGGCACACCGGTGCCGCCGCGGCCGAGCGAGGCCAACCGGCGCAGACGCCAGTAGACCAGCTGGTAATCCACCGAACCATCCGGCACCATCCAGATCAGAAAGAAGGGCTCGAGCGCACGCCGGATATGGATCACGCTGGGCCGCCCCGGCGCCTGCTTGTTCGGGATCGAGGCGTACTGACTGAGGGTAAACCGGTCGAGCGGGAAGTCTATCTTATGATCGGCGGTGCGCACGGTGTACTCAATCAGGTCCACGGTATCGTCGGGCAGGTTATACTGCACGTTGCCCGGGACCAGGTTGATCGTAATCGGGCCCTCGATCGTCCACAGGTTGAGGCCCCGATTCGCCCACTCGATCGAGAGCAGCTCGAGGGCGCGCCGCGCCGCCCGCAGGTCGTGCGCCGAGCGATACTCGACGCCGGCGCGCTCGCTCGCCTCCTGCGCCATTTCCGCTACATCGAAGGTGGGCCAGGAGCCGGTCATTTGGCCTTTCGTGCCTGGCTAAGTGCGATGGCGATGGCTTGCGGGCGCTTCTTCACCAGCGGCCCCGTCTTCGAACCACTGTGCAGGGCTCCGCGCTTGAACTCGCCCATGGTCTGGTGCACTTTCTGCTGCCGCCGCACCCTCGAAATCATTGCGGGCCTCCTGACTACGCGGATCGCACCGTTGCGATTGGCGTAGTTGAGGCGATTATAACGGAGATCAAGCGGAGGCGGAACGAGAGTTTCTGCGACGCTGGGGTTTGACCGGTTTACGTGGGACGGACCGCGGAAGATTCACCTGCGCGTGAAGGGACTCTATGATCTCCCGATAACGGCGCTCTTTTTTAGCCGGGTCCTGATTAATATGGTCCGCTAGCCGCTCTATCGCGCTATCCAGTAAATGCTGCTCCAGCTGCGTCATTAGACACCTCGAACCTGTCTCACCCTGCGCCTACTCTGGCGAAGGGTATCTATATGGCGTTACGGAGTGCCAATTACTATATATGTTCATTCGAGGCCAAGTCAACGCTTTATATAACTCAGCCATTAACCGGGCGGTTTTTTATCCACTTCCGCGAATAAAACACCAGCCTTTAGGCCTTGTTTTCAAATGGGGCCCTGCTTTGAAAGCGCGCCTCCCCGGAAAGATATCAAACCGCATGGCATACCAGGTGGTGCTATGCATGACAATCAACGACACTGGGCGCAGGAGACCAGACTTGAAGGTTGAAAAAGACATTCTCCTGCAAGCATTTGCGAACGCCCTACGCGTGCTGCGCCACAGTAAGGGGTTTTCTCAGGAGAAACTGGCATTGGAGGGAATCTCACGCGGCCACATCAGCGACCTGGAGCGCGGGAGGCGCGACCCCAGGCTCTCTATGATGTGGTATCTCGCCGAGTTACTGAACGTGCCCTTTACAGCCCTGGCGCGCGAGGTCGAGCGGCAATACGCCCACCTGGAGAAAAAGAACAAACACGAATAAGGCTTCAGCCGGCGACCGGCAACGAGGTGCCCCCGGCGCTGGTCGGACTCTTCGGGGTTGGCAACAGGCGCTCCACATCCTCTCGGCAGCCCCACTGCGGGTCCTCACGGAACATGCGCAATGTACTCAGCAGTTCATTGCGGTACTTTTCCATCCAGGGTTGCGACCGCTTGAAACTGCAGAACGCACAAAACGTCTCCACCTCGCGCTGCATCTCCCCGGGAAGGGATTTGACTATCATCTGCACCCGCATGGAGATGGAATTGAAGTTTCTGACCTCGCGCGACCAAGCCAGCAAGGCCTCTTCCACGGCATCCGTAAAGGTGCCCCCCTGCTCCTGTATGCGTCTCAATGATATACCGTACAACTCTTCATCCACCCGCACCGTCACCTGCCGTTTGAAGGTCTGCCGGTTGGGCCGGCGATGCTTGGGTTTTTTACGTTCCTCTTGGGTTGATTTCCATTTGGTTGATTTCGCCATGGCTGATGGTTTCTCTCTCTCTTTTGTCTTGAGTAATTAACTAACGTCACTTGACTTTAAACGTAGGCGGGACGAGAATCGAATCCGGCTCCCAAATTTCGCCAAAAAAACAGGGCCAGAGGGGAATTTCTCGATGCCCATACCTTACCCATTTTTCGTTCAGATTACACGAACCACTGAATCAGATACAGATATTTCACCCCTAGACACACCGCAGTCACTCCAGAATATACTGCTCTCCCTGTTTAGCAGCCCCAGTCCAACTGACCGGGCGCTGACACACATCATCCGCACGCTGGCCAAATATGTGCCAGCCGGCGGCATAACTGAGGATCGAGACATCGAGGTCTTGTTAGCGGTGTCGGTCGCTCTTGCCAAAAAGATTTAGACATGCCTAGCATCTTGCATACTGCGCCAATTCCGCCAGATGTGTCAATTACTGACGGTTTGTGGGCACACCAAAAAGCTGCTCTATCTTTTGGACTGGAGCGCTGGCGCGCCGGCCGGCGCGGCGTGCTGCTGGCATGTGCCATGGGCACAGGGAAGTCGCGCGTGGCGATCGAGCTGGCACATGCATGCAACTTATCCCCCATCCTGATCCTGTGCCCCCTACGGGTAGTAGAGGTGTGGAGAGAGCAGTTCGAGCGCCACTTACCTGACACCTATGACTTCCTGGCGCTCGATCACCGCGTCAAGACGGTGGCCGATAAAACCCGCCTGGCGCACGAGAAGTTGGCGTGGACTACGGCTAAGGGGAGGAAACTCGTCATCGCTACGAACTACGAGTCGGCGCGCCTGGAGCCCTTCGCCCACTGGGCGCTGGCCACCGCCTGGCCGCTGGTGATCGCGGACGAGATCCACAAGACCAAGAGCGCCGCCGGCGCCATCTCGCGCTTCCTGGGCCGGCTAGGACTGATGGCCAAGTACCGCCTAGGACTGACCGGTACGCCCATGCCCCACTCCCCGCTCGACATCTGGGCCCAGTACCGCTTCCTTGACCGCTCGATCTATGACGCCACCTACACCGCCTTCCGGCTGCGCTATGCCGTGATGGGCGGCCACTTTATCGGCGGCGCTTACCGCGAGGTGGTGGGCTGGAAGGATCTAGATGGGCTGCGCGCCAAGTTCTTCTCCATCGCCTACCAGGTGGGGGCCGAGGTGCTCGACCTGCCGGGGGAGCGTGAGCAAACGCTCTACACCGCTCTAGGGACGGCCGGGGCCCGCGTCTACCGCCAGATGGAGACGGACTTCGTGGCCCGCCTGAGCTCGGGCGAGCAGTTGAGCGCGGCCAATAAGCTCGTGCAACTGCTGCGCTTACAGCAGATTACCTCGGGCGCCGTGATGACCGAGGGGGGTGCCGTGACGGAGGTCGACAATGCCAAGGAGTGCCTGCTCGAGGACCTGCTCGAGGACCTGGACGCAGGCGAGCCGGTGGTGGTATTCACCCGCTTCCGCTATGACTTAGATGTAGTCCACCGCGTCGCCCAGCGCTTGGGGCGCGCCTCGGCCGAGATCAGCGGCCGGGCGGACGAGATCGCCACCTGGAAGCGGCCGGACGGCCCGCCCATCCTCGCCGTACAGATCCAGGCGGGCGGGGTGGGGATCGATCTGACGCGCGCCGCCTACGCCATCTACTACTCGCTCGGTTTCAACCTGGCCGACTACCTGCAATCCCGCGCCCGCCTTTACCGCAGCGGGCAGCGCCGCCCGGTGATGTTCTACCACTTGGGCGTCCACGACAGCGTGGACGCGATGGTGGCGCGCGCGCTCGCGCGCCGCCAGGACTTAGTCGAAAGCGTTCTCCAGGAGCTCAAATGTATCCACCCGAAGACACCCCCGGCGTAGCCCCCGCGGCGCCCCCGCCCGGCGAGTGGCAGCCGGACCGGCCCGAGTATGCGGCCTTCGCCCGCTTCGCCACCCTGACCAAAGAAAAGCGCGCGCTCACCGACCGCTTGAAGCAGATCGAAAGCGCGCTCGACGTGCTCGAGTACCAGCTGCGCGACTTCCTGGGAGTGGGCGGCTACGACAAGGTCTCGGTCGAGGGCTTCACCATCTTCCTGCGCCGGCAGCTCTACGTGCGGGCGCGGGAGGGCGTCTCGGCCGCGCAGGTCTGCGCCGCCCTCAAGCGCCACGGCATGGCGCAGTTCGTCAAGGAGCAGTACAACGTCTCCACGCTCTCCAAGCACGTGCGCGAGCTTGAGAGCGAGTACGCGGACCAGCTGCGCTCAGGCGACCTGGCCTCGATCGCGGACGTGCTGCCCGCCGGGCTAGCCCAGGTACTCAATCTCGACCCCACGTATTCGGTGATTGCGCTCGAGACCGGCAAATAAAAAGGCCGGCGCGGGCCGGCCTCTTACCGTTAAGGATCAACCATCAACCAAAGGAACTTCACTCATGATTATGCCAAAAAACGATCTCACCGTCCGGCCCGAGGATAACGAGTACGCCTTACTCCAGCCGGAAACTATGCAACACATGCTCACCGTGTTCCAGGAGAACCTGGGCACGGCCGGCGCGGCCTCGCTCGATCTGCCGCGCATCAAAGCCCCCTCCGGCGGCAGCCTGCTCTGGTCGATCCAGACGCTCGACGGGGAGGAGACCGCCAAGCAGATCGAAGGCATCGTGCTCGCCTGGCGCCCCGGCCGCCTCTACTGGGCCAAGGCGCGCAACGAGGGCGGCGGCAAGAAGCCGCCCGACTGCATCTCGCGGGACGGCTTCACCGGCGTGGGCAATCCCGGGGGCGAGTGCAACCTGTGCCCCTTCGCCAAATTCGGCTCCTCCCCCAAGGGCGGCCGGGGGCAGGCCTGCAAACAGGTCCGCCAGCTGCTCCTGGTGCGGCCGGGCGAGGTGCTGCCCTCCCTGATCGCCGTGCCCCCCACCTCGCTGCGCGCCGCCTCCCAGTACTTCCTGATGCTGGCCAGCCGGCAGCTCTCCTTCTGGACTGTCTCGACCAAGATCTCGCTCGAGAAGGCTTCCAACGAGGATGGCATCGAATACGCGCGCATGACGTTCCGCCTGGGCCGCCTGCTCTCCGCCGACGAGCAGCGCCTGCTGCGCCCCTACCAGGAGCGCATGCGCTCGATCCTGAACCCGCTGGCGCTCGACGCGGCCGACTACGAAGACGGCGCGGCGGAGGAGGAGAGCGGCGGCGCGCCGGATGCGCCCGGCGGCCAAACTCCCGGGAAAACGAGGGACCAGGAGGAAGAAATCGCCTTCTGAGCACCGTTGAGGACCAGACGCCATGCGGCTGACCGCAGAAGACCTCGAGCTGCTCGAGCATTGCTACATCACCCCGCCGGTCGCCACCGCCGCCGGCCTCTACCGCGTCCCCTCCATCGAGGGCTGCGAGCTGGTGGGCCGCAAGCACGGCAACTGCGCCGGCATCGCCTTCCCCTGCTTCTGGCCGGGCACCTCCGACGTCAGCGTGGTGCGCCTGCGCCTGGACGACCCGCCCGTCGACCCGGGCGGCAAGACCGCCTACAAGTACCTGGCCGCGCCCGGCTCGCGCAACCGCATCTACGCCGTGCTGGAGGACCCGGCCGACCTCACCGACCCGCATAAGCCCCTGCACATCAGTGAGGGCGAAAAAAAGTACCTGGCCCTGCACCGGGCCGCGCTCGAGGCGGGCGGCAACGGCACAGGCCCCGCCGCCTTCGCCTCGTTCAGCCTGTTCGGCGTCTCCTCCTGGCGCGGCGTGATCGGCATCCGCACCGACTCCAACGGCCTGCGCGCGCCCGACTACGGCGTCATCCCTGATCTCGATCGCGTGGTGTGGGCGATCCCGGACGGCCACGGGGGCTGGGCGCTGCGCCGCCTGGTCTACCTGGTCTTCGACACCAACGTCCTCTCCAACCGCCATGTGGCCGCCGCGCGCCACTCCCTCGCGCGCGAGCTCGAGCGGCGCGGCGCCGAAGTCTGGTACGTCCACCTGCCGCCCGAGGAAGGCATCAACGGCGTCGACGACTACCTGGCCCGGTACGGCTGGGGAGGCTACATGGATCTAGTCCGGCACGCCGCGCGCTTCGACTGGCGGGACGAGCTGGTGCGCACCGAGCAGGGCAAGATCATGGGCACCATCGGCAACACCCTGCTGGCGCTGCGCGTCGCCCCCGCCATGCAAGATGTATTGCGCTTCAATCAGTTCGCCCTCCAGATCGAGACCGCCCGCACCCCGCCCTGGGGCGGGGAGGCGGGCGCCTGGGGCGACCAGGACGACATCCTGCTCACCGAGTGGCTGGAGCACCAGGGGATCCGGGTCTCGGATACGGTGGCCGCCAAAGCCGCCAGCACCATTGCGCGCGGCGCCAGCTACCACCCCGTACGCCAGTATCTCGAGCGCCTCCACTGGGACGGCGTCGGCCGCCTGGATGACTGGCTGATCACCTACTGCGGGGCCGACCCCGGCAGCCCCGATGAAGACAAACAAGGCCCCCTCGGCGACTACCTGCGCGCCATCGGCCCCCGCTGGATGATCAGCGCTGTCGCCAGAGTCTTTGAACCCGGGTGCCGCGCCGATCATACCCTCATCCTCGAAGGTGCCCAAGGCATCGGCAAATCCACCACCTTCCAAATCCTGGGGGGCGACTTCTACAGCGACGATATCCCGGACCTGTACACCAAAGATGCCCAGCTCGCCACCGCCGGCGTCTGGATCGTGGAGCTGCCCGAACTGGACGCCATGAGCCGAGCAGAGGTCAGTAAAGTCAAGGCCTTCCTGGCCCGCCCCAAAGATCACTTTCGCCCCCCCTACGAGCGCCACCAGGGCTGGTTCCCGCGGCAGTGCGTCTTCGGCGGCTCCGTCAATCAGTCGCAGTACCTCAAAGACGAGACCGGCGCGCGCCGCTTCTGGCCGCTCAAATGCGGCCCGGTTGAGCTCGCCCGCCTGCGCCAGGACCGGGACCAGCTGTGGGCCGAAGCGGTAGCGCGCTACCGCAAGGGCGACCCGTGGTGGCTGAACACCACCGAGCTCACCCAAATCGCCTGTGAACAACAGAACGAACGCTATCAACCCCACCCCTGGGACTCCGTGATCGAGCGCTGGGTGACCAAAGACCGCCTCACCTCCACCGACCCGCCCGAGGTCACCACCACCAACGTGCTGCAGTACGCCATCAACAAAGACAAGGGCCACTGGGAACGGCGCGACGAAATCCAGGTCGGCATCTCCCTCAACCGGCTGGGCTGGTTCGCCACCCTGCGGCCGCGCAACGCCGACGGCAGCCGCCGCCGCGTCTACACCTATCAGCCACCACCACAAAATCAACCAAAAAAAGAATAAGGAGAAACCATGCAAACAACCAAAGGGTGGAGGGTGCTCCACCTCACCGCTGAAGATCACATGGCCCTGGCCGTGGATGTCGTAACCATCATGACGACAGTAGACCGCATCCTTCACCGAATCGCGAACCGGGTGCCGGCCGCCACCATCGATGCCGCCCTCTTCCTGGGCGGACGCACCACCATCCTGCAAACCTGCCTGGAGGACCACCTGCTAAGCCTGCCCTGGGCGGATCTGCCGGAGTCCGTGCGCCGAGATCCGTTCGCCCTCTATCAGCCGCGGGACGTCCCGGCCGCCAGTTTCGGCTACCCGTGGACACGGAAAAAGAGAAAAAATCTGCCTGCGGTAACCCAACACACGGAAAGAAAGAACCCCTAACATGCACGCAACCCAAATGATCGCCCGCACCCATGAAGCCTGCATGGCGTGTGGCACGCCCCATCTCCTCAACGACCTACGTGGACCCGAGGA
>Ga0126383_10001479_pt1 | contig 14667 bp, 6 predicted proteins | sample PanSoiMetPlot_35_FD_96882 | JGI IMG/M metagenome (GOLD analysis project Ga0126383, IMG submission 96882) | Tropical forest soil microbial communities from Panama - MetaG Plot_35 | ecosystem: Environmental > Terrestrial > Soil > Tropical forest > Bulk soil | place: Panama | collected 2016-02-17
GCCATTCCCAATCCGATCAGCGCGCTGACCATTTCATGTCCCGGCTGCACTATTGATATTCAGTCGGGCGGCAGCTTGACGCTTTCCGGCACCGGCTCTGTCAGCTCTTCCAGCACGATCATTGTGGAACCGGGTGGCACGCTTACCCTCATCAACGGCTCTCTCATTATTGACTCCACGAATTTTCAAATGGACTCCGGCACCGTGGATGTGCAGGCAAACAGTGGCTTATTCATAGGTAGCGGCGCTCAGATCAACGGCGGAACGCTGAACCTCGACGGCGGAGCTATGTTCTCCACCGGGAGTACTTCGTTGACACTGTCCAATGGCGCAACCCTGATTGTGGGGGCTGATACCGCTGTCAGCGCGGTTGGTCTGATCTTCAAGCAGAATAGCGTGCTTCAGTTGGACCACGACCTGACCGTGGATACAACTCTGGAGATGGACGGCTCGTCTACCTCGACTGGGACAGGGGACGTTATCGGCAGCGTCAAACGGACAGGTTTCGTCAGCACGCCGGCGCCGAACACGCTCTCGTTCGGCAACCCTAATAATCAGATCACCATCAACTCGGGCACCCCTCCGACGGACATCACTGTCAACCTGGTCAAGTCGGCGCCGGCCGCGCTTCCTTCGTCGGTCCAACGCAACTACGGCATCACGGCAAATGGCGGGAGCGGGTTCAGCGCGACGCTGCGGCTCCATTACCTTGACGCTGAGTTGGCTGGCAACACCCCTGAAGACTCGCTCAAACTAATCAAGTACGACGGTGCGAACCCAGGAGTGTACCCGCCGACCACCCCGGTTGACACCACCAACGATTGGGTGGAAACGAACGGAGTCCAAAGTTTCTCAGCGTGGACTTTGAACACCTGCGCGCCGCGCGTGGTCACCAACACCAATGACAATGGCGCCGGCTCTCTGCGTCAGGCTCTGATCGATGCCTGCCCCGGCAGTTCGATCGTCTTCAATATTCCAGACAACGATGCAAATCACGCCGCCGGCGTTTACACAATCCCGCTTACCACGGGACAGTTGGCAATTTCACAGAGCGTCAACATCACCGGACCAAATAATAATGGCGTCGATACCGATCCGATTGTGATCAGCGGCAGCGACACGTCGCGGGTCTTTAATATCAGCGGCTCGCAACCTGCGGTGTACTTTTCCGGGCTGACAATCGCGCACGGCCAGACGTTCGATAGCGGCGCGGCTATCTCCGCCAGCGGCGACGGCATACTCAGCCTGACGAACTGCACCGTCAGAGACAACCATGCCATCGGGAATGGCGGTGCGATTGATTCCCCAGGCGTGAATCTGATTTTGGACAGCTGCACCTTCTACGGGAATTCAACCTTTGGTAACGGCGGCGCTGTGTCCATAGGCACGGACACGGTGCTGATCACCAATAGTACGTTCACGCAAAATTCAGCCAGTAACGGCGGGGCGATCAATTCGAATTTTCAGGCGAATTTTACCATCGTCAATTCGACGATCGCGTTGAACTCGGCCACCAACGGGAATGGCGGGGGAATATCTGACCAATCACTTTCTTTTAGCATGAGTTTGCGCAACACGATCGTGGCCATGAACAATGCTAGCCTCTCTGGCCCTGATGTGTCCGGCGTGATCACTTCACAGGGATATAACCTGATAGGCAAGGTCGACGGCTCGAACGGTTTCGGGGCCACCGGTGATCAGACCGGGACCACCGGTGCTCCACTGGATCCAAAGCTCGGGCCGCTCCAGAACAACGGCGGGACGACGCAGACGATGGCGTTACTGGCCGGCAGCCCGGCCATCGAGGCCGGCACAGACCTGACCATCCTGAACGGTAACGGTGGATCTATTACCGACACGGCCACCAGCGTAAATGTCCTGGACAGCACCGCAATTCCGGTGGGCAGTGTCATTCAGATCGAGGCTGAGCAGATGACTGTCTCGGCCAAAGTTGGCAACACGTTGACCGTCACGCGCGGAGTTAACCTAACCTCGGCCGCGATCCACAACGACGGTGCGGCGGTGAATCCGGCATTTGACGGGCGTGGCAGCCGCTTTCCACGGAAAGCGGACTCAGCCGACGTCGATACCACGCAAACCGTGGACATTGGCGCCTTTGAGCTGCACCCATCGGTGGAAGATATTCCGAATCAGACGACCGCAGAGGACACTCAAAAGGTAGTAACTTTCAATTTAGGTGACGACCATGGTGCGCTGATTCAGGGAGTCTCAGCGACGTCATCGAACACGGCCCTGGTGCTGAGCGACAATGCGCGTCTTTCAATCACCGGCAGTGGTGGGTCGCGAACTCTGACGATTACGCCCAATGCTGGCGCCAACAGTTTAACCAACGGCGGAACCACAACGATTAGGGTCACGGTCACTGCGAACAATGGGCAGACGGCAACGGACACCTTCGACCTGACGGTTACTGAAGTGAATAATCCGCCGAATGTTACGGGCGAAACGATCGGCAATATCGACGAAGACTGCGCCACGGGCTGCACCGGTGGCAAGTACGTGATTCCGTTCGCGACGTTACTAGCTAACGATGACGCCGGAATAAATGAAGCAGCTCAGACCATTACGATTACCAATGTCGCGAGTGCGGTGGGTGGCACGGTGGCCATCAACGGGACGAACGTTGAATTCACGCCGGCAGCGGACTTCTTTGGCGCAGCCGGTTTCCAGTACACGGTGACTGACAATGGCACGACGAACGGATCACCCGATCCGAAGTCTGCCAACGGCGCCGCCAGCTTCACGGTGAATGCGGTCAACGATCCGCCGTCATTTAGCCTGGCCGGCAATCCGCCGACCATTCTTGAGGATGCGGGCGCGCAGACCGTCAACGTATTTGCGACGAACATCTCGCAGGGACCGGGCGAGACGGGCCAGTTTTTGACCTTTAACCTGACGCCGGCCGGCACGACCGGAACGCTGAGCTTCGCCAATGGTCCGGCGATCAACACAAGCACGGGTGCTCTGACGTACACCCCCAACGCGAACGCGTATGGCACCGCGACCTTCACCGTGACCTTGAGTGATAACGGCAGCAACACGCCGCCGAACTCAAACACTTCGGCGCCTCAGTCGTTCACCATTACCGTCAACCCCGTGGCCGACACACCATCTGTCAGCCCGAACCCGGCGACTACGAACGAAGACACGCAAGTTACCGGTCTGGTCATTAACCGGAACGCCGCCGATGGCAATGAGGTGACGAACTTTAAGATTAGCAACATTCAGCATGGTTCGTTGTTCACCGCAGGTGGCGTAGTCATCAGCTCAGGTGACTTTATCGACTTTGCGACGGCGCATGCCGGATTGAAGTTCACGCCGGCGGCTGATTACAACAACAGCATCGGCGCGGCGCCGAGTTTTGACGTACAAGCTTCGTTGAGCAGCAACAGTTTAGGTTTGGGCGGCGCCGTCGTGACGGAAGTGATAAATGTGACCGCCGTTAACGATGCTCCATCGTTTACCAAGGGCGCCGATCAGAGTGTGGTTACTGGCGCCGGCCCGCAGACAGTCAACGGTTGGGCCACGAACGTGGCCAAAGGTCCGGCCACGGCGACTGATGAGAGCGGCCAAACACTCAACTTCATCGTCACCAACGATAACAACGCCCTGTTCAGCGGACAGCCGGCGGTGGATGCCTCGACTGGTAACCTGACCTATACGCCGGCGGGCAACACGTCAGGTCAGGCTACGGTCAGTGTGTCTCTACACGATAGCGGCAGCGGCGTGGCTCCGAATGTGAACACCTCGGCCGTGCAGACCTTCGTGATCAGCGTCAGTTGCGGCGCGAGCAACATCGTCAAGAACACAAATGACAGCGGTCCGGATAGTTTACGCAATGCCATCCAAACAGCCTGCACGGGTGACACGATCACTTTCTCAAACACCACCGCGGGTGGAGCGACCAACTTCTTCGACGGTACTTCGCGTACGATTACGCTCACGTCGGGTCAGTTGACCATCGGCGCGAATCTGACGATCACGGGCCCTGGCGCGAACCGTCTGACAATCAGCGGCAACAACGCGAGCAGGGTGTTTAGCATCGCGCCGGCTATCGTCTCCATTTCAACCCTGACTATCTCTGGGGGCCGCGCGCCGGTTGGTTCTCCTTCTGACACCGACGGAGGCGGGATACTAAACCTCGGGACGCTCACCTTGAGCAACAGCATAGTCAGCGGCAACCAGGCCGCGAATCTGGTTGGCAGCGGTGGCGGCATTGCCAACTCCGGCAAGCTGACGCTGATCAATAGCACTGTGAGTGGTAACTCCGGTCCTAACCGTGGCGGCGGCATCTTCGGAGGGACAATTACGCTGAACGGCAGCACCGTCAGTAACAACAATTCCGGGGTAAACAGCGGCGGGGGAATTTTGGCCGGCGGCACGCTTACGCTCATCAGCAGCACGGTCAGCGGCAATTCCGCTGGCGCCTTCGGATCCGGTGGCGGCATTGACACTGGCGGCCACACACTTATTGGCGTCAATAGCACCATCAGCGGAAACAGCGCACCAAGTGGAAGTGGCGGCGGTGTCGACGGCACCGGCCCGGTAACCCTAACCAACTGCACGGTCAGTGGAAATTCAAGCGGGGGCAACGGCGGGGGGATTATCACGGGCTCCTCGACCTTGACCTTGTTCAATGTGACCGTCTCAAATAATCGATCTGATTCTGATAACAGTGGCGGCCAGAAGGGCGGCGGCATTTTCAATAGCTCCAGCACCCTGACGCTGAAGAACACGATCGTGGCCGGGAACTTCCGCGGCACCGGCGCCACGCGCGATGACATCAGTGGGACGACGGACGCGGTCAACAGTTCGTTCAATCTGATCGGCGATGGGACGAACATGACAGGCATTACGAACGGCAACAATGGCAATCAAGTGGGCACATCCAGTTCGCCGATCAATGCAGCGCTGGGCGCGTTGACTAATAACGGTGGCCCCACGCAGACGCAACTGCTGTTGCCCGGTAGTCCGGCAATCGATGCGGGAAACAATGCCAATCTGCCTCCCGATACTTTCGATCTCGATGGCGACAGCAACACGGCGGAAGCTCTTCCTTTAGATCAACGCGGAGCCGGATTCAATCGGGTCATTAATACCACGGTAGATATCGGCGCGGTGGAAGTTAACTACGCTATTACCGCTGCGGCCGGTTCGTCCCAAAGCGCAACCATCAACACGCCGTTCGGAACGGCGTTGCAGGCTACCGTCAAAGAGAGCGGCAATAACCAGAGTGGCGTGACAGTTACCTTTACGCCGCCGGCGAGCGGAGCCAGCGGCGCTTTCACGGGCGGTAACCCGGCGACCGTAGCCACTAATGCGAGTGGCGTGGCGACCGCTCCCACGTTCACGGCAAATGGCACGGCCGGTGGGCCATACAATGTGATAGCGAGTATCGGTAATGGATCGCCATCGGTGAACTTTGCGCTGTCGAACATTCCCGGCAATCAAATTATTACCGTCAACACGCATGCACCGGCCAGCGCCGTCTTTAACACGAACTTCACGGTGGCGGCGACGGCGAGTTCCGGCCTGCCGGTCGCTTACTCGAGCAGCGGATCGTGTACGAATGCCGGCCCCACATTCACCATGACCAGCGGCGGCGGCTCCTGTTCCGTGATCTACTCGCAGCCGGGCAACAGCAACTACAACGCCGCCCCGCCGATCACCCAAACGGTCACCGCGCAGAAGGCGAGCCAGACCATCACGGTGAATCCGCACGCACCCCCGAGTGCGGCTTACAACACGAGCTTTACGGTGGCGGCCACGGCGAGTTCAGGCTTGGCGGTAAATTACAGCAGCGCGGGGTCGTGCACGAACGTTGGCGCAACCTTCACGATCACGAGCAGCACCGGCACTTGTACGGTCAAATACGATCAACCCGGGAATGGAAACTTCAATGCGGCGACACAGGTGTCGGACGCCGTCACGGCTCAGAAAGCCAATCAGGCAATCACCGTCAACACTCATGCGCCCGCAAGCGCCGCTTACAACACCAGCTTCACGGTCGCGGCCACATCCAACTCCGGCTTACCGGTCAGCTACAGCAGTTCCGGGTCGTGTACCAACGCCGGGGCGTCGTTCACGCTCACGAGTGGTTCCGGCGCCTGCACCGTGAAGTATGACCAGGCGGGCGATACGAACTACAACCCGGCGGTGCAAGTCACTGAATCCGTCAACGCGCAGAAGGCCAACCAGACGATCACCTTTGGCGCATTGTCCAATAAGAATTACGGCGATGCTGATTTCAGCGTCAGCGCCACGGCATCATCGACACTTACGGTGAGCTTCACCGCCAGTGGGCAATGCACCATCAGTGCGAACAGCGTGCATCTCAGCGCGCCAGGTTCGTGCACCGTCACTGCGAAGCAAGCGGGTGACGATAACTTCAATGCGGCGCCGGATGTGCCGCAGTCCTTTACGATTGGCAAGGCCCCCTCAGCGACGGCGGTCAGCTCTTCGCTCAATCCAGCACACTTCGCGCAGGGTGCCACCTTCACGGCAATCGTGACCGGCCCGGCCGGCGCCGGGACGCCAAGCGGCACGGTCACTTTCAAAGACGGTGGCAATGCGATGCCATGTGCCAGTTCAGTTGCGCAGCCGCTGAATGCGAGCGGCGTAGCCACTTGTCAACCGTTCGGCCTTATGAGTCCCGGCACGCACACGATCACCGCCGACTATAGCGGGGACGCGAACTTTGCCGTTAGCACCGGCACGCTGGCGCCCGACCAGGTCATTACCAACGCGCCCCTGGTGAGTTTTAGCGCGGCGACTTACACCGTGAATGAAGCCGACGGCGTGGTGCACGTCGTCATCAATCGCACCGGCGACACCGCGGCCCAGTTCAACGTTGACTACGCCACCAGTGATACGGGCGCCTCGAGTAACTGCGGCGCGCTGAATACCGGCCTGGCCTCAGCGAAATGTGACTACATCACCTTCATCGGAACCCTGAAGTTTGCGGCGAACCAAACGAGCGCCGCGCTCGACATACCCATCACCCAGGACAGTTACACAGAGGGCGCGGAGTCTTTCACGGTCAACCTGTCGAATGTCACAAACGGGGCCATGCTGGGCAGCCCGTCATCGGCCACCGTCACGATCAACGACTCGGCGTCACCGACAGCCAACGCGATCGACGACAACACCATTTTTGTGCGGCAGCAGTATCACGACTTTCTGAATCGTGAACCGGACGCTGCCGGCCTGGCGTACTGGGTCAACGGTCTGAACGAGTGCAATAACGCGGCGACCCGGCCGCCGGGACAGACGCAGGCACAATGTCTGGAAACGCGCCGTATCCTGACCTCGTCAGCTTTCTTCCTGTCAATCGAGTTCATGCAGACGGGCACCTTTGTGCGGAGCTTCTATGTGGCGGCGTTGAATCGCCCATTACCGCCTTCCGCCAATGCGACCGACAACATGCCCGGCTTCGCCGAATGGTTGCGGGACACGCAAGCGGTTCAGCGCGGGGTCGTCGTCGGGCAGGGAAGTTGGCAGGCAACCCTCGATGCAAATCGGCTGGCGTTCATGCAGGACTTTGTCACGCGGGCTGAGTTCGTCGGACTATATCCCACCACGGACACGCCCACCCAGTACCTCAACAAGCTGTACCAGCATGCGTTGTCACGCTCGCCTTCGACCGCTGAGTTGAATGCCGGACTCGCATTGTTTGGCGCAGCGAGCACGGCAAATGATCCGACGGCCCGGGGACAGGCTCTATTGCAGGTAACGCAGGCGTCGGACTTCATCAGCCGTGAATTGCCGCGCGCCTTCGTGCAGATGGAATACTTTGGATATCTCCGCCGGAATCCAAACGACCCGCCCGACAATGACTTTAGCGGATACAACTTCTGGTTGAATAAGCTGAATGCGTTCAACGGCGACTTCTTTGCCGCCGAGATGGTCAAGGCCTTCATCAGTTCCGCCGAATACCGCCGCCGCTTCGGACCGTGACACCTTTTGGAGAGCGCCGACTGGTCGGCGCTTTTCGAATTACCCAGAGCTTTCGCCTATAAAGCGCGACGAGTCGCCGCACTCCGCAAAGGACGGGTTAAGAGAATTAACTCAGGCTTAAGATCGTGTTCATTTCCAATTAGCGTGGCTTGGTTAATATCCGCCCAGTTGTTTGTCGCAAGCTATCGGAGAGCGGGCAGCATCCGCAGCAGATTTCCTTCGTCGCTTCGACAGGTAATCCCGCCTGGAAGCGTTGCCAACGGCGCACAACGCCACCCGCGGCACGCACCCGAGAGAGGAAAAAGCTCGAAGAGACCTTGGCGCTGCTTTGTCGCTGAGGTCTTTTTGATTTTGGGCGCCGCCGGTTTCAGCCAACGAACTTCACCTGAAATTAATCGGCGGTTCATACGACGATAACTTCCCTCAGGTAAAGTCCGAAATCGAAATTTCCTGTCCCCATCGAATGCCGCTGGCAGCGTGCTCGGGGGGGAACAATGGACAGACCTATTCTGATAATTGAGGACGATCCGGACATCGCGGAAGTTCTTCGCTACGGTCTTGAAGCGCGACATTTTGAAACGCGCGTGGCCGCAACCGGCAATGAAGGCCTTTCCGCCTCGCTGGACAAAGAGCGGCCCCCGCTGCTCATTCTTCTCGACCAACTCTTGCCGGGGATGAACGGTTTGGACATCTGCCGGCGCATCCGGCGGGAACCATCCATCGCAGACGTGCCCATCATCATGGTGACGGCCAAAGCATCTGAAACCGATTTCCTGGATGCCAAAGCCGCCGGCGTCGATGACTATGTGACCAAGCCGTTCTCGGTCACCCGGGTAATGGAACGGGTCGAGTTCCTGCTCGAGTCACTCGAGGCCGGGCGGACTCTGAAGCTGCTATGACGCAGACGTCATTTTATGAACGCCCGAAAACGAATTGCGCTGGTCGCACATGACAACAAGAAGGCGGACCTACTTGAATGGGTGCGCTACAACCGGGCCGTGTTGAGCGCCCACGAATTGTTCGCCACCGGCACCACCGGCGGAATCCTGGAAGCGGAGTTGGGGATTCCGGTAGTCAGGTTGCAGAGCGGCCCGCTCGGCGGCGATCAGCAAATCGGGGCCAAGATCGCGGAAGGGCTGATCGATTTTTTGATCTTCTTTTGGGATCCACTCGAGCCGCATCCGCATGATCCGGACGTGAAAGCGCTGTTGCGAATCTCCGTGGTTTGGAACACGCCGGTCGCCTGCAACCGCTCTTCGGCGGACTTCATGATCTCTTCGCCTTTGATGTTCGCCGAGTACGAGCAGCAACTACCGGACTATTACGCTTATCGCGAGCGGCTCGAGTCGCAGGCCGTCGCCTGAATTAACTGGAGGGAAGGCCATGAATAGATCGCGGCGAAAAAGACAGCCTATGATCATGATTGCCGACACGGATGAAGACGAAAGGATGCTTTTGAAGGCCATCCTGAAATTGATTGGGTTCCGCGTGGTTGAGGCGTGGGACGCAGCGCAGGCCATGAGATTGGCGCAGCTGAAATCACCCGATGTGATTGTGGTTGATCTCACGCTGCCGGGCTTGGGCGGCCGCGATGGCTTGAGAAGAATCCGGAAGCTGTCCTCGTCGCCGCATCTGCCGATTATCGCCGTATCGATGGACGAACCGGCTCAGCACGAGGACGGCCGGTCCACGGTGTATCTCTCAAAGCCAATCGAATACGAGCAGCTCTACATGCTGATCGATCGCTTCCTGCCGAATTCGAGAATCCGGGTTCAGAAATCCAAAGCGCTCGCTGCGTAGTGAGATTGGACCAGCGGCTTTGCCGCTCCCCAGTGCGGAAAGGCTTGCCTTTCCGGGCGCTGCTCTAAAAGGTATTTCGAGGCTGCGCCTCGAACCGGCAGGCATAGCCTGCCAGAAAAAGAAGTGGCGTCTTTCTAGGGCGAGACTTACCGCGCTGGGCGGCGGCAAACCGCAACCCAAAACCCCAATCCCTATGCGGCGGTAGTTTGGACGTTTGCGGCAAGGCACACCGTTGAGATCGATCACGCCTTACCGCGGAGACTTATTCTTGTTCGTACTGGTCGTGCTGCTGTTAGAGCTCTTGGCCGCGTTTGAGTTCGCCGGCGTGGTAACGGTCAGAGTTGCGTTTGGCGGACGGTTCTTCAAAACGTTTTCAGATTTCTGCGCTCCCGTGGCGGACGTTCCCCCGCCCGAGTCGGTGAACCCGCCGGCGAGGGTGAGCACGCACATGGTTCCGTATTCGGGGTGCGGGCCGCACGAAATTCCGGCCACTTTGTAATTCTGGCTCATCACGCGGCGGCGATGTCCACGGGTGGTGACGCCGTCATCAATCAGCCACGTCAGGATTCGCTCGCGCGCAGATTCATCGCCATAGACGAGGTTCTCGCCAATGTCGCCCTGCCAGGCGCCAAATGGTTTGACCCGTTGTTCGACCAGCATCTTATCGGCTCCGGCATGACCCGTCGCGCCCGACGCGCTCTGGTCCTTGACGTGCGAGGAAGCGGCCATGCATAAGCCCTGAGAAGTGCTCAACGGTCCCACCGGTTTCAACCCTCGCAAAAACTTGATGGCATCCTCTACTGCGTCCCAGCCTTCCTGGGTTTCCAGCGCCGTGTCCTGGCCACTGGCCGTGTACAGTTTGCCCTTGAATTGCGGCTTCAGCTTTTCGAGGTAGTCCGCGTAAACCTGCGGCTGGGCCCGCGCCAGATTAATCTCCGCCAGCAGATCCAGTTCAGATTTGGAAAGCTGGGGCGTCTGCTTATTGGTTTGGGAGTGGCTGGTCTCAGATCTGACACTTAGAATGACGGCAAAAACACAGCACAGGGCCAAAAGTCCAATCAACCGGAACCTCATTGGGGGAATCCTTTCATTTTAATGCGGTAGAACTGACGTGTTGGGGACCGACCGGGGATTCGCCGTTAACTTAACGAATGACCGTGACCGTGTCAATGATAGTGGACAGCGAACGGCTAACAGTTTAGCATCAGATACGTGCGCGCCCCCCAAGGCCGAAAGCGTATTTTTCTTCATGGCAATTCGGCATCCACCTGATGACAATATTCCTCCGGTAATTCGTCGCCAACGCGGCGAAGCGCCGCGCGTCATTCGCTATGACGAGCCCCGGCCCGGTTTCGCGCGACGACTCCTGCGATTCTGCTTCAAGCCTTACGTCATCATTCCGGTAATTTTGCTGGCGGGTCTGACAATCGCGCTGCTCGCCTATTACTGGGTCATATTCTCGGGACGGATTGACAATCTGCTGCGCGGTGATGTGTTCACGCGCTCGGCGGGTATTTATGCGGCGCCGAAACAGATTCGCGTCGGTCAGGCAATCTCTGAGGACGACCTGCTGGCCTACCTCAAACGCGCCGGTTATGTCGAGCGCAACCAGCAGGCGGACAGCGCTCGCGGTCGATACAACCTGAGCGGCTCGATGGTCGATATTGATCCGGGCGCCGATTCGATGGTCGATGGGGCGCGGCCCTACCCAGCGCTGCGCGTGCAGTTCGGTCGCGACGTTAAGACAATCAGCTCCATCACTGATCGACAGAGCGGAGGCCATCTGGACAGGGCGCAGCTCGAGCCCGAGTTGATCAGTTCGGTGACCGGACGCGAACGCGCAAAACGTCGGGTCATAGGCTTTAACGACGTGCCCAATGACCTGAAGAACGCGATCGTGGTTACCGAAGACCGCTCATTCTTCGAACATTATGGGGTCAACGTGCGCGGCATTATCCGGGCGCTGCTGCGGCGTTATGACAGCGATCCTAATTCACCACTGGCGCGCCAGGGTGGTTCCAGCATCACCCAGCAGCTGGTTAAAAACCTGCTGCTTTCTCCGGAGTACAGTCTCAAGCGCAAAATCTCGGAAGCGTACATGTCGATCATCCTCGAGACGCGTCTGTCAAAGCAGGATATTTTTGCGCTGTACTGCAACCAGGTATATCTGGGCCAGCAGGCCGGCTTTTCGATTAACGGTTTCGGGGAAGCAGCCAGCGCGTACTTCAACAAAGACGTCACCAATCTCACTTTGCCGGAGGCGGCTTTCCTGGCAGGAATCATCCGGAGCCCCAATCGATATAACCCGTTTCACGATGCCGAGACCGCGCGCGCGCGTCGCAACCAGGTGCTCGAGTCAATGGCCGAAACCGGCGTGATCAGCGATGCGCAAGCTAAGGAAGCCGAGGCCAGCGAATTAAAGCTCGCGCCCGCCAAGGGCCGGATCGATATTTCTGACGCGCCCTATTTCGCCGATTATGCGCAGAACCAGCTGGGCGATTTGATTACCGGCGAAGGCGCAGATCATTTGCGCATCTACACTTCGATCGACATGGACCTGCAGCGCGCCGCCTACACCGCGGTGACCAAGCAGTTGGCCGCGCTCGACAAGATCGAAACCAAGCGTGCGCCCGAAGGCACGGTCCAGGCTGCCCTGGTGGCGATCAATGCGCATACCGGAGAAATCGTGGCGATGGTGGGGGGGCGCGATTATTCCAAGAGCCAGCTGAATCGCGCGGAAGCATTGCGGCAACCGGGTTCGGTCTTCAAGCCGTTTGTTTATGCGACGGCGCTCAACACTGCTTACGATCCTGTTCCGCGAGTGATAACTCCCGCCACGATGTTCAAGGACGAGCCGAAGACCTTCACCTATGACAATCAGGAGTATTCGCCCGGCAACATGGGCGACAAATATTCCATGCAGCCGGTGACCCTCCGCGATGCGATGGTGCACAGTCTCAACGTAGTTACCGTCGACGTGGCGATGGAGGTGACGATAGGTCGCGTCATGAGTCTCGCCGCCAAAGCGGGCCTGCCGCGGGTTTCACGCGCGTATCCGGCGATGGCCCTGGGCACGGCAGAAGCCACACCATTACAGATGGCTTCCGCCTACACCGCTTTCGCCAACAACGGGATGCGCGCTACGCCCATCTCGATTACGCGTATTACTACCGGCAGCGGTATGACGATCGCGCAGCCGACGGCCCAGAAAAACGAAGTGCTGCGCCCGCCAATCGCCTACGTCATGACTTCGTTTATGAAGGACGTAGTGAATCGCGGCACTGGTGCGCCGTTGCGCGCGCGCGGCTTCAAGTTCAATGTCGCCGGCAAGACCGGCACCTCGCGCGATGGCTGGTTTGCCGGTTACACGCCGGACCTGGTCTGCGTCGTGTGGGTTGGGTTCGATGATGGTTCGCAACTCGGATTGACCGGCGCCGCATCGGCCTTGCCGATCTGGGGCGATTTCATGAGCGCCGCCTTGACCACCCATCCGGAATGGACCGGTGACTGGACCATCCCGGATGGAGTCCAGCAATCCGACATCGATCCGGCCACCGGCGCCGTGGCTCAGGTCGACTCCACCTCCAAGCGCAATGAGTTCTTTATCAATGGCACTTCGCCGGGAGAGAAAGGTGAGGCTTCGGAAGACACGGCCGACGACTCAGAGCCCGCTGGTGAAGATTCGCAAATCGAGCCGGCAAGTCTGCCGCCGGATCTTCCCAAGCCCAAAGCCACCCCGACACCGAAGCCCGATTTGAAAAACCGGCCGCGTGCCGACAGTTACGAGCCCGCCACCATTGACAAGCTGGAAGGCACAATCACCCTCGATATCGATCCGACAACCGGATTGATTGCCGTCGACAGTTGTCCAGTGATCAAGACCAGGACCTTCATTATTGGACAGGAACCGAAGAAGTATTGCGGCCCTGAGTATCACAAAAAGCCAAAGCCATAGAATGCAGTCGTCATCTGCGCATGTAGCTGGGACTTCTTTGATCCTTCTAACTTGTTGAGAACTGCGCCGGAGGACTCTTGAGTATGCTGAAGGACAGCAGCAGATCGATGTTTATTTTAGTCTGCCTTATCGGAGCCTTCCTCAGTTGTCACGCACAACAGTCGCCGTCAGGCAATGTTTCCTTGACTGAGCAGCAAAAGGATTTGGGCGCGAAATTGGCCGGCGTCACGAAGTCTTATCTCGAAAAGAAGATTGGGCTCGCGGCTTTTGGCGGCAAACCGTTTTGTGGCTATCGGTTGTTGGATGTGGAAGATCATGGCAGCCGCGTGACGGAATACGTCAATGCGATTTGCCAGGAATTTTATCTGAAAGGAAACGGCAGGCTGGAAAAAGGGACCGGCGTCGCGCTCCCGCTGGCCCTGACGATAGCTCGAGGCGATGATGGCTTTGAAGTTTTAAGTCACCAGGAACCCAGGGACGGAAATGAGTTCAAGCCTGACGTGGAAAAGATCTTTCCCCAGCGGGTTCAGCCGGAAATTCTGTCTAACAGCCAGTGGCGCGAGGCGATGATGCAACAAATTAGCGCCGACGCAGAGAAGTACTTCGCGACTGGTCCGCAGAACCAAAGCCGGTAGCGAGTTCCTGGCGGGGCACGCTTTGGGTAGGCGTCCATCAACTCACTACTGGTAAGCCATTGAAGCAAAGTCCCGATGCGTGGTCAGGCTCCGCATGGTGACCTAATTTCGTCTTAAGGTTTTCGCTAGCTCAGGCGTTTACGCCTGGGGAAGAAACGCGGGTGCTATTAAAGCCCCATTAATGGGCAATCATATAGTTGACTCACCAGTCCGCGGAGCGGACGACGGCATAAAGCCTGGGGCGTAAGCCCCAGGATCAATCGCAGAAAGAATTCGAGCCCGCGGAGCGGGCGACAGCCC
>Ga0126383_10001480_pt1 | contig 14666 bp, 18 predicted proteins | sample PanSoiMetPlot_35_FD_96882 | JGI IMG/M metagenome (GOLD analysis project Ga0126383, IMG submission 96882) | Tropical forest soil microbial communities from Panama - MetaG Plot_35 | ecosystem: Environmental > Terrestrial > Soil > Tropical forest > Bulk soil | place: Panama | collected 2016-02-17
CGGATAGTCCTGCGCGAGCAGCGACGTGACGCAGGCGGCAATGTGATGCGCTTCATTCCGGGCCGGGACTATGACCGAGACGAGCGGAGGATCGAGAAGAGGCTGAGCCTGGCCTGCCTGCACCGTCGGCATGGGCGTAGTGGGTTGACGCGACCAGCGATACCACACAAACAACCAGACCAGCAGGATCGAGACGATGTCTGAAGCAGTGAGCTGAGGGGCTTCCATCTTCTCTCGCTCGTCCCGCCGTTCCCGCACGTCTCGCCATCGGCCCAATTCGATTCGCTAGAGCGGAGTGATTCGTTCAACGGCCGGCCGGGAGAGGACTGATCGAACTGCGGACGGTCGTAGGTAGTGTAGCAAGACCAGCGGTCGCTGCACAGGGCGGTATCATCACGTCAGGTCAGGAAGGCTGTCGAACACCATGAGTCGATTCGCTCAATCAGTAACCTGATTCGCGATCAGCCGGAATTGTCCGAGGGTGTTGATGATCAGTCATGCTGATGAAGGACCCTGGCACCTTTTCCTGTCTCATCAGAATGCTAGGAACTCAGCTTCAATTGTTTAAGAAACGGCCTCAACGCCTCTACTAAGCGAACCATTGCAGCGATATGCCAGATTCATCAGCGCTTAGCTTGCTCTCGCCGAGAACTTCCCGAAAGCGTGGATCCCGCTGGACGCGCGCGACCACTGTTTCTTTAAATCGTCGCGCCAACGCCATGAGGATTTACTTTTTTCACAGGGTGCAGTGCCTTCACGCTGTTTTGAGTTTCCTTCCTGGTGTGACCGGCACGAAGCGGATCCCGATCCGTTGTTTCAAGACCGCAGCAATCCGATTCAGCATCGCAAGGGAGTGCCCTTCGTAGTCTGCGTCTTCCAGCCTGCAGATGACGGAGGCTGTCGTTCCTACCAGCTTTCCCAATTGGCGTTGGGTCAGACCAGCTTGCCGGACTGCGCCATGCTCGGTAAATGCGAGTGGTTACGCCGGTGGGAACTTAAGCTTTTCGAAGTGGTCGCAATTTGCGACCACCCCGGCTTTTTCCTATGAGGTCAGCCGAAACATGAAATCTTCGGGAAAGCGAGCCCTCTTCCGCTTCACCTGTTCATTCAGGCGTTTGGTCGTGGCTCCGTAGAGGATAGCCAAATCCGAATCCAACATGACCCGATGGCCACGGATCGCCAAGATTGTCTGCTCGATTCGTTCTCGAGGAACCAGCACACCCATGCTCCCTCCCCGTCCCCTACACTTCATCCGACAGGCTGCATGCAGATACCGCTTTTCATCCGGAAAAAACAACGGCAAAAGTCAGAAATGGAAGTATTCCGGCCACGCGAGACTGGTGAGACCGGCGAGACTGGTCGCCTGTTGATTCTAGTCAGGGAGAGGAGTACACAGCTTGACGAGGTTGAGGACTTCGGATACGACATCCATGCAGGCATCGAGTGAATATAAATGGCCCTTCCGAGCTCGCCACATTCGGAGGGTGGCCTGCATTGGTTCCAACATGCGCGTGTCGAACGAGGCCCTTCTGAGGGCGCGCGTTCCGCGAGCACAGGAACCAACCAGGCCGCCCCCTCTCTTTCTTCAGCAAAGTCTATCGGACGCCAAGTCAAGTGCCCTGCGCCGGAGCATGACGTGATCAAGCGACTCAGACGCTCGGATAAGACCCCACGAACATGTTCGCGCTATGGTGCGCCATGTCGTTCCAGCAACCATGCCGACGCCATTCGTGGGTCGGATCATACACACAAAGGAGGAATCGCATGTTTACCAATGGAGCCTCTTCGGTGACACCACTCCGACTTCTCTCTTTTACCGTGGGATTGCTTCTCGCGTGCACGTCGCTCGCCTCGGCGGAGCTGCTTGCACTGTTGAACTATGAGAGTAAGCCGGATCAGCCGGTGCGGCGAGAAGGGATCGCAATCATGGACATTGATCCAGCGTCGTCAGACTATGGGAAGATCTTGATGGAGATCCCGCTTCCGTCCGACCTCGTCGCCCACCACATCTTCTTCAACCGCGATCGAACCAAAGCCTACATCACGGCCCTGGGCAAAAGCGTCTTGCACGTCATCGATCTCACCAAGTTTCCTTACCGGCTACGGGCGATTGACGTGCCGGACTGCCAGCTCTTGGAAGATCTCGTGGTGTCGGAAGATAACCGGAAGTGGTACCTGACCTGCATGGGCTCGAGCAACGTCGTTATCGGCGATGCCCTCATCGATAAGCCCCTCAAGACCGTAAGCGCGGCTCAACCAGCGGATGCGTTTATCCTCTATCCTCATGGCATTGCGATTCACAATGGCATCGATCGCGTTCTGGTCACCAGCACCGTCAAGCCGGATATGTCGGAGGCGGGTGAGACGGTGACCGTGTTGGAGGCCAGTACCGGCAAGGTGCTGTCGACGCATAAAGTCTCCATGAATCCGTCTCCTGCCAAAGTCGCCCCGGTTGAAGTCATGTTCAGCCCGAATGCAAATCCTCCGGTGGTCCACATCACCAATATGTTGGAAGGGACGTTGTGGGCCGGGGTGTGGGATCCGAAGACCAAGGCGTTCTCCTTCCATCAGGTGGACGACTTCGGTCCACGTGAACAAGGGATGCCGTTGGAGATGATGTATAACGCAAAGGGCGACCGCTTGTACGTTACGACGGCCAAGCCGGGGTTCGTCAATCTGTATGACAATACGGATCCGCGACAGCCGAAATTTCTCAAAACCATTCCCGCCGCTGGGGGCGCCCACCATACTGTGCTGTCACCCGATGAACGGTACCTGTTTGTCCAGAACAGCTTCCTCAATCTCGAAGGCATGAGTGATGGGTCCATCACCGTGATCGACCTGAAAAATGACAAAGTTCTGGGGAGCATCGATACGTTGAAAGCGGCGGGGTTCAACCCCAACTGCATCATGCCGCTGCCGAACCATTTTCAGAAGGCCGGGTTGCGGGCCCACATTCACTAGGGAGTGAGGCGGCTCGGACGTGAGGCGACAGAAGACGTGAGGGGTGAAGCGTTAGGCGTGTGGCGATAGGAGGGTCTATCTTGTTGACCGGCCTGGCGAGCTGGAATGCATGTATTCCTTGGGCGGGACGAGTGAATAGTGAGGAGTGAGACATGAGACATTAAGCAACGGGAGGTCTGATGAGCGCTGATGGCTGATAGCTAAGAGCGAGAGGAGCGCGGCACGGTCTGACTGGTCCTTATGGGGCGAAGAGTTCACTAGGGAGGGCCAGCACATTGGCGCGAGTGGCTTCTTCGATCTTACCCAGACGTTTTATCAACCGACTCATGTCCACGGTCCTGATTTGATCCAGTACTACCCGACCTGACTTTCCTTTGAAGCGAACCGGCACGCGAGTGGGATACGAGCGACCTTTGGTCGTCATGGGAGCTATGATGACAGTATCAATGTGACGGTTCATTTCATCGGGGAGATTACGAGACAGGGACGCGTTTTACGAATTTCACGGCCCTCGGTGTGATCCAGCCGCACGCGAAAGACGTCAAACCGGGTGGCTACCGCGCCCAGTCTTTCCGATCCCACTGAGACGTTGGCAGCGCGTCACGATCGATGAGCCGGTCATCTCCGTGGCGGTGCATCTGCTCAAAGGCCTGATCCCAGCCAGCCCGTGCTTTCGTTGCCGAGCGAATGACCAACTGGCCCTGCTGGACTTCAAGATCGACCGGACCGTGCAGGTGACATTGCTCAATGACGGCTTTCGGAATCCGGATACCCCTAGAATTGCCGATGTGCACGACGCGCGCTTTCATCTCCCCCTCCTTCAACAACATAGCCTCACTCAGGTGTCATTACATTGGCATTACCAGTCCTGTCGAGAGAAATAGACCGAATGAGACGGCTCCGAGTGGGCTTTGGAGTATTCTCACGCACCTTTCGCTGTAGAGACGGTGCGAAGACAGTACGGACATTGGGTCGGCGGCTGTTCGGTGAGATAGCGGCGGGCGCACGAGGGACATTCCCATACGGTCTGCCCATTCGGCGGGTTCATGCCGGTCGGCACCGGAGGGGTTTTGTCACTGGCCATGATTTCCTTTTTGAGGCGCTATGACACGATCATCCGTAGGGCGTATCTTCCATGGTGTCTACGGCGAAGAGTGCCTTCAATTGTAATCGCGGAGTAGTCGTCGCACCTCCCGTTCGCCTCCATTCCCACTTCAAGGCGTCACCTGCCTTTGCGTGGGTCTCGCACAGAGGCACGAGGTGCGTTTCGCTGGTGGGAACCACCTGATTGTTCGTGACGGTGACCTCGCAGCTCAGGCTCGCCTTATGAAGGCACTCATCCACGGTACACATGACGGGCTTGCTCGATGCCGTGATCGGACTCGTCCGCCCGGTGAACCGTGTCTGGGCCTTCACTTCAAGTTCTTTCATGTTGCGAACCTTTCTGACTCTTCAACCAGCGGCTTCCTGGAGGATAACAATTCTTGCCCACGCCCGACTAGCCCTTCATCAGATCGCCAAGGGCAGCGACCAGTGAGGAGTAAGGAGTGAGGAGTCAGGAAGTGAAACGTGAGGTGAGAGGCATCGGGCCAGGGCCAAAAGGGTGGTCTGCCTAGTCCGTCTCGTCTATGTGGTCTGTCTGGTGCGCCGGAATGGAAGACCAGAAAGACGAGAGAGACCTGATGCATCAGAGAGACAAATAGACCGGAGAGATAGTAGCAAACGCCCGAGACTCATTGCTTTACGGCCGGGCCTGCTGCTTTTTGGTCATATGCGGGGGCTGAAAGGTGTCACGCACCGCATTAGACTCCGGACGTGATCAAGACGTTCACCGACAAGCGTACACAGGAACTGGACGAGGGCAGCAGATCCGAGCGGATTCCTCCGGAAGTGCGGGAGCGGGCCTTGCGCATACTGGAATATCTTGATCTCGCTACGAGTGTGAATGATTCGAAAGTGCCTCCGAGCAATCGACTTCACAGATTGGAGCGCGACCGGGTTGGGCAGCTATCCATTTCCGTTAACGACCAATGGCGGATACGCTTTTGATTTGAAACTGGCGACGCGTACCACGTAGAAATTGCGGCTTACCATTGATGAGAGGTCCGCGATGAGCATCCCAAGCAAGCGAGAGCGAAAGATTCCCCCCACGCATCCGGGCATGATGCTGCGGGAGGATTTTCTGCCAGAGTATGGCTTGACCGTGTCTGGATTTGCCAAATCCTTGCGGGTATCTCGCCAGACGGTGAGTGAGTTGCTGCGAGAGCGACGTGCAGTCAGTCCCGAGATGGCATTACGGCTCTCTCGGGTATTTGGCAACAGTCCCGAGTTCTGGTTGAATGCCCAACTCGCGATCGACCTCTGGAAGGCTGCGTGGAACATCAAGGGGAAGAATAATGGCATTTCCCCGGTACCCGCCGCATAGCCTACACGATTGGGACAGGTGCAGAAGGCCGGTTATGGTTCAATTCCTACTCCTACCCCGATCCTGGCCCTTAGGAGATCGTGCCGAGTGATGGAGTAGGTCACCCTCCCGTTTTTCTCGACTGGAAGATTCAGCAAATGTTTGTCCCTCATGATTTTGATTGCTTCAGGAATGGTCGTCGACTCGTGCACCGCGATGGGGTGCTTGGTCATGATCTCCTCTACCTTTAGCTTCCCCAAGTCCCTTCCCGACTCAACCGCCCCGAGGATATCAAACTCGCTGATGAAGCCAATGAGCTTGCCTTGGTCATCCACAACCGGTGCCCCGGAAATGTGAGTTGACAAGAGGTCTACGGCGACCGCCAAACAGTCCTCCCCCGCGGGATACAGCAAGTCGTTGGTTCCCACAAGTTGGCCCACGCTTTTGAATCCTCCTGTTGGAACGCCTGGCATCGTCATACTGCCCTCCTTTGTTGCAGAGTTCTTCTTGGTGAGACTCTGCGTCTCGCAGACCTTGACCTCGTGAGGGCCTGGGTGGGGTTCAGCACTTTACCCCGTTCGAGCAGCAGCCGCCAGCCGTGCTGTCATGTCCTACAAGTGACTCAGCTCTTCCTTGGGCGGTAACTGGTATTCATATTGGCGCGCCAGGAATGTGGCCTCCTGCGCATCCGTCCAAGCCTTCTGGGCGAGCACTCGATTCACTCTGACCTCACGGGAATCTTGACCGAATTTGAGAGCCTGGTAGTCAGCTTCTCGTGCATATTCTTCAGCCATCCTCATGAGGTCAGTGGCCAGCGCACGATAGTGCACCATTAGATCCCGCATGCAGTTGTAGTTCGATCCACACGCCGCTTTCACCGGATCTAATGCTGTATTTGATGCTCCCAGATCGCAGCCGGTCAATAGGGCCCCTACTAGCAGCAGTCCGCCTGGTAACACATGTCGGTCGCTCATCGCGCACCTTTTGAGTGAATGGTCATGAGGCGTCACGCGCCATTCACCCTCTACGAAGGATCTTTGACCTCTAAGATCAGAATCTTCACGCTGAGGGGCTTTCCCGCCAGTGGATGATTGTAGTCCACCACGGCAGATTTGCCCGACAACTGGGTCACCGTCATCTCCTTGCCGGTGGGATCTTCCACAACATCTCCTTCATGAGCCCCGGTCGGGAGTTCAGTCCTTGAAACGGTTTTCTTTTTCTTCTCGTCATACGGGCCGAAGCCTTCCTCAGGCGCCAGCTCGACTCTTTTCTCGTCCCCGGGCTTCATACCCCTGACCTTCTGCTCCAAGACAGGGAGCAGCTTGTGATGTCCCTGGACGAACTGACCGAAGTAGACGGCTTCGGACCTTTCATCGCCACGAATAGCAATCCGGTACATGACGATGACGCTTGAGCCGTCGACGATTCGGGGAGGTTCTGCGGCAAAGCTTTGATGGGAGAGGAGCTCGAGACACGTCAACCAGATCACCACAGTCAGGCCGAGCAAACAGCCTGTCAGGATGGCGAACCTAGATGTCTTCATGATGATGACCTCTCTAAGTGAGGTCTGAGTGAGGCCAACATGGTGGGGCCTGTACAACTTTGCACCGATGGCACTTTCATGTACCGCTCATCGGTCTACCTCCAATTTTCTCGAGCGCAACTAACTTGCCAAATATCACGGGTAAACAAAAACGCGAAGCAGAACAACAGCTTGGACGGACTGGACACGAGAGGAGAACAGCGAAGGAATTACGGCTGCGAGAACATGTTGTCCTGACTCCATCTGGAAAGAGATGTGTTTCTGCGGGGATGTGGCCTCTGACTTTCTGTCTCGGTTGGATAACTCTTCCCACGGCCCAGAGGTGGGTGGTCGACGAAAGTGTCGGACATATTAATTAAGTCGAGGGAAGCAGGTTCTGTCGATGCAAGCTGGCCGTGTACGTTATGAAGACCAAGGGCAACAAGAAATTGAGCGACTGACTGATCCGCTGTGACGCGAGTGCGGAATGCGACTCATTCCTTTGGAGCCGTCATCCCGAGGATCAGGTGACTTTCATCAGAGCCGCACTCCTGCCAGCTGCTGCGGAGGGGGTGAACTGGCGTACGATCTATCCCTCCATCTACAAAGAGTGGCAGACGCGGCGCCCCCACTTTCCCGACTTCAACACGATGGCGGCTGAAATACAGCAGTTTCACTCGCGCTAGGCAGGAATGTAATACTGCCGAAGGATGCCTCTTCCCCCACTTGAATTTCTCCGCGTTCACGCCGAGGCCCTAACTATTTTTCTGCTCACCGAAGCAATGGTTTTGAAGGTAGACCTAGGCAATTCCCTAGGGCGGAGGGACAGTGACCAGGGAGCAGTAAGAAGTGAGAAGTGGAGCGTGAGGCTCACAACTTCATGCGGCCGGTCTCGGCGGGAGGTCGAGCCGTGCTGGGCGAGCGAGAGGGAGGTCCTTCTATCGACAGTGTGATGTGAAATGCCGTCCCCACTCCCTCTTCGCTTTCGACCGCAATGGTGCCTCCATGGGCGTCCACCACGTCTTTCACGATCTTCGTCCCGAGCCCCGTTCCCCCCATTTTGCGGCTGATCGCCTGGTAAGAGAAGAGACTGTCTCGGACTTCAGGCGACATGCCCTTGCCGGTGTCGGTGACGGACAAGACGATATTCTTTCCCGATTGATCGGTGCGGCCCTGCACCGTGACCGACCCACCCGCTGGCACTTCGGAGATCGCATTGTTCACGAGATTATAGATGGCGTTGAAGAGCCGGCTCTCGTCGGCTCGAATCAGCGGCAGGGTCTCGAGTCCCTCGGTGCGAAGCGCAACCTTACGTTCATCGGCCAGGATGCGGAGGATTGCGTACACGCCTGACACGACATCGGCCAGACGGCAGGGAGCAAACTGCGGGGGCCGCGTCAGGCCCTTCACGGAATCGGCGATCTCCTTGACCCGGTCGTGGATGCGGCGGGATCCCTGTCTGATCATCTCAATGAGCTCGTGCGCCAGATCTTGACTGGGTTTGACGGCGCTGACCGCGGGCTGTGGCAGTTTGGAGAAGCATTCGCTGATCTCCTCTTCCAGGAGCCCGGCCCCACTCAGAATGGGCATCAGCATATTTTTCAGGTCATGCCCGATGTCTCCCAAGACCCGCGCCATTTCCGCGAGCCGTTGTTCCTCCGCTAGTCGGGCCTCGGTCCGGTGGAGTTCATCTTCCTTGCGCTTGCGATCCACGAAAAGGCCGACTTTGATCCCGAGATCAGCCACCATATCGAGGACATCCTGATCCGGCTCCCGACTTTCCCGTGAGAAAAAGTCGATGACTCCATAGAACTCTCCGCCTTTGCAAACTGGAAAGGCAAACCCTCCATGCAGGCCGGCCCTTGCCGCCATCTGGGCGCGGCGAAAGGCGGGGTCCGTAATCAAATCCGGAATCCAGATCGGCTTGCCGGTTGCCCACACGCGACCGATGAGTCCCTCCCCTCGTCTGAACGTTCGACCTCGGCTATCCTGGACGAACTCGGTCGCCTCAATATGCGACGCATGCCAGAGGTCGACAAACTGCAGGACCTGTTTCTCTTCATCCAGGCTCCAGAACATCCCCAATTCCCAGTTCAGGCTTTCACCGATGGCTCGAAGGACGGCCTGACCCGCATCCTTCAGCGTGGCAGCTTCGGCCAAGACCCGGGTCACTCCGTATTGCGCGGCCAGACGCCGTCCCGACCGCTTAGCTTCAGCCAGCGCTTGTCTGGTTTCGCCGACCATCCGGACGTAACCACGGCTCACATGAGTCAGCGCGAGCACGTACGCCGTGAATCGCACGAAGTGCCAGATCCACCATTCGCTCTGCCACGGGGAGGAAAACAGAAACATCATTTCGGCCAGTCCGAACAGGATCGCCAACGTCGCCAGGAGCTGGTGTTCAGGCCGACCGGTCCGTCTGAACTCAAGCCAGAAACCCGCCGCGCCGGCGAGGAACAGGATGGCAGCGACACCGTTCACCGCGAGGGCGATTGGCGCGAATTGGTCCTGCTCCGTGAATCGGGGGAGTTGGTGCGGAAAGGTGAGGACGAGCATGCCGAAGGAGACTGTCACGCCAGTGACGAGGTAGGGAATCAGCTCTTTGGTGCGCTTCCCAATCATCCCCGGTGGATGCCACACGAACGAGAAGGCCACGCCCCCGAGGAGACTGGCCGCACTGCGCAACAACACGAACCCGTGTTCGGGAGAGGAGACCGAGTGAAACCCTTCGAGAATGCCCATTCCCAGTAAACCGCTCGCCAGCCCCTGAAGCCGCTCGTCTTTCCACTCCGCCTTCCGTGCGAGTAACACCAGCCCCATCAGGACTGCCGCCAGCCCTCCCAACGCTTCCATGGTGGAGTGAAGCGGGACGTTCACCCATATTTGATTTGTCGACAGGGATTGGACAATCGTGCCCGAGAGGAACAGTGCCGCTATGATACCGAGCGGGATGAGATTCTGCACCGAGAGAATGCGTTTCATATCAGGCTCACCCAGACGGTCGGCACTCGACCCGATGAGTCAGGGACATTACGACGGGATGCAACGAAGGTCAAGCCGAGGGCCCTATATGGCCTCAGGCGCTCTTTTATTGTGGTGCTTGACCAATATATGAAAGACGCGTAGAGGAAGCGTGTCAAACAGGAGGGACCTATGCCACCCAAGAGGAAAGGCCAACGGAAGGCAGGGCGACGCCGACCGGCCGGACTGGTGAAGAAGGACACGTCGAGCGGGAGCGGAGCCGCTGGGCTGAACCGCCGAATGGATGAGGTGATCGAGCAGATTGAGATTGTGTTGCCGGAGGTGACGGCCCGGGTCGCGGCGTTGGAGCATCTGCTGCTGGAACTCAATCTCTGCACGATGGACGATCTGCGCGGCGCGCGGGAGTTTGTGCGGATTCAAGAGACCTAGCACGCATTATTCATGAACACTTCTACTGCAATTGCGGATTCGCAGCTCCGACCAGCCGGCATGCGGGTAAGCGGTATGTCGGCGGTCAGGCTCGCCGCTCACGACCTCGACGTACTGTTTCAAGTACGCCCCGGTCTCTGGTGCCTCCGCGTGCCCGTCTCGCCAAGTGACTCCGCAATTTCGTCACGAACCGTCATGAATAATTCGGGCTAGATCGGTTGCTCTGGTAGTGGCTTGGTCTGGTGTGTTTGGTTTTCCCGGTTGATACGGTTTTTCTTGTTCTTCGGGTTGCCTGAATTTTCTGGTTCCCACTGTCTGCCAGCGAGGGTGATCCATTTAAACGTGCGGCGAGTGCGCTTTCGCATCACGGCAAGGAGAACGGTGAGCCAAATGATGCTCACGACCATGACGCGGTCAACGATCGGAGCTGGAGCCCAGAGGCCAATGGAGACGTGGCTCCGAAGCATCGCAAACCCCGTGACGATGACCGCCACAGTAGTGAGTGGAAGGATATCGTCCTCTGCGGACCACAGGGCGACCCAGATGACCGGGACGAGGAAAAACCCATACAACGGCACGTCTTGGAGCCAGGGCATCAAGTCCAACACCATGATGACGAGCGCAAACGCGATCGCGAGGACCAGGGTCCATATGTTGGTCTTCGGTCGTTTCATGCCTTGAATCAAGCCTCGAACCCAATGCCCCAGAGATCCCCATCCAGCTTAATGGCCCACATTCCGCTTGTACAATACGAATTTATGCCCATTGAACGGTGGTGGGGCTGGTTGAAGCAGCGAAAAAGCGGGACGGGCAAGACAAGGCGGGACCGGCTGACAACGTGGGTGAGGGGTCAGGCGTGGGGGGTGAGGTTTTTTAGCCTGTCTTGCATCCAATGTGGTGGGGTTTCTGGGCTGGGTCGATCATAAGTTCACGGATGGCCCGGAAAACAACGCGAAACTGCGCATCGTCCTTCTTCTCCAGTTCATTGACGCGTCAGGCCAGGACCTTGTTCGAACTCATCATTTCCCGCAGGCGCACAAACGTCCTCATGATGGCTAGGTTCACTTGGATAGCACGATCACTATGTAAGACGCGCGAGAGCATGGCCACGCCTTGTTCGGTAAAGACATAGGGCCGATATTTACGGTGCTGTCCCCGGCCTGCTTTCAAGGTCACAATTTGTGACCTTAAAGATCAGGCCTCCTCCGCCGTCAGTTGGAACATGAAATCAACCGGGAAGCGGGCGCTGGTTCTCTTGACCGCTTGAGTCAACGCTTTCGTTGCAACCCCATACAGTCTTGCCAAGTCTGCATCCAGCATGACCCGATCACCACGGTTCACAAGGATTGTCTGTTCAATTCGGTTGTGAGGGACCTGCATGCTTATGCTCTCTCCACGTCATGGCGCGCCCCTCCGTAGAGTTGCATTGAGATACCGTTTTCATTGAAGGAAATCGACGGCCAGAGGATCGAAATGGAAGTATTTACAGCAAGTTGACGCGGGCGAGACGCGTTCAGGGGGATATCGTGGTCTCTGGTTCTGAAGATCCAGACGGAAGCGCGATGTGGTCGGTGGCAGTCTGCTTGTTCTCCCCTGCGTCGAGTATGATGGCGACCAGCATGTCGCTCATGACGTTCACGCCCGAGCGAGCTCTCGCGAGGATCCAGTCGACGGTGATGATCACAGGAATGGCGGAGACGATGATGTGATTCGGTAATCCAGCGGCCGACAGCACGAGCGGTAACACGACTAGGCCGGCTTCTGGAATCCCGGCCACGCCGACCCCGGCCATGATGGAGGCGATGACGATCAGGAGCTGATTCACCATCGGCAGGTCAAACCCAAGCGCTTGGGCGAGAAAGAGAGCGGCCATTGCTTCATAGAGTGTGATGCCATCGTTGTTGAGATTGGTGCCGACGCAGGCCGCGAGGCGGGCAGATTCCGGCGACACCTTCATGCGCTCGAGGCAGCGGAGCGTGACCGGCACAGTGGCGAGACTACTGTTGCATGAAACGGCAGTCATGATCGCATCGGCACCCTGGCCGACGTACTCCTTCGGCGACCTCTTGCCGATGAGCCAGGCGACGACCGGATAGTAGACGAACGCATGGAGCGTAAGGCCGAGCATGATGGCGGCGAGAAAGATCCAGAGGACCGAGAAGACGCCGATGCCCGCCCTGCCAACGACGTATGCGAGGACGCCGAAGACGGCGAACGGCACGGCGTGGATGACCCACCCGAGCATCTGCACGAGGATGCGATAGATTCCCCCGACGACCTGCACGATCGTTTCGACTGCTCCGCGTTTGTCGCCCGCGCGGGTGTGCAGGGGGCGCAGTACGGCCCCCATGACGAGCGCAAAGAGTACGACCCCAATCACGTTGTTGCTCGAGAATGGCTGAAGCATGGTGCGGGGAATGTAGGACGCGAGATACTCAAGCGGGCTCGGGCTGCTCGTCTCTGAGGCGGCGGTCGGATCGCCTGGCGCCGGATTCGAGTTGGGGACGATATCGAGCAATTCATCGACGCGGCCGTACCAGGCCAGGCCCGGTTGCCAGGTATTCATGATCATGAGACCGATCGTCATGGCGACTGAGACATTGATGAGACAGATGACTATCAGCTTCGTGCCCTGGCGAAGCGGAAGGCTCGTGCGCAGAAATGCATCAAGAATCGCAAAGAAGATGAGCGGAATCGCGAGCGTCTTCAGCAGCATGATGACGAACATGCCCAGCTGGCCGAGGTGCTCGTTGCGCAGACCGCCCAAATACGAATCTTGGCCGAACGCGGCCCCGAATGCCGTCCCGCAGGCCACTGCGATGAGCACTTGGGTGTAGAGCGGCAACGGGGACGAGTCTTGTGTGTTCTTCATACAGGTCTGTTGCTGGCCGCAGAATACCGGTTTCCCCGCGAGAAATCACCCGAATTGGGAAAGTGGAGCGCTGATAGCTTATGGCCTATGGTGTCTGGCTGATGAATGAGTTCGGCCACACGGGTAAGTGAGACTCTGGATTAGCCGCTGACCCGCACTCGATCTCTCCGCTTGAGAATCCCGCCTTGCAGGACGGTCGCATACACACCCACATGGCCCTGATTCTGCTGGACTGCCGTGCGCAGGATGCCGCTGTCCTTCGGCAAGTCTCCTTGCGCGAGGGTGGTCATGACGCAACGGCCGCAGGGGCCCGTGATGGTGAGCCGCACGGTGTCCCCGATCGTCACGGTGCGGCCGATCCAGGTTTGTTCGATAAAACTCTTCTCCCCTTCCGGTACTTCCACCACGATGTTCGGGCGAAAGCGTGGTACTTCGAAGCGCCCTTGCAGATATGCGTCGTGGAGCCGATTGAGCGTGGCGGTGGTGAGCAGATGGACGGTCGCACCGTCGAAGAAGGTCCCGGTGGGGAGCGTGAAGTCGGTGACCGCATCCCGATGGTCGAGGCCTTCCATGTCCGGCCAATACTCTTCGGCCTTTCCGGTCCAGGCTGTGGGCAATGAGGCCTGCACGCCACTCACTCTTCCCCGTACGGCGGTCGCCAACGTCACGTCACGATTCAGTTCCTTGGAGAGCGTCTGATTGCACTCGCGCGCGTTGCTGGAGAGGGCCGAGCCGTTGGGACACGTGATGCGGACTGCCGGGAGGGCCCCACCGCTCGTCGGTTGATCCACGAACGTGGCGCGGAAGCCGAAGAGCGTCGGCCACTTACCGGGATTCTTCGCACTCGCAGCCTTGCCATCGGTGCCATCGATCACGGCATAGGCTCGATCGCCCAGGAGACCGTACTCCGTGAGTTCGGCCGCCTGCAGTTCTTCTCCTCCCATTGACTTGACCGGATAGCGCCAGAGTGATGCGATCGTGCCCATGTTGGTTCCCATGCAGGCCTCCTCGGTGGAGGTGATCGGCCAGGGAGATCATAACATAGGCGGAGAGTGGGACACAGGAGCCTACAGGCGGGAGCGTGAAAGGTCGAGTTACTCTTTGACCGTGACGGCCGGTATCGATGGTGTGGCTTCCGGCGAGGCGACCGTCGTGGCGGGTGAAGAACCGTTCTTGAATGGGAGATCGAGTAGGGCATAGGGATTCACGCGGGCGCCGTTGAGCTTCACGCCCCAGTGAAGGTGCGGGCCGGTGGCCCGGCCGGTCGCGCCGACCTTGCCGATGATCTGGCCGGCTCTCACCAGATCTCCATCTTTCACCAGAACCTCCGACAGGTGGAAGTACATCGAGTAAAACCCCAGGCCGTGGTCCACGTAAATCCCTCTACCGGATAAGAGATGATCCACGGTGATCCGCACAATCCCGTCGTTCGTCACCGCCACGTCGGTGCCGATCGGTGCCCCGATATCTTCGCCGTTATGGGGACTCCGGGC
>Ga0126383_10001481_pt1 | contig 14665 bp, 12 predicted proteins | sample PanSoiMetPlot_35_FD_96882 | JGI IMG/M metagenome (GOLD analysis project Ga0126383, IMG submission 96882) | Tropical forest soil microbial communities from Panama - MetaG Plot_35 | ecosystem: Environmental > Terrestrial > Soil > Tropical forest > Bulk soil | place: Panama | collected 2016-02-17
ATCTTCCTCGGCGAAGACCGGTAATCCCCAATCTGCGAACGGTCTGGTCCCTTCCCGTCGCTTCCGTCATCCAATGTCGCTGAGGAGAACGCAAATGCCCGACTTGAGGGAAGTGTGTACACCCACCAGCGAAGGCTCCGCCGATGCCCTGGTGCTGTTCGGAGCGATGGGTGATCTGGCACACAAGAAGACTTTTCCGGCTCTCTACAACATAGTGCGGCACAAGGGGCTCGATCTCCCGGTGATTGGCGTCGCCCGCGCCGGACGCACCAGCGAGCACCTCAGGGAGCGCGCCCGCGACAGCATCCGGCAGCTGAAGGGCCCCATTGACGAAGCCGCGCTGAACAAGCTTTTGAGTCTGCTCGAGTACGTCGGCGGAGACTACCAGGATCCGGCGACCTTTGCCCTGCTGAAGAAGACGCTCGGGCCGGCAAAGCGTCCGGCGCATTACCTGGCGATCCCGCCGAATCTTTTCACCACCGTAGTGGCTTCACTGGCGAAGGCGTCGTGCCTAGAGGATGCGAGCGTGATCGTGGAGAAGCCCTTCGGCCATAACCTGGCATCCGCGCAGAGCCTGAATAAAGAATTGCTCTCGGTGCTTCCCGAGTCTTGCATCTACCGCATCGACCACTACCTGGGCAAGGAGGCGGTGCTGAACCTCTTGTTCTTCCGCTTCGCTAACAGCTTTCTTGACCCTATCTGGAACCGCAACTACATCGACCATGTGCAGATCACCATGGCGGAAAAGTTCGGCATTGAGGGACGCGGCAAGTTTTACGACGACACCGGCGCGGTGCGCGATGTGATCCAGAACCACATGCTGCAGGTGGTGGCGTTTCTGGCCATGGAACCTCCGACCGGGTTGTATTGCGAATCGATCCGCGACGAGCAGGTCAAAGTCTTCCGCAACATTCCCGCTCTCCATCCCCGGAACCTGGTGCGCGGACAGGTCAGGGGCTACCGTAACGAGAAGGGAGTTGACCCGAAATCGAACACCGAAACCTACGCTGCGGTCCGCCTGGAAGTCGAGTCATGGCGCTGGGCAGGCGTACCGTTTCTGATTCGGGCAGGGAAAAATCTCCCGGTCACCGCGACCGAGGTGGTCGTGACTCTGAAGAGCCCTCCCTTGAAGAACCTGGCCGGCGACCCCAACCGCTTCCACTTCCGCCTCGGGCCGGGGGAGCTCGCCATCAGCCTGCAAGCCGAGGTCAAGCACCCCGGCGCAGGATTGGTTCCCACGCCGACCGAGTTAGTCGCGATGCGACATAGTAATGCGGACGAAGTGGATGCCTATGAACGACTGCTGAGCGACGCCATGCAGGGCGACCCCATGCTGTTTGTGCGTGAAGATGCAGTCGAAGCCGAGTGGTCGGTTGTCGACCCCATTCTCGGCGATCGCGCGCCCTTGCATGAGTACGAGCCCGGCTCCTGGGGCCCGAAAGAGGCAGACCGGCTGGCGGAGGATGTGGGCGGATGGATCGCTCCCCGGGCATGAGCATGCGCCCCACACCTCAATTCACAGATCCGTGGAACGAAGAAACTAGTCGGTCATCGAAATGCCCTGCCCACCAGGCTCGGAAACCCCTCTCCCCGGGGACCTGCGCTGATTTGCCCGTGATTTCCGTCGCAAGCGCAATCGCGGCAGGTGGTGTAGAATTTTACCGGTAGACCCCACCGCCCTTGTACCAGAGGCGGTTCCTTCCTTGTCGGGACGTGGCTCAGCCTGGTAGAGCACTCGCTTGGGGTGCGAGGGGTCGGCAGTTCAAATCTGCCCGTCCCGACCAATCTTTTGACCTTTGTTGCTCATCGCCTTACGGCCGGACCCACATCCCAGTTTTGAACTCTGACACAACCTGGTTAGCTGCGGCTTGGGACCGGTTCTTCGATAAAGTAGCGGTGGATCAGAATCTCTCCGGAAATTCTCTGGACGCCCTAAAAACAGTTGCTACCTCAAGCGCTGCATCTCGAACGCGATACACAACACGAAAACGTCCAACGATGATTTCGCGAATTTTAGGTTCATCTCGCTCCGGAACGATTCGCCCAGAGTGCGGAAACTGGAGGAGCCGTTCGACAGCGGAGAAGATTCGCGCGACACGGCGTAATGCTCAGAATCTTTGGCGATGTATTCGTGGATGGCGTCAAGGTCGCGCAGCGATTGTGGCGACCATACAATGCGCATTACAACCCGAATTGACGCTTGGCTTCTTCGTGCGGAACACCTTCGGACCTGTCCAGTTCGGCCAATCCGGTTTCGATTTTGGCCAGGAACACGAGCCGTTCAATGACGTCGTCGATGGTGGCGTCTGGCGGCAGTGCCTGGAGCGCCTCGATAATGCGATCTCGGGTGAATGGCTCCTGCATCGATTGATTGGAATGCCTATTTCGCCGTTGGCGGAAGTATCACCTCCAGTATTGCGCCAAGTCCCCGATTTCAGCCGCCCTGCTGCCTCCAAGTTATCGTCTCCTAGGGCCGACCATTCTTTTCAATCGCTTACCAATCAACGTCCCTGTCCAGACCCGGGGGCTCGGCGCGCGGCGGTGTTTGGGTTTAGAACCAAGGTCGAGTTCTAGGTAGTCGCCCAGTACTGGTTCCCGGAGTGGCGCTGCCGGGGCAACGTGTTCGAAGCGTTTCGCAATTTTCCTTCGTAGAACAATGCCGACTGCAGTCACAGGGATAGGCCGCATCGGCGCCCCAAAAGCCCATACCATTCGCTATTTCTACTATCTATCCCGCTGCGGGGAACAAACTCCAGCGAGAGCGAAGCAGGTGCTTGATTGGTACCAAGCCAGCCGCCGTTCACCAGCCAATCCGCCCAAAGAACCCGGATATTTCCTCGGCGGCGCGATCAGGATTCTCACGGTGGGGGAAATGACCTGCACCAGGGAACGGCGCCAGGTCGAGGTTGCTGAATGTCTCTCGAAGTCGGTCAGTCCATGCGTACGGAAAGAGCGGATCGTGTTCAGGCCAGCGAACACAAGCAGGGACTCCTATCGGCGGCTGAGTCGGCGCTTCTCCCTTGATCATGGCGATGCGGCCCGCGTGAGCGGCTTTGTAGTGTGCAAAACCTCCCTCCAGGTTACCGGGTTTGAGAAAGTTCTCTACAAACTGTTCGAGGACATCGTCGAAGGCATTTTTGCGGTAAGCCCAATGTCGGAGAAAGTGGCTGAAGTATTTCGTACAACTCTCCCGCGTCGCACCAACAAGGGCCGGAGCCATTTCCATTTGATTGAACGACTGATACCAGATCTCGTTAAGCCGGTCAGGAGCGCCCATACGCGGCCCAATACCGGGATAGACAAAATCGAAAAAGAACAGGCCACTGATCCGGTGTGAAGCCCTGCGAGCAAGCGCCAGCATAGCTGCGCCGCCCACGTCGTGCCCCACCATCCCGATAGCCTCGATCCCCAGCCGCTCGAGAAGTGCCATTATGTCTGCGGCGTGGTCGTTAGCGCCAAAGGAACCCGACGGTTTATCACTCTCGCCAAATCCTCGAAGATCGGGGGCAATTACCCTATATCGGCCCGCCAGCCGGCGCATCACCGGTTCCCATGTCAGCCAAAATTCAGGCCAGCCATGCAGGAGCACGAGAGGCCTGCCCGCTCCTCCCTGCGCGACGTGCAGTTTCGCCCCATTTGCCTCTACAGAGGTGTGTTCAAGAAATTTCATCTCTGGGTGTCGCTCAAAGCCGGTCATCGTCGCCACAGGGCTTAACAGAGTCTCCCTAACAGGGCTCGCTTCTACCGAGAAGTGGAATTCAGTAGAAAACGGTTGAAAAAGTCCACGGTTCTCTGGTGGATCAGTTCCACTGAGGGTAAGGCTGGAGCATTTCCCGTCTGCTGAAAATCATGCCCGGCATTCTTGACCGCAATAAACTCAACCTGCAAGCCGGACTGACGGTACCTCTCTGCCATGCGGGCAGACTGATCGAATGGAACGTCAGCGTCATTTTCCCCGTGAACGAGCAGCAGCGGTGGATCCGTCTTCGACAAATAGGAAATGGGACTCGCGCTTCGATACAAGTCTGGTTTTTCCTGCAGGGCGCCTTCGAGAAACTTACGGATGAATGGTTCAGTCTGGGCGGGGAACGGGATCGTGAGATCTGAAACTCCATAGTAAGATGCTGCCGCCTGCACGCTGCTGGAGACACCCTGCCAACCTCCAGTTCCCTCCAGTCCCTGACTCTGATCAGCGGTTGCAACCAGTTCAGCCAGATGGCCTCCCGCTGATGATCCCGCAACGCCAATTCGAGTGGGATCCATCCCGTAGAAGGCTGCATTCGAACGCAGAAACCGTATGGCACACTTGCAATCCTCAATGGCCGCCGGAAACGGCGACTCGCCACTCAGACGATAAGAGAGGCTTGCCGCCACGAACCCGCCGTCGGCGAGGAACGGCGCGCCGGAATTAGCCTTCTTATCCCCATGATCCCAGCCGCCGCCGTGAATCCAAAGCACTGCTGGTGTCGGAACGCGATTACGATGATTTGGGATGAAGATGTCCATCAGCAGCGGATGTCCTCCGCCAGTGCAGTATTGAACATCAGGTATGACGGCATATTGCGGTTCAGCCGCTTGTGCCATGAACGGCGTCGTCAAGCACGAAGTGATTGTGAAGATCAGTCCGGGTATACGGGCCCGCATCGGCGCCTTCAGGGCAATCGACATTATTGACTCTCCTTCACCCCGCGTCCGTTGAGTGGTTGAAGAGGGCGCACATCATGGGGATAGAGCTTGGCGAAATCCTCGATCTGCTTTGATGAAATCTCGATCGGGGTTTTCAGCACAAACCATCTGACGCCCTCCGTGCAAGGCGGAGCGGTGATCGATCCGATATACGTGTAGTACCCGGTTGTCGGCGGCAGCAGTCCTGCGGGATTAAACTCGACTCCCACAACCTTCTGTTGACCTTCGAGTCTCGGCATGTGCTGCCAGATCTGTTGAAGCGCAGAGTTTGCACTGCCCGTCTTGACGAGAACCGCGACACCGGCAACCTCGCCGTCCCCAGCTTTGTGCATCAGGTGAACCACCATGTCGTATTGCTTGCCATGGATGTACTCCTCGCTGGGACGATGGAAATGCAGTTGCGTGAGTTGATACCGCTTGTCACCCACCAGCAGAAAGTTTCCCCGATCGGGGGTATCGTGATAGTTCACTCGTATCGTGTGGCCATTGTTCGTGACGTATTTGAGCGGGCTGCTTTTGTACTCGAATCGCAGCACCGGAAGGCGCTGTTTCTGCGGATTTCGAATGTCGATGGGAGATTGTGCCTGGCCGGTGTTGCAGGGCGCGTACTCGGGATCGAGGCTGCTCCAGTGTCCCGCACCCGTTGTCCCGTCGTAGGTCCAGGGAGTTCTCCACGGCGATTTGTATTCAGGCTCTGCTTCATGATCCTGTGCTGGCGCAGACGCAATTACGAGGAGCGCTGCGATCGCTGTGAACGTGAATATCGCAAAACGGCTTCGCAAGATGCACCTCCATGCTTGCAATCAGATGTTCTAAGCGCACAGGCTGTGAATCGCGCCACCAATGTATGGCGTTCAGGGCAACGACACTTCGTTACAAACCAAAGTATGGATGTATCGCGGCGGGAAAGGCTCAGTTACCATCTGTTCTGATCGAGGTCAGATCTGCCACAGAGAGGCGCGAGCGCAGCTGGCTAGGCCAGGGGTAAACCGTCCAAATCAATTCGAATCGTGAGCAGTTGCGTTCCGAAGAGCCGTACTGCTCTCGCATTCCCGGCACTGCTCGGCAGATGACTTGCCAGCCAGAGTTGGCGCTCACGCGGATCATCATCCGGAAGCAGACATGCTGTGCCCGTGTGCCAGTGATAGATCAGGCCTTCACGCAGCTTCAGACGTACGTGCGGATCGCGCTGGATGTTGCGGACATATCCCGCCTTCACCCCATGCTCTGCCACCAGCCAGAACTGGTCGGCGATACGCCCGTCGCCCACCGGCGTACGACGTGGCTTTCCGCTCTTGCGCCCTGTGGTTTCGAGCAACGCATACCCCGGCAGTGGCAGACCCATCGCAAGCGCTAGCTTGATTGGCGGGTTAAGAAGAAATTTCTGAAGCGTGTGCACGATTCGATGTTTCACACCCTATTCTCCGCACCCCTCGTGGATCGTTCCCCAGTTTGGGCCAATAAGAATAGACCATCACCTTCCGAATTAGCGACTCGGCAAGTCCAGTGAAATCGGCTCGAAGTACTTCGGTACGATGACTCTGCTATTCGGCGAGGAGGCAGTGACTTCTTGCACAAACGACTGCAGAGCGTCAATTGCAGGCTGCTGAGAAGCACCGTAAGGGGCGGTAAAGTTGTCCCAGTGTGTGGGCAGTACCAAGGCTGGAAAATGCAGGTCGCGCAGCAGTCGCCCGGCGTAGTCGTAAATCTCCTTTCTGGAAGAAGCAGCGCCGACCAGAACGGCATCGGGTGTCAACCCTTCAATTTCTCTCTCGATGTAATTCATCCCGCCAAACGCAAGAATTTGATGACCATGAAAACGAATGAGGTAGGCGAGCGTACCACCCTCCGGGTGCATCTGCTCCAGAGTCAAGGGTGCCTTCATGCCCGCCGGGGCTGTTGCCGAACTGAAATAGTGTTTGTGATCAAGTGGGCTGTGCAAGCTGGGAATCACTTTCAAGGAAAAAATACCGAAGTCGTAATCCTCGCCGCCGCGCACCGTAATCAACTGCTCTTCGGGCACGTGGTACGCCCGCACGACATTTTCAGTGCTCTCTGTTCCAATCACTGTGGCATGAGTCTTGAGAGCAATGTGAGGAACGTCGAGCACGTGGTCGTAATGTGTATGGGTGACGAGGACGAAGTCGGCTTTCTTAATGTGCGAGTCAATCACGGCCGTATCTGGCACCGCAACATCAGTCCATCCGTACTGTGGACGGTTGTCGCCAGCGGCACGTGCAAACGGCGCTCTACCGGGCGGTTGCGGCCCGTAGATTCGCGATAGGTACGGATCGAGGAGGATTACCGTGTTGCCGTCCGTGATTTCCCAGCCTGCCGTGCCCATGTAAGTGAGGGTCACTTGCTTGCTACTCGTCGCAGTCGGCGAATTCTGTGCCGCCAGAGGATAGATGAACATCCCGGCAAACATGAACGCAACCGCGAGTTTCAGGAACGCAAAGTCACACGCAGACCATCGGCTCATGACACTCACCTCCGTGCGCGTAAAATCTTATGCCAAATGCAGGTCGCATCACGCCTCTCGCTGTAACGCGGGAATGAGGAATTGGCTCAAGTGCATTGGCGGGCGCTATATCTCTTTCCGCGGGCCCTGGAAGCCCGGGACGTGTTCACCGCAGGCTTATGGGCAATGGGTACAACGCTAGCGCGGTATGAAGTGTCATTTGTTCAGCTCCACCGGCCAATTGACGACCAGCTCAAAGCGCTGCGTCTGTGCCGATGCGGGCGATGTGTTCATGATAAAACGGCCATCCGGTGAGACAGCGTACCAACGGCCATTGAGATTGCGAGCGGCCACCTCGAACAACGGGGTCGGAGTACCCAGTTCCACTTTACGCCCGGCAGTATTCAGTTTTACCGACATCAATCTCAAGTTTTCACGATAGAACATTTCCTTGCCGTCATGACTCCAAGCCGGCCTTTCACCACCATTGGTGGAGATCTGGTATTGCGCTCCGCCTTCCGGAAATGGGGTGATGTAAACCTCGTTTCTGCCACTCTGAGTTGACTCGTATGCCAGCCATTTTCCGTCGGGCGAAAATGCTGGTGCGGATCCGTCTGCCGTGGGGGGAAGAAACGAGCGCGGTTTTGCGCCTTGGGAGAGTTCAAGGCTGTAGAGGGTCAGTTTTCCCGAAGAGTCTAGAGCTGCATAGGCGAGATACTTCCCGTCGGGGGACGCTGTGAGGAACACCGCTCCGGGTTGCCCTTTTGAAAATGTGACCAAAGCCTGCTGGGCGCCTGAACCGTCGGTGGCTATGGCAAAGATGCCGTATGCCCCGCTCGCCTGCGCTGTGAAATAAACGTATCGGCCATCGCCAGACCATGTAGGGAAAGGCCCGAAATGGCTGCTGAGGGTTACCAGAGTTCGGGTTCCCCTGGAATCGAGAAGGAGAATGCGTTGCTGTTGAGTATCGGCGACAACACGCGAGCCATCCGGAGAAATTGCCACACTAGAGTACGCTGTCGCCTCACCCAGAGTGCCCAGCACTTTGCCGGTACGGTCGTACCAGACGAGCTGAGCACCGACCGGGCCCTGTCCGGTCACGTACAGCAGCTTGCCATCGTCCGAGACGGAGAATGGGCTGAAACCGAACGAGGAATCAAATGCCGCATGCTCGACAATGGCGACAGGAGCAGCGCTCACTATTCCACGGAGCGGGTCGAAGGGTTGCGCAACCAAATTGCCATCGCGCCAATAGATGAGGCGTCCATCAGCGAAGGCCACGCTTGTGCACGCCGGCATGATTGGGACGTCGCGTTGGGAGTCCAATGAGGCAAAATGAATCTCGTCCCCTCCGCTGCAAGCTCCAGCCGGCGCGCTCAGATAGAGGAAGTGCTCGCCATCCGGCAGGAAGTAAGGCCAGCGATGGCTACCAAGATCAGACAAGTTCAAAGCCGGCCGGGAGCTGGTTATCGCGACCGGTGTGCCCCCTTCGGCCGGAACCCGGAAGATGGGGCTGCCCCGTGTCGCCGCAAAAATGATAGTGCCCTTGCTACCCCAACTTCCCCCCCGACCGTCCTCTGCATTGCAGATGATTTGTACTGGTCCGCCATCAGCGGCCACACGCTTCAGCTTGCCATCAGCAAAGAAACCGATCTGCCGTGCGTCAGATGACCAAAAAGGGCCGTAACCTCCGCTTGTCCCGGCAATCTCCCGCGCTTCGACCGAACGCAGGGATCGTAACCAAATCGAGCAATCTCGATTACCAGCAATTGACCTTGACGCGGTCTCGCTCTTGCAACCGACAAACACGAGATTCTGGCCGTCGGGAGAAATCTGCGGCGGCCCATTTCGCCCCCAGGTATCCGGGAATACCCCAGCCGGAGGAGTGACTGAAACCAGCAACGGTGGGCCCGTCACCGCTCTCGTCCGGTAATGCACCGCGGATACTATGAGGGCTGCCGTGGCCAGCCCCGTAGCTGCACCGAGTCCGAAGAGGCGGAATCCCCGAGTTTTACGAGCATTACCGGCGGCCGGCTGCATGCTGGCTTGTGCCGCCCACCGCAATTCCCGCCCGACCTCGCGCACGCTCTGCCAGCGTTCAGCGGGTTCTTTGGCGAGGCAGGTCTGCACAACGTGCTCCAGCGGGGCCGGAGCTTGCGGAATCGGCTCCGGCTCTTTTTCCAGAATTGCCGTCATCACGCTCAATTGGTTCTTGCCGGGAAAGGCAGGTTTGCCGGAGATCATTTCAAACAGGACTGCGCCCAAGGCGAATATGTCACTTCGCGCGTCCGCGTCTTTGCCCTGTAGCACTTCGGGAGCAAGATACTGAAACGTGCCTACGACTTTGCCCTGCTCGGTGAGGGGGCTAGGCTGCGAGGTCAGCGAGGCAACGCTCAGCGTAGGTGCGGAGGGTGTCGGGGATCCCGTGCCAGCTGCTCCGAGAAGCAGAGCAGGAACAGGCTTAGCCAGCCCAAAATCGAGAAGCTTGGCGCCGGACTTGGTCAGCATGATGTTACCCGGCTTCAGGTCGCGGTGGGCAATCCCCGCCTGGTGGGCGCGGTCGAGGGCTTCCGCGATCTGAATTCCATACTCAAGCACCTGCTTCAGGGGCAATGCGCCGCGTACCAGCCGCTGCTGGAGCGTTTCGCCTTCCAGATACTCCATGACCAGGAAGTCGATTCCATCCTGGGTCCCGACATCGTGCAGCGTGCAAATGTTGGGATGGTTTAACGAAGAAATAGCCCGTGCTTCTCGCTCGAAACGCGCCTTCAAGGTAGGATCGACGGCAAGCTGGGATGGCAGAACTTTGATGGCGACATCGCGCCTCAGTCGAGTGTCTTGCGCCAGATACACTTCCCCCATACCGCCGGAGGCCAACGGCGCAACGATCTCATACGGCCCGAGTTTTGTGCCAGAGGCGAGGGCCATTATTGCCCGAAATTATAGTGCCAAAGATGAGGGCTGTTGACGATGTAGTGGTTGGCGTAGGCGGCACCAGAAATCATGGCCCGCTCGGGTGCCAGTCTGCGATTTCCCCCGAAACACCCCAGATAGAGTCTTTCAACCACCACAAAAAGCTAGAGACCCCGCCTGGCTCCATCCTTAGCAGGCCTTGAGGGTTGTTGGCTGTAGTGTGCTGGCTGAACCGTCGCATTCCTTCAAGACAAATACCCGGAAGTCGGACATCCTCAAGGCGTCTCTGCAGCTATTTTGCAAGGTCACCGCTCTCCGGAAGAAGCAGGCCGGCACAGTTGGGTCGAGGCAGTAACTATCCCGAGAGGCGAATTGCGGGTCTCACTGGGCACACTTTAATGTGGGTCGGGAGGGATGAAGTTGGATATGCACAGATCGCTGACTTTTGTTCTCCTCGCTTGCGTTGTAACGCTGAGCCTGGCTCTTGCGCAGACGCCGGCGAATCCATCGAATCCGCAAACTCCATCTCACCAGACGCAGACCACCATCGAGGGCCTGGTGCGCGATATCGCCTGCCCTATTCAGAACCTGGAAGCGACAGCGACTCATTTGAGCATGAAGTGCCTGCAGGAGTGCGCGAAGAATGGTTCCCCGCTTGTCATACTCACCAAGGAGGGCGAACTTTACCTGCCCATTTCCGACAAGATGCCGGATACGGATCAGCGCCAAGCCCTGATGCCGTTCCTCGGCAAGTATGTGCGGGCCTGCGGCACTGTCTACGAGAGGAAGGGAACGCGCGCCATCGTCATCGCCAGGATCGAGGAGCTGAAAGATGTGCCGCTGAGGATTGAGGATCAGTGATTATGATCCGAGGGGAACACCCGCCATGCTGCCGGTGGAGCCCCTGAAATACGATGGACCCACCTTGTCATGTGTGCCTGGTCGGCGAAGCCTGTGTCGGTGGCGATTCGGCAGAGGCAGTCAGATCCTCTGGTAATGCGCAGCCATGCCGCTCGCGCACGTGTTTCGGCACGAAAAATTGACGGGGCAATTCCGTAGGCAAGGGCGAAGCCCCGAGACACCGTTTCCCTGGCGAGGCCGTTCACTTCCGCCCACCTAGCGATATCGGTGCGATTATTTCTGGTCAGATCTTCGCGCAGCAGGTCCGGCCAGTCGTTCTTTCGAGCGGGGGAAGGGGCGCTTTTTTCTCGAAGCATCAGCTCCAGCAGAAGTTTGGCTTCGACTACGTCTTTCTCGGCCACCCGGGCCACTTCGTCGATCGCATCCAGACGATAGAGCCCACCGGTCCCGCTGGTGTCGGACCAATCCAGTCTTATGATCTTCAGCCCGGCAGTGATCCAGGGATTGGCGTGACAATCGAGCGTGGGATGGATAAGAACATCGCCGGCAGTGGCGCTGATGCGGCCTGCATATGCTGATTCGTCGAGACGACCCGCGAGCACGACCGTGGCATACGGGCGCAAATGCCGATGCCGATGCATGCTGAGACTGCTGGATACGGTTTCAATTCCCGGCGTGATCGGACGAAACATCGCCGTATCGATGGGCGAAGCCACGCTTTGATTGTACGGTGAATGGAGGGTTCTCCTCCAGTAAATCCCTGTTTCCATGCGACTCTCTCGTTGGGGAACAACATTACACGTGCCTCGCGTTGGGTTGTGGACTGGTGTGATCCTGTCTGTCTTCGTGGAGCAAGTCAAACGCGTTCAAGACAGAATCGCATCTGCATGAAAAGGTGCCGCTCTATACCATACGAGGCCTTTAGATCGTGAAAACAACCTATGGCATCATCGTTGGCGTCGTTCTTGGCTTTTGCGGGTTATTCATTGTCGCCCGTACAACCGGGCCGTCACGAAAAATTAATCTTCCCACCGGGAAAATGCTTACCACTCCCGTCCCTGGTTTCATTGGCCGTACGAACAGTTATCCCGCTACCATCGCTTTAAGTCCGGATGGCCGCTATGCCGCCTTGCTCAACCAGGGATACGGCATTGAGGAAAGCGGCGTGCGGCAGTCCATTGCGGTTCTCGACCTCAGCAATAACCAGCTGCGTGATTTTCCTGACGACCGCCTACGCGGCGATGAAAAATCGACGTCCGGGAGCTACTTCATAGGACTGGCTTTCTCGCGGGATGGAAAACGTCTCTATGCTTCCATGGGATCGATGACCGACAACGGCATTGCCATTTATCGATTCGCCGAAGGGCAGGTCACCCCGGATCGCTTCCTTCCAATTCCGCCACAGACGCCGGGGCCAGGGAAGATCGTCACCTATGACGTGGGCTCCAATCCGAAAGGAACCGCGGTGCCGTACCCGGCGGGACTGGCGGTACTCGACTCTGCTGGCGGCGATCGCCTGCTGGTTGCCAACAATCTTTCCGATACCGTCGTTCTGCTCGATGTTGCCTCTGGTCGAATTCTCAGGTCTTTTGATGTCAGTACCAACAAGTACGTGCCGACTGCCTATCCCTACACTGTCCTTGCCAACAAGAGCGGAACCAAGGCCTGGGTGAGCCTGTGGAATGACTCGTCGGTTGCGGAGTTAGATCTCAGGAAAGGGGAGGTCGCTCGCAGGATGGAGTTATGGAGGCCTTCGGATCCGGTCGCGCCAGGCACCCATCCCACGAGCCTGCTTCTGAACCGCGACGAAGATACGCTCTACGTGGCCCTGGCGAATGCGGCGACACCGCAAGCGGATGGCGTCGCGGCGATTGATTTGAAGCAGGGAGCGCCCTTCGGTTGTTATCGAGCGGCGCTCGGAAGCGACGACAAGCCGGGTGCGGCTCCGGTTGCCATTGCTCTTTCAGCAGATGAGAAATACCTCTATGCGGCGAGCACGTCGCTCAATGCGGTTGCCGTCTTTGACATTGTTCAGAATAGACGAAAGGCAGATTCAACCCGCGCGGAACCGGCGATCGGCTTTGTACCCACCGAGTGGTATCCGAGCGCGCTCACCCTGGCCGGCAACGACTTGCTGATCGCGAGTGCCAAGGGTGAAAGCAGCGGGCCCAACGCCGGGAATGCCAGCGTTCAGACCGGGTTGCATCCGAACAAACATCCGTACATTGCCACCCTGATTGCCGGTTCAATTCAACGCCTTCCCCTCAGCGAGATTGAAAAGAATCTGACAGCGTATACAAAGCAGGTGGAGGACGATGATCTTCTTCATAGCCGCACAGAAGAAATCGAGTTTGCGCGGGGGGGCGATCCCATTCGCCACGTGATCTATATCCTGAAAGAAAACCGGACTTACGATCAGATCTTTGGCGACCTTCCGGTCGGCAACGGAGATTCTTCGTTGACCATGTATGGAGCCGACATCACGCCCAATGAGCACAAACTCGCCCTGCAGTTCGGAGTGCTCGACAACTTTTATGACAGCGGAGACGTCTCCGCCAATGGCCATCTCTGGTCCGATGCGTCTGCCACTTCCGACTACATCGAAAACGTCTGGCCCATTATTTATCGTGGTGCAAAGCGGCCGGAGGATTACGGCAACCCGCTCGACCAGGAGGTTCCCGAGATGGATGATCCGGGAACCGGCTTTCTCTGGGACAACTTGGCCCGGCACAATTTGACCTACCGGATCTATGGAGAAATGACCGAGATGACGTTGTGCCGGGACGAAGGGACGGGTTCGCCGCGCGAAGGCAGGCCGGCAACCACCGCCGGCGGATGTCGAACACAGGAGATCAGGAAAGGGGATCCCCTGCCAGCGAACGTTGGCACTCCGCGCGGCGGGCCGAGCCCGTGGCCGTGGGCCGTTCCTCAGGTGAGAAGCGTGCGACCAACCAAAGCGGCGCAGCGCGACCACATGGATCCGCTTTACCCCAACTTTGAAATCGATTATCCCGATCAGCTGCGCGCCGACGAATTCCTTCGCGAGTTTGACGAATTTGTGAAGGCTCGCGGGACAGAGAAGGAACTACCGCAGTTTATCCTGCTGTACTTGCCGAACGATCACACGGGTGGGACGCGCAGGGGAAGACCCGCGCCTCGAGCTTCCGTCGCGGATAACGATCTGGCGGTAGGACGCGTAGCGGATGCCGTTTCCCACAGCCCGTACTGGGACGACACGGCGATCTTCGTTATCGAGGACGATGCGCAGAACGGGGCGGATCACGTTGATGCGCACCGCTCCCTGGCGCTGGTCATCAGCAAGTATTCGCCGCAGGGAGAGACACCCTTCATCGACCATCATTTTTATACAACGGTGAGCATGGTTCACACCATGGAAGTGCTGCTGGGACTTCCCGCCATGAACCTGTTTGACGCGCACTCTCCGGTGATGGCGCCGTTATTCGGTGGAGCAGGAACGCAGCGGCCCTATGCGGCGGATAACTCGAACCTGCGCAACGGGCTCATCTACGAGACGAACGGGAAATCGGCTCCGGGCGCAAAGGAATCCGAAAAGATGAATTTTTCCCGGCCCGATGCGGTCAACCCGCAGGAATTGAACGCGATTCTGTGGCAAGATGCGCGCGGGGACCCGCCCCTGCTCGACAAGTTCCGCGCACAGTACAGATCTCAGGCCGTGCGCGACATCCGCTAGTGCCGAGACAGGCTGCATCGCCGCCCGGGCAG
>Ga0126383_10001482_pt1 | contig 14660 bp, 11 predicted proteins | sample PanSoiMetPlot_35_FD_96882 | JGI IMG/M metagenome (GOLD analysis project Ga0126383, IMG submission 96882) | Tropical forest soil microbial communities from Panama - MetaG Plot_35 | ecosystem: Environmental > Terrestrial > Soil > Tropical forest > Bulk soil | place: Panama | collected 2016-02-17
CACAGGAAAGACGCGCAGGTAGTTAGGAAAGCAAACGAGAGATTGAAGCGCCGCCTCTGGCAGCCGTACTACAAGGGGCGCCGCGTCGTCCTGGAAGGCGGCAGCATTGACGTCAACGGGCGCGGCACGCTCCTCACCACGGAAGAGTGCCTCCTGAGCAAAGTCCAGGAGAGGAATCCCGGCTTCAATAAAGAAGACTACGCCGAGGTCTTCCGCGAATATCTAGGCGTGACCAATGTTCTTTGGCTCAAGAGCGGAATTACCGGCGACGATACACACGGGCACGTTGACGACCTGACACGCTTCGTTGGTCCCGCCACCGTCGTGACCATCGTCGAAGAAGATCCCAAGGATGCAAACTACGCCCCGCTTCAGGAGAATCTCGCTCTCCTGAAAGCCATGAAAGACCAGGACGGCAGTCGCCTGCGAGTGGAGACCTTACCTATGCCCGCGCCCGTTTACTTCGACGACTTCCGGCTTCCCGCCAGTTACGCGAATTTCTATATCGCCAACAAACTCGTCCTGGTGCCAACATTCAACGACTCGCGCGATCGCGAAGCACTAAATAAGATTGCGCGTCTACTTCCCGATCGCGAAATCGTTGGCATTCCCTGCCGCGACCTAGTTCTCGGCCTGGGGACCATCCACTGCATGACTCAACAGCAACCGAGCACCCGATAAGGGTGCGAGCAGTTCCTAACTCAGATACAATCTTTTTCCCCAAAGGAGGCCACATGCTAGCTTTACTGAATGCGATTCTGTTCGATGAGCGCATCTACTATTCTGAATATCGACGCGGGATCATCGGCTGGCTCTTGATAGGTCTCATCGCCGGCTGGCTCGCTGGAAAGATCGCTCGGGGCCGCGGCTTCGGTTGCATCGCAGACATTGTTCTTGGCGTAGTCGGTTCCTTCATCGGCGGCTGGGTCTTTGTGAAGCTTGGCATCTTTGGAGGCGGTTTCTGGTACTCGCTCGCGGCAGCGACTCTCGGCGCGGTGATTCTCGTCTCCATCGCCCATCTTTTTGCCGGCGACTCCCACCATTGAGGCTTCTATAGGGCGACTCTTCGCCTTAAAACCGCGCCCAAGCCTCGTTCTCGCCAGCCACCAGTCAAGTCATCCGTCGCTCCTGTGTGATACGATTCTCGTTTACGTGCCGGAGCCGATTCTTCATTGAGCAAGACCCCAGCTAAAACCGCGAGCAGATCAGCCCAGTCGCTCACCGCCTTCCCCCTTGGCGGACTCGGCGAATTCGGAATGAACATGATGGTATTGCGGCTGGGTGACGACATCATCGTCATTGACGCCGGCATGATGTTCCCCGAGTCGGAGCTTTTGGGCGTCGACCTGGTTATTCCTGACATTTCCTACCTGAAGCAGAACCGCGCGAAAGTCCGTGCGATCGTGCTGACCCATGGGCATGAAGATCATATCGGCGCGCTGCCGTACATCCTTCGCGATTTGAACGTTCCAGTGTACGGAACGCGCTTCACGTTAGCGCTGGTCAAAAAGCGTCTAGAAGAGGCCGGATTGCTCGAGTCCACAACTCTGCGCGAAGTCCTGCCCGGTCGCACGATCGAAATCGGTCCGTACGAGATAGAGTTCATCTCGGTAACGCACAGCACGCTGGATTGCGTGGCACTGGCAATCCGCACGCCGCTAGGCGTGATTATTCACACCGGGGATTTCAAGATCGATCAGACGCCCGTGAACGGCGCTTCTTTCGATTTGCATGCACTCGCGAAATATGGCCGGGAGGGCGTGCTCGCGCTTTTCAGCGACTCCACTAATGTCGAACGCCCGGGCTTCACGCCATCAGAGCGCGCCGTTGTGCCACGAATCGAAGAGTTATGCCGCTCAGCGCCTCGCCGCGTGATCTTGTCCTGCTTCGCGTCCTCGATTCACCGCATCCAGCAGGTAATTGACATTGCCGTGCGCGTCAACCGCAAGGTGGCCTTCGTAGGGCGCAGCATGGTCGACAACGTTGAAATTGCCCACTCGCTCGGCCTTCTTCAAATTCCCGACGGCATGGTCGTGCGACCGCAGGACATTCGCGGCTTCGATCCCAAGCGCTTGGTGATTCTGGCCAGTGGCAGCCAGGCCGAGCCGATGTCCTCGCTTTCGCGCATTGCTGTGGACAATCATCGCCACGTTTCTGTGGATGAAAATGACACGGTCATCCTTTCCGCCCGCATCATTCCGGGCAATGAAAAATCCATCTTCCGCATGCTGGATCACATGTTCCGCCGCCGCGCCCTTGTGTATTACGACAATTCCGGCGGCATGATTCACGTTTCGGGGCACGCCAGCCAGGAAGAACAAAAATTGATGCTGCAACTGGTGAAGCCAAAATATTTCATTCCGGTCCATGGTGAATATCGCCATCTTTTCCGCCACGCGGCGCTGGCGCATCAGCTTGGCGCAGTTTCTGAGGAAATCTTTTTATTGGAAAACGGCCAAGCGATCGAATTCAAGGATGATCGGGCGCAGCGGATCGATCCCGTGGCCGCCGGCCGGGTGCTCGTGGATTCCGGTTCGCTTGAAGAAATCGAAGAAGTGGTGATTCGCGACAGAAAGCACCTTTCCGAAGACGGCGTCGTCGTGCCCATCATTGCCATCGACAAACACACCGGAAAGCTGGAATCGCAGCCGGAAATCGTTACCCGCGGGGTGATGAGTGAGAACGGCCAAGAGCTATTGGTCGGCGCTCGGGAAGTCTTGATGAAAACTGTCGCGGAATCAAGCGCTGAAGAGAATTCCGACTGGGGCGTGATCAAAGAAAAGATCCGCGTCGACTTGAAGCGCTACATCAACAAACAAACTTCTAAGCGGCCGCTGATTCTGCCAGTTATCCTCGAAGTGTAAGCAGCTAAACTGCCGATGGCTGAGACTCCCACACAAGCGCCCACTCCCTCTTCCGGCCCCGGCAGCGCCGCGTTTGTTTTTATCCTGGTGATGGTGACGTTCGACTTCCTTGCGTTTGGCATCATCGCGCCGGTGCTTCCTGACCTCATTCGCCAATTTGAAGGCGGAGATTTTGCGCGCGCTTCAGCGATTACGGGCTATCTACTGTTTGCCTGGAACGCGATGCAATTTCTGTTTTCGCCGATTCTCGGCGCGTGGTCGGACCGGTTTGGCCGGCGCCCGATTATTCTTCTTTCCTGCTTCGGGCTGGGCATCGACTACATCGTGATGGCACTGGCTCCGACGCTTGGCTGGCTGTTCCTTGGCCGCATCATTTCGGGGATTACAGCGTCGAATGTTTCGACCGCCTATGCCTACATAACCGATGTCACGCCGCAGGAAAAACGAGCCAGACCTTTCGGGTACATTAGCGCAGCCGCAGGGCTTGGCTTCGTAATTGGCCCGGCCGTCGGAGGCTACCTTGGCAATTCCAACATCCGCGCTCCCTTCTGGGTCGCGGCCGTTCTCAGCCTGATTAACTCCTTGTACGGCGTTTTCGTGCTTCCGGAGTCGTTGCCGCGCGAAAGGCGGACCAAATCAGCCTGGCACATGGCGAATCCGCTCGGTTCGCTGAGCCTTCTTCGCTCGCACGCACAACTCGCTGGCTTGTCTGTCGTTGTTACGCTCTATTACCTTGCGCACAATTCGCTTCCTTCGATGTGGGCCTTGTACACCATGAAGCGTTACGACTGGACCAAAGGCGACGTTGGCCTTTCGCTCGCGGTCGTCGGAGTTTGCGCGTCGGTCATTTCGGGCGTGCTCGTGGGCCCGTTCGTCAAGCGGTTTGGCGAGCGGCGCAGCGTCCTGTTCGGACTGCTCTGCGGCACGCTGGGCTTCGCGGGATTTGCGCTGGCCCCTCGGGGATGGGTTCTGTACTCGGTGATTCCGTTCATCGCGCTGTGGGGCATCGCGGCTCCGGCGCTTCAGTCTCTGATGTCGAGGCGGGTCGATCCGTCCTCTCAGGGAAAGCTGCAAGGTGCGATCAATTCGCTTCGCGCAATCACCGGCATGGCGGGGCCAGTTCTGTTCACACAAATCTTTGCCATAGCGATTTCGCCACGCGCGACTGTTCACCTTCCCGGCGCACCGTACTACCTCGCGGCAGTTTTGTTGGCCTCCAGTTTGCTGTTGGCGGTGTACGTGACACGGCCTCAGCCGGAAACAGAGCAACTTGAGCCGCGTGGCGCGTCGCTTGATCCTTCCGACTAAACTCACGATTGCACCCAAATCCTTTCCACCACGACGACGCCTGAGTAGGACGTCAATGGCCTCTCCATAAACGCGAAGCTATTGAAACGCATCGCAATAAAAGAGGATAATCTCGATAGCAGCTGTAAACCAAAGGGCGCTTTGGTACAAATTTTCGACGAAACTGAATATAGCCTCTCCAGAAGGCGGGGGCGGAGGAGTCCCATGAGTGAGAGCAAGCCAGAAGAAAAGAAGTCGGGGACTACCCAGAGTGGACGAGGCAGGCGGCACATGGCTGTGCCCTCGCGAGAATTGTGCCTGTGCGGCCACCGAGCGACGGTTCATGCAGCTTACCGGTATGCCTGCCAGGCGCCAGGATCGCGCAAGGGCTTCTGCGAATGCATGCGTTTCATCGCGCGGAGCTCGCCAGTAGGAAAGAGATTGCGCTCTTTAGGCACGAGTGCGAAGCCCGATTGATTTGCTGTTCAAATAGTCCGCAGTGACAGCCTCATACTTGCCTCGTTCCTTTGGCCGGTATAGGCTTCCCCCTCCCAAGTGACAAGAGCAGCGGGACAATCATGGCTGGTAGACCTGTGAAGATCCGAGCAAAAGACATTCGTATTCTTGCAATAGTTCTCACGGCTGCACTCGCCTTTGCAGGCAGCACATGCTTGGCGCAAGCGCAGGTGGATGCGGGTATTGCGCAACGGCGCGCGGCCCATTTGCACCACGGAATCAACCTGAGCGAATGGTTCGCGCAGGTTTACGACCAGAAAGGCTATACCAAGGAACACTTCGATACATGGACGACAGCGCAGGACATTGCGCTGATCAAGGCAATGAACTTTGATCATGTGCGCCTGAGCGTGAATCCTCAGCCGATGTTCCGCCGGAAGCAGGCGGACCGCATTCCCGAGGATTACCTGGGCTATCTGGATGCCGCCGTGAAAATGATTCTGGACCAGGGACTCGCAGTGATTATTGACGTGCATCCGGATTCGGACTTCAAAGAAAAACTGGCCGCGGACAATGAGTTTGTGGAGCAGTTCGCAGATTACTGGCGGGCGCTGGCGAAACACTACTCCACCTGGAACGCGGACCTGGTGTCCTTCGAGGTTTTGAATGAGCCGGAGTTCAAGGATCGCTACCGCTGGGAGGGAGTGCAGTCCAAGTTGGCGGTAGCCATTCGCGAAGGCGCCCCAGCGCAAACCATCATCGTTGCGGGAGCCAATTGGTCCGCGGACAATGAATTGCTCTTCATCGAACCGCTGCGCGACCCGAATGTCATTTATAACTTTCATTTCTATGATCCACACGTCTTCACGCACCAGGGCGCAAACTGGAGCACGAACTACGTTCATTACCTGAAAGACCTGCCGTATCCATCAAATCCAGAAAACGTCGCACAGGCCGCTGCCCTAGTTCCCGACGCCGTGAATCGGCTGCAGGTGATTCACTACGGAATGGACCGCTGGAATGCCGCGCGGATAGACGAGGAGATCGCGCAAATCGCTGCGTGGGGAAAGCGCTGGAACGTGCCGCTGACGTGCAATGAATTCGGCGTTTATCGCAAAACGGCCGTGCCCAAGGATCGTGCGGAGTGGATTTCCGATGTCCGCACCACACTCGAGAAGTATGGCATCGGCTGGACGATGTGGGACTACAGCGGCGGATTCGCGGTAGTGGTCAAGCAAGAAAGCCGCACGACGCCTGACGAGCTGACCGTGAAAGCGCTTGGGCGGACAATGCCGGCCATTCCGCCGCAAAAGTGACGTGCGTCGATTACAAAGTGGAATCCCAAAATTTCAGATTTGTACTCAACGAGTCTTGAGGACGACACATGAACCTCGATATCGTCCGGTCTCCTTGTAGCTTCCTGAACGGGATGATTGGCTCGACAGCCTATGACGAGGTGCTGCGCGAATGGGAGACCTATTGGGAAAGAGAGGGGCGAGCCATCTCCGAGGCCGTCGACCGTGCCGGCACTCCTCGGGTTCGCATGTTCGACGCCGCAGGGAAGCGCGTCGATGAAATTCTGTATGCGCCCGAATACTGGCGTCTGCTGAAGAAGGGGTACCGCTCGGGAGTGCTCTGGCGCGCTTTCGAGGACAAGAGCCTGCTTCCTTCCCTTTTGTTGATGTACGTGACTTCGTTTTACGATTGCGGTCTCACCTGCCCGTATACCATCTCGCTTTCGACAGCGGTTCCGCTCAGCAAATATGGCGAAGACGGATTGAAGAAGCGCTACCTCGACAAACTGCTACAAAAAGACGATTCGGTTTGGCAAGGCGCAACTTGGATGACGGAGATTAAGGGCGGCTCGGACCTTGGCGCAGGCGTTGAAACGGTTGCACTTCAGCATGCTCCGAGCTGGCGTCTAACCGGCGACAAATATTTTGCCAGCAACGCTGGCGCGGAACTTGCCGTGGTAGCGGCGCGGCCGCAAGGGGCTGCTAGCGGCGTACGCGGATTGGCCTTGTTTCTCCTTCCTCGCTATCGGAGCAACGGAGAACTCAATTACACGATCCGGCGCTTGAAAGACAAAATAGCTACGCGGTCGGTGCCAACAGGCGAAATCGAACTGCGCGACAGTGAGGCGTATTTCCTTGGGAAGGCCGAAGAAGGGATTTACCTCATTCTGGAAGTGCTGAACATTTCGCGCATCGCGAACAGCATGGGCAGTGTCGCCCTAGCGCAGCGGGCGATTGCGGATGCGCTGCGGTACGCGGAGACAAGAATTGCGTTCGGGAAGCCCATCGTGGACCATCCCATCCTTCACCAGCAATTTGAAGAGCGCGTACGAGATCTGCGCGCAACCCTTGCTCTCGCCTGGGAAGCGGCCCAACTCTTGAACCAAGTTTGGCAGGAGCGGCCGCCGTATTCACCTCAATACCACGTGTTCCGCCTCCTCGCGCATCTCGCCAAGTTCCACACTGCGGAATTTGCAGTTCAAACTGCAAAGTGGTGCATGGAAGTGCATGGCGGCCTCGGCGTTCTGGAAGAATTCGGAGTGGAGCGCTGGCTCCGGGAAGCTATGATTCTGGCCATCTGGGAAGGAACGGCCCATCGCCAAATGCTCGACGCGCTGGAAGTCATTCAGCGCAAGCAGGCGCACCATGGCCTCCTCGAGCGTTTGCAGCAATCAGGTTCCGCCCCCGAAATGGGCGAGTTAGTGAACGAGATTGATGACCACCTGAAGCTGCCCGAGGCGGAACGGGAGCGCACTTGGGAACCGCTCGCCGCCCGCCTGGCCAAACAAACGGCGGATACGCTCTTGCGAACGATGCCGTCCCCTCGGGGCAAGCCGAACAAATAAACGCGAAACACCGGGCTGGCACGACCTGACCGAGTGTGAAGGCCCAGCTAACCCGCATTCTGGACTACAATCCCGCCATGGCGACCACCCTCCGGTCGTATGATCCGCACGACTTCGCGGCACTCTACAAGCTGGACCAGACGTGCTTTCCAGCGGGGATTTCCTACTCGAAGACCACGTTGCGCTATTTTTTGACGATTGCGTCGGCGGATTGCGTGATTGCGGAAGAGGCTGGGCGAATTGTTGGATTCATCGTGAGTGAGGAAAATCCGCCGCTGGCGCACATCATTACACTGGACGTGGATGCGAAGCATCGCAGGCAAGGTGTCGGAACTGCCTTGCTGGAAACTCTCGAATCGAATCTCAGTGCCCGCGGCGTGAGGTCCATCTTGCTGGAAACCGCAATTGATAACGAAGCGGCGGTTGCCTTCTGGAAGAGTCACGGCTATCGTATCGAAGCGACGCTGAAACGCTACTATCTCGGGCGCATCGACGCATACGAAATGCGAAAAATCCTGCCGGGCACGCCGAAGGTACAGCCGGCATAGAAGGAATCGTAAACTCAATGCCACTCTATCAGGCGATCGTCCTTGCCCTGGTGCAGGCCCTGACGGAGTTTCTACCGGTCAGCAGCACGGCGCATCTGATCTTGTTCCCATGGTTCCTGCATTGGCAGGATCCTGGCGAAGCTTTTGATGTGGCATTGCATGCGGGCACGCTGCTGGCCGTGATTCTGTACTTTTTCAAGGACTGGCTGACACTGCTGGTCTGCGGACTTGGAGGAAAATATCCTTCGAGCGCGACGCCCGAGGAGACTGCGCAGCATAAAAGGCTCTTCTGGTACATGGTCGTGGGAACCATTCCCGGCGCCATCCTTGGCAAATTGTTCGACACACAGATTGAAGAGCACCTGCGCCTGCCAATGATCATCGGTGTTTCCATGGTCGGCGTAGCACTCATAATGTGGTGGGCAGACACCCGGGCCAACCTCACGCGGAAGCTGGAAGAGTCAGGCTTAGGCGACGGGACTATCATTGGGACGGCGCAGGCGCTGGCGCTGTGGCCTGGCGTATCCCGTTCGGGCATCACCATCGCCGCAGGGCTCTTCCGCAAGTTCACTCGGGAGGCTGCAACCCGTTTTTCCTTCCTTCTCTCAGCGCCGTTGATCGCCGGAGCCGTAGTCGCCAAGCTGCCTGCGCTCATCAGGATGCACAAGGCTGGAGCTCTGGACTTGCCCTTGTCCACCCTGGCCATCAGCATTCTGGTTTCAGGCGCTGGAGGGTATCTGGTAATCGCGTTTTTCCTGCGTTACCTGCAAACACGCACGCTGAAAGTATTTATTGTCTACCGGGTCGTGTTTGGTATCATCATTTTGGTTTGGGCGTTCCTCCAGGCGGGATTGCGATAGCGCCAGCACCCGCTGCCACACTCAGCCTTCCCCAGAAGCTGAGGAGATTCCGTGCGCTTTCTTACACCGACTCAAAACAGGCGGCTGAACGAGTTAGTAGGGTTTTTGTGCATTTCGCTGGCGGTGCTGATCGCGCTGGCGCTGATTTCTTATTCGCCGCACGACGCTTCGCTCAACGTCAGCGCGCAGCCGTCCGATGGCGGCGTTACCAACAACTGGATGGGCCCGGTCGGCGCGTATGCAGGGGATTTGCTGTTCCAGGTCTTTGGCTTCGCCGCGTTTCTTTTGCCCTTAGCGATCGGAGTACTCGGCTGGCGCTGGTGCCGGAGCCGCGCGATCGACTCGCAATTCGCCACCATGGCTGGCTACTTCCTGTTGCTGGTCTCCCTGCCAGCGTTGCTCGCGCTGTTTCCTTTCCCTGCCGTGCGCAGCACCGTTCCTGCGGGCGGAATCGTGGGCTCGCTCATTTCCAGCGGGCTGCTCGCAGGTTTTAACTTCTGGGGAGCCTTGCTCGTTGCCGTGGCGCTTTTCTTCGCATCGCTGTTCATGACCACGAGATTTTCCTTTGCGGGGACCCATGCGTGGGCGACCGGGCCGAAGGGCCCCATCGGCAGAGTCGAGCGCCTTGGACTCCTCCAAAAAGCCCAAGCTCGCTGGCACGACTGGCGCGAGGGGCGAGAACAAGAACGTATGCGCAAGCGCGTGGAAGAATCGCGGCTCTCCGGCAGGAGGCCCGTGCCACCACAGGCAATTAGCAAGACGGCCTTGCTAGAAACAGGCAGTGCGGTTGGCGATAAGTCTGAAGCCGAGGAAGCTGATGAGAAGGAGACGAAGTCCAGCGTTGTAAAGGCTCCTATTTTTGTGTTTCACCGCGACACCGAAAAATCAGCGGCCAAGAAAGCAGGCGATCCCAAGATCGCCAGGGGCAACCCGAACTTCAAGCTTCCTCCTCCCTCCTTGCTGCACGAAGGGGAGCGCAGCCATAAACTGGATGAGGAGGAGCTGAAGCAACGCGCGCGCGCGATTGAAGCCAAGTGCCTCGAATTCGACGTGCAAGGGCGCGTTACTCAAATCAATCCGGGCCCTGTCGTCACGACGTTCGAATTCAAGCCGGAAGCAGGCATCAAGTACAGCCGCATCATCGGTCTAACCGAGGACTTGTGCCTGGCCTTGCAAGCCGAATCCATCCTGATCGAGCGCATTCCCGGCAAGTCCACGATCGGCATCGAGGTTCCGAACGACCGCCGGCAAACCATCGCCCTGCGCGAGATTATCGAAGCGCCGGAATTTATTCATTCTCCCAGCAAGCTGACGCTGGCAATGGGCCGCGACTTGCATGGCCGCATTCGCGTTACCGAATTGGCCGCCATGCCGCACTTGCTCATCGCCGGTTCGACGGGCACAGGAAAAAGCGTCTTCATCAATTCGCTGATGATGTCCATCCTGTTCAAGGCAAGCCCCGATGAAGTGAAAGTGGTTTTGGTCGATCCAAAACGGCTGGAGTTGAGTCTCTACGAAAACATTCCTCATTTGATTGCGCCGGTGGTGACCGATCCGAAGGTCGATTCGAACGTCTTGCGCAACGCAACGCGCGAAATGGAAAACCGCCTGAAGCTGCTGGCGCAACGCGGCGTGCGCAACATTGACCAGTACAACCGCACTTTCAAGAAGGAGCAATCGCTCTCGCTTTTCGAAAACGTCGAGGAGCCCCAGCACAAGCCGCTTCCCTACCTCATCATCGTCATTGACGAATTGGCGGACTTGATGATGGTGGACACGAATAATGTAGAAGAGTCCATCACCCGGCTCGCCCAAATGGCGCGCGCCGTCGGGATTCATTTGATTCTCGCAACGCAGCGGCCGTCGGTAGACGTGATTACCGGCTTGATTAAGGCGAACTTCCCCGCCCGCATTTCGTTCCGCGTGGCCAGCAAAGTGGACTCGCGCACCATTCTCGATTCGAACGGCGCGGAATCGCTGCTTGGCAGAGGCGACATGCTGTACTTACCCGCCGGGTCGGCGCGGTTGCATCGCATTCACGGTCCGCTGGTCACCGAAGACGAAATCACCGAAGTCTGCGACTTCTGGCGCGAGCAGGCCCACGCGAAGTATCAGGAAGAGCTGCTGGAAGCGCCGAAAGACGAGAATGGCAAAGCCGGCGAAGGAGCGGGCGAAGCGGATTCCGATAGCGGCGACGACGTGGACGACGACATCTACCAGGATGCGATTCGCGTAGTCTGTGACGCCGGCCGCGCATCCACTTCGACGCTGCAACGACGCCTGCGCATCGGCTATGGCCGCGCTGCGCGTCTGATCGACCTCATGGAAAAAGACGGCATCGTCGGCCCACCCGACGGCACCAAGCCGCGTGAAGTCCTGAAAAACCGCAACTGGATGAAAGAATTCGACGAATCCCAGCAATAATTCCTGCTAACTGAGCGCAGTGGACCAGTCTTGAATTTTTTGATTCCTGACACGAAGGAGGGCAAAATCCAAACCGGCCCACTACCCCAGCGCGAGTCGAAGGGTCGATAGTGGGCAAGTTTGAATTTTCTGAATCGTGACACAAGAGGTCAAAATTCAAACTTGCCCACTACTCAACTGCAACTCCTATTTGCTCCCTTCGTGGTAGTATGCGTCGCGCTCATGCTGCGCCGCCTTCATCTCGTCATTGGAATCATTGCAGTTGTCGCGTTTCTGCTGTCCGGACAGGTGCTGGGGCACCATCATCCTCCCATGGACCAATTGCCTGGGGAATTGCGAATGATGTACATCTCGCGACACATTTATCTGCTTGCCGCCGCACTGGTAAACACAGTGTTAGGCCTCTACCTGCATCTGCAAGCTTCGAGCTGGCGGCGCGGCCTGCAATTGGTTGGGTCCCTGCTCAGCCTGTTTTCTGTCTTTTCGGTATCCCTGGCCTTCGTTGTAGAGCCGCCTCTTGGCTTGGCAGGGCGGGGTTGGCGAAGTCTTGTCGGCCTGGTTGCGCTCTTCGTTGGCGTAATGACGCACTTCGTCGCGAATTTCGGCGCAACTCGAAGGGCCGATAGTGAGCCAGTTTGAATTTTCTGAATCGTCACACACGGGCAAAAATTCAAACCTGCCCGCTACCAAAGCCCGCTGAATTGACACCACTCGCTAACGCCCCTAAAATTGAAAAGCTTCAAAAAATGCCGGGGTAGCTCATTGGTAGAGCGCCGCCCTGAAAAGGCGGGCGTAGCCAGTTCGATTCTGGCCCCCGGCACCATCCTAGCCGTTTCCGGCGAATGACTATCCCGAACTACAACGGACACTGCTGCTTGAGACCGCTAGTTCGAAGCTCAGCTCCCCAATTATCGAGAGTTACTGCACCGTAAGCGTCACGGTGCTTGTGTGGCTCAGCGAGCCGGCCGTCGCCGTCACCGTAACTGGACTGGTGGCAGCCGGAGTGCCGTTGGCATTGCCGCCAACGCATCCAGCAGACACCGCCAGGGCTAACAGGACCAGAACAAGCGGCATATACGACGCGAGGCGGCGCGTTCGCAGACCCCGCCGCATAATCAAGAGCGCCAAGAACGCAAACAACACCGTCAGGACCCGGAAGACATAGAACGGTGGCACGCGAGGTGCAGTAGGCTGAGGCGGCATCTCGCCGCGTGAGGTCGTCGAGATCGTCAGGGTGACTGTCTGTTGCGTCGTGATTGGCGCAGTCAGGCTCGCGGGATTGAAAGTGGGCATCGTACCGCGAGGCAAAGCGCTCGTGGTGAAGGTGATGGAGTTCGGGAACCCGTTAGCGCCTGGTGTCACGGTGAAAGTGAAGGTGGCGGGCTGGCCTGCTTTAACTGTTTGCGACCCGCCTGTGGCAGTAAAGGTGAAGTCTATGCCGGTGCCATTGAGCGTCACCGTTTGCGTGGAGTTTGCGACCCCGCCAGCGTCATCCGTGATCGTAACGGTTGCCGGACCGCGCGCTCCAGTAGCGCCAGGAGTGAAAGTCACGTTGATAACACAAGTTCCTCCGGAGCCGGAGACGCTTGCGCCATTGGTGCAAGTCGTTCCAGAGGCTACAGCGAAGTCGCTCGCATTCGTGCCTGAGATGGCTACGGCGTTCGCCGCAGCAAGGTTCAGCTTAGCCCCGCCGTTGTTCGTTATCGTGATGGTTTGCGCGCTGCTCGCTACATTCACGCCCTGATTTCCGAAATTAATGTTCGCGGTGGAGAGAGTCGCAGTAGACGGCGTAGAGCCCGTGAGCGTAATGGTTTGGGTAGTGCTGCTTCCGGGAGCGCCGCCGGCATCGTCGGTAATCGTTGCCGTGGCGTTGCGAACACCAGCAGCAGTCGGCTTGAAAGTGAAGTTGATCGTGCAACTAGCTGATACGGCGACGGCAGCCCCATTCGTACACGTAGTCCCGGTCGCGATGGCGAAATCACCGGCATTCGCTCCGGAAATGGCGACTGCAGTAGCGCCCAGAGTCAAAGTGGCAGTGCCCGAATTCGTCACCGTTGCCGACTGAGCAGCACTGGTTGAATTGACAGCCGTGGTCGGGAAAGTGATCGCATTCGTGCTTAGAGTCACGGCCGGAGCAGTGCCGGTGCCAGCGAGCGCCAGCGATTGCGGGCTTCCCGAGGCATCGTCCGTGACAGTGACAGACGCAGCGCGCGCACCGGTCGCGTTTGGCTTGAAGGCGATGGCAATCGTGCAACTCAGCGTGGTGTTGAGCGAACCCCCACCCGTTGGACAAGGTGTTGCGCCCGAACCCGTCACGGTGAACTCGCCGGAGTTGGCTCCCGTGATTGCGATGCTCGTGAAGTTCAGCGTATCGGTGCCGGAGTTGGTGATGGTAATGTTCGTTGCCGAGCTCACAGTTCCGATGCGTTGATTCCCAAAATTGGGAACAGAAGCCGGGGTGAAAGTTACGGCGGGCGCCTTGCCCGTTCCGTTGAGCGTAATGGTCTGGGCTGCGCCAGGTGCGCCGGTGGCATCGGCGTTGTCTGTGATAGTGATGGTCGCCGCTCGCGCGCCCACCGTGGAAGGCGTGAAGGTCACGTTGATCACGCAGGTGTTGGCCGCCCCACCCGTAACAGTGGAATTGTTGGTGCAAGTGGTTCCGGTAGCGATTGAGAAGTCTGAAGAGTTCGTGCCGCCCAGAACAACCGTAGCGATGTTGAGGTCCGCGCCGCCGCTATTGGTAACAGTAACGGACTGAGCCGCGCTGGTAGTGCCGGTGCGCTGTGCTGCGAACGTCAGCGTTGCAGCTGACAACGTGGAGGTCGGAGCCGTGACGCCCGTGCCGCTAAGGTTGATGGTCTGCGCAGGCGAAACGTCATCCGTGATCGTCACGGTGGCCGTCTTTGCGCCAGCCGTGGCAGGAGAGAAGGCCACAACGATGTTGCAAGTGCCGTTCACGGGAATCGCCTGACTGTTGGAGCAATTCGTTCCCGCGGTGGTGAACTCAGCTGCGTTCGTGCCGCCCAAGGTCACTGCGTTTGCCGCAGCGAGATTCAAGATATCCGTGCCAGTGTTCTTCAGCGTGACAGTCTGCGTTGCACTCGTTGTAGTGATGATCTGATTTCCGAAAGCCAGCGGCGTGTTCGGAGTGAGCGTCACTGCCGGGAAGATGCCGGTGCCGTTCAACGTGTCGGGAGCCGCAGGCGTGCCACCCTGGAAAGTTACTGTTACCGTTGCTGTTTCGGCTGCGGCAGTTGAGGGCGTAAATGTCGCGGTAATCGTGCAGGTGTTACCCGGCCCCGGCGCAGCCGCCAGAACCAGGCTGTTTGCGCATGTTCCGCCGGTGATAACGAAATCCGCC
>Ga0126383_10001484_pt1 | contig 14653 bp, 9 predicted proteins | sample PanSoiMetPlot_35_FD_96882 | JGI IMG/M metagenome (GOLD analysis project Ga0126383, IMG submission 96882) | Tropical forest soil microbial communities from Panama - MetaG Plot_35 | ecosystem: Environmental > Terrestrial > Soil > Tropical forest > Bulk soil | place: Panama | collected 2016-02-17
CATCGTCATGTCCTGAGTGTGCATTCGGATCCCCACAATGTAACGGCAATCGCGCAGCAGAGCATCGACCAGTTGGGCCAGACGATACTTCGGATCATGGTTCATGAAACCTTCATCAAGCATCATCTCTTCCGCATAGTGCGCCCAGCCTTCGGCATTCGATCCGGCGCCCGTCAGCTTGCGCACTTTTGATAGATCCGGATTGTTCTTCAACCAGAGAAACTGGGTGTAGTGCCCCGGCCATACTTCATGCACCGACACGTTGCTCAACAAAGGAAAGTTGTAACCAGCCAGATACTCTTCCTGCTTCTCTTTCGACCAGGAGCGATCGGGCAACGTGACAAAGTAGTAAGCCTCAGTGGCTTTGGTTTCATACGGCCCGGGCGTGTCCATCGAAGCAAACGTCGTCGCGCGCATAAATGACGGCGTCTCCGCAACTTTAGCCTGGGCGCCGCCCGGGACCGTGATGATTTTCTTGTCGATGAGGAATTGGCGTAAGGCATCAAGCTGCAACTGCGCCGATGACAACAGATGGTCCGCAGTCGGATGATCGGTTTGGAGTTCTTTCAAAACGTCTTCGGGAGTTTTGTGTGGATCGATTCTTTTGGCCGCCTCGGCAAACGCCGCCTGGTCCTTATGCAGCTGGTCATAGCCGATTTGCAGAAGCTTCGCGAGCGGGACATCGACCATCTCATCGTAAAGCAGCTTGAGACGATAATTCTCAGCGCCGATGGCATAGGTCCCGGTCGATCGCGGCAGCAGATCCTTTTTCAACCACTCCTGGTAATTCTTCAATTCGGCCACGGCGGCTGCGTTGGTGCGCGTAAACTCGGCGACCAGTTCCGTATCCTTCACGCTGCTAAACGTGTCCGGCAGGGTGCTCTCGAAGAAATCGATATTCCCCGGCATCTGCTCGACGGCAATGTCGGTATAGATCTTCGGCGGATTTTGCAGCACGCCGCGGGCCTGCTCCAGGGCGCGCGGAATCTGTTTCTCGCGCTCGATCACCGAGCGCAGACGCGCTTCCAGCGGGGCAAAGTTTCGTTCGACGATCGAGAAAATGCTGTTGGTGACGGCGGTGGAATAATTATCAGGGTTCTTGCGCCACATCTGCACGCGTTCCTCTTCCAGCAGCGCGCTCTGGATGGTGGCGATCATGACCTCGCGATCGTCACGCTCCAGCGGCGCCAATGGCTTCGGATCGATCGCCTGAAACTCGGCCAGGTATTTCCGCAGTCTGGCCCGCGTCTGTTCGTGCGCGGCCGGCGAAAAATCTTCCAGCTGATTGTCGTATTGATGAAAGCCAACCAGAGTCGCCGCGGTCGGCCGGGCTTTGTAATAGTCGTCAAAGTACGCGTCGACGACTTCGTGGAAACTGCGTGGCTTGGCCATGAGCGTAGCGCTGAGCGCAATTGAAATCAGGAGGGCAAAGATAGATCGACACAGAAAACTTCGCATAGATTCCTCGGACCTGTTTAGGGATGAGTGCCGCCGCGAAAGACACGGTGGAGAACTAATTGACGCTCCCGTGCGAGTGCCCGTTGCCGGTGGCGCCGATTTCCCGCAATCGCTTGACGACCTGATCGATCAGCCAATTCGGCGTGGAGGCGCCCGCAGTCACGCCCACCCGATTTGCGCCATTCAGGTCTGCCGGATTGATTTCGTCCTGCGTCTCGATCAGGAAACTCTTGCGGCATTGCTCCTCGCAGACGGCCAACAACTTGATGCTGTTGGATGAATGTTTGCCGCCGATCACGTAGAAGACATCAACCATGCCGGCGAGCGCGCGCGCGGCATCCTGACGATCGCGCGTGGCGGAACAGATCGTGTTGACTACCTGTGGCTCGGCGTCGGCCCTGGCCTTCACGGCCTCGGCAACTTCGAGAAATGTTTTTAGCTTGAGCGTCGTTTGCGAGACGACCAGCGGTTCATGCAACAGCGGCAGTTGCTGCACCTCTTCGGCATCGCGCACGACGAAGGTGTTATCGGGAGCATAGCCGACGACGCCAATCATCTCGGGATGATCCGGGTTGCCGGCGACCACGACGTGACGGCCATCTTTCGCGGCCCGCTCAGCCAACCGCTGCACCCTGGTGACAAACGGACAGGTGGCGTCAACCACCTGCGCGGCCCGCTTTTCCAATTCAGCCTGAACCTGAGGCGTGACTCCATGGGCGCGAATGACGGCGATTTCATCCTTCGCCACCTGCGAAGGCTCCTGAATGGTGGCCACGCCTTCACATTCGAGGCGCTGCATCTCCTGGGTATTGTGAATCAACGGCCCCAGGGTGCGCACCGGCGCCCCGACGCCCAGCGCATCTTCAACCATTTCCACGGCGCGCTCGACGCCGAAACAAAATCCGTATTCGTTGGCTAATAAGACTTCCATGATTGTCACTCGAATCTTAGCATAGCAATTTAGGACGGACGAGCATGGCCGAAGCGCCTGCGCGCGCGCTACCTGACCGGTTCGCGCAGGATAATTTCAGCGGTGCGCGCAGCCAGGGCCGCAGCCTGCGGGTGCGTCTCCCGCAATCCAGCGATCTGCAACAGCGCTTCGCCGGTGCGCGCCAGCAATCGCACCAGGTCGCCTTCTTCCGCGCGGGTCTCATCGACCAGTTTTGGCCAGGCGATGCCGCTGACCCATAACGCGGCCGCGGCGGCGGCGGAAAAATTTATTTCCTCGACTGCTTCAATTCCCTCTTTCCATTCTTCATTGGCAACTTCAAATGCGATCTCTTCAAAGCGGATGAGCAGGGTCACCACGGCGTCCAGTTCCAGGTCGCCGTAATCGCGATCTTCGTCGGCGGCCAGCGCCGCGGTCAGCGCTGCCGCCTGCACTTCGGTCAAGGAGGTAAACAGATCCCGCTGCAGGGCTTCACCGATCAAAAGCGGCCGGTCGACGCGCAGGTCCGCGAGCCACTTACCGCGCTCGGTGACCTGCTCCGCCGCAAAATCGAGATATCCGAACTGTTGCAGCACGCGCGCGCATCGCCGGAAGGGCTCCCAGATTTCATCACGCAACCGGTCTATCTGCCTCGACGCATGCTCAATCGCGGCCGCTTCCTTCTGTAGCGACCACAGTAACTCCATCGCCAAACTGTGATCCGGAGAGGCTGCGGGCGCAAGCGAATCGATCAAGTCATTAATCAGTCTTACTGAATCCTCTTCACCGGCCTGCTCATCGCGCAGACACGGATCAGGCAGGGCCAACTGGTCGCGGCGGTGATAAATCTCTTCAAAGGCGGCGTCGACCCGGTCAGGTTTGGTTGAGAAGGTGGGGGCGAAGACACGGCCAATTCGCTGCAGCGGAAACGAGGCTACCCGTCCGTCTTCCTTAATCGCGGTCACGCTGTCGCGCCCGCGCGCAGTCACCAACGCCAGGCGTCTGCCGCTGCGGCCGACGGCCACGACGCGGCCCGGCGTGACAACTTTGTTCAGCCAACGCTGCCGCATTTCGCGGCGGGTCTGCGGTGCGCCCTCAAGCAGACGGGTGCGCGCGGCGGCCAAACGCTCCAGGCCACGGACGGATTTCACGGTCAGGTCGATCGAGTGACTACTAAGCTGGTCCTGAATCGTCTGTTCATGAGTCTGAAGCTGTTGCTCAAGTCCGTGGATGCGCGGCAGGGCATGACGATAAGCAAAACTCCGTTCCGCGATTGACCGGACGGCGGCGAAGTTGCCAAAGGCATCGAGCAAATTCAGCAACGATGTATAGGTGGCGCGAAACTGGCTTTCGAGATCGTCAGGCGGCGCCGCCAGCAGCTCGGCAATCTTCTGCGGATTCTGATGCGGACCCGGCGCGGCCACGATGAACCCCACCCGATCCTTGCCGCGGCGCCCGGCGCGCCCGGTCATCTGCTGCAACTCTGAAGCAGTCAGTGATTGCCAGCCGTTGCCGGTGCGCCGATCGGCGACCGTGACGACCACCGTCCGCGCCGGGAAATCGACGCCGGCAGCGACGGTGGCGGTAGCAAAGATGGCGTCGAGCAATCCCGCGCTCATCATTTTTTCGATGACCAGTTTCCAGGCGGGCAAGTGTCCGGCGTGATGAGAAGCCACGCCGCCGCGCACGATTGTGTCCCAATGGCGATGGCGCCGGATTTCGGGATTCTGCTCGACACAGGCGCGCATAAAATCGCGGCGCGCCTCGCGACGTTCATCTTTGGCAGCGCGGCGGCTGAGCGCGGCTTCGGTCGCAGCTTCATCGCACCGGCGGCGGGTCGGTAAAAAAACTATCGCCGGCAGCAAATTGTGCGCACCCAGCGCCGTCAGCAAAGTCGACGGCGGCATTTCCGGCATGCGAAGTTTCATATTTGCAACGTGTCAGAAGCCCGACCGTAAAGGAGGGCAATCCGCGCTACATTTATCCTTCCAGTTTTTCAGGTGGCCCTCCCTTACGGTCGGGCTTCTGACACTAGCGTCGTCGATAACTACGTCTGGGCCGCCGCGACTCGTCGCGCTGTTCAACGACCGTCGCGATTTCCCGATTCAATTTTCCGTTCGGCGCCAGCAGCGGCAGCAAACGCTTGTCAGGCATGAAGAATGCCGCCCGCAGCGGCACCGGACGATTGCCCGGCCGCGTGACCACGCTACAGCGGACCCCGCGCAGTTCTTCGATCCACCTGGCAAAGTCCAGGGCGTTGCCTATGGTCGCCGACAAAAGCAACATGCGAATTCGCGGCGGCGTCAGGATGATCGCCTCTTCCCACACGTGTCCGCGATCTTCGTCAGCGAGATAGTGCGCTTCATCGAACACGACCAGATCGGCCTGCACGACTTCGCCGCCGCGCAACGAATCGAACAGTTGATTACGATAAATCTCGGTCGTGCCGACAATGAGCGGCGCGTCTGAATTTTCTTTGCGATCGCCGGTCAGAATGCCCACGCGCTCGGCGCCAAACTCTTCGCTGAACTCGGCATATTTGGAATTTGTCAGGGCCTTTAGCGGGGTGGTGTACCAGGCGCGTTTTCCGCCATCGATAAGCCGGCGGATCTCTTCGCGGGCAATCCAGGTTTTCCCGCTCCCGGTGGGCGCCGTCACCAGCACATCTTCAAACTCGAGCGCCGTCAGGGCTTCGAGCTGGAACGGATCGGGAGCGAAGGGCGCCGCCGCGGGCGTGCCGATACCCGAGAGTAGTGATCGCAATTCACGGTTGTATGCAGCCGCATCGTGCTGCCTGGTGTGGGCTTGATCGCGGCCGGCCGCCGACGGGTCATGGTCGCGCCCGGGCCGCCGCTGACGCCGGACGCCGTGGAACCGATCTGATCGCATGACGGCATTGTAGGCCAAGCGGTGCTCTGCCGAAATCGGCCCGCGCCGCGCTCATAACGATTTATTCGTGTTTTGGTGACGTGGTTGCGACGAATCTTTGGCTGACTTACTATCGTTCCGACCGCAGCACGGCCCCCTTCCAGATCGCAACGTAGTGAGCGCGATTTGCGTCAAAGCGAGCGGCGAGACGCTTGAATCAAATGTTCAATTTTGCTGACACGGGTGGTTTGTTCGATCATTTTGAGGTAAACCGCGAGCCTTTCTGGCGCAAGATGAGCTGGCTGGTAGCGGGCTCCGGAGTTTGGCATCTGGTGATTTTGGCCCTGATTCTGCTGATTCCGCCGGTGCGGGATGCGTTTGCGCTGACGGCGATTTTTCGTGATGTGGGCTTCGTGGATCGGGCCTACAAGCACACGGAAATTGAAGACGCGGAGATAATCGATTTCAATACCGAGAAGTTCCGTTACCCGGACGGCTACTGGGCAATGGACCAGCAGGGACTGCCGCCGCTGACTCAATATCCGGTGGTCCCCTTCACCCCCACACATTATTCTCCAAACTTAAGACCGTCACCATCGCCCTCAGTCACGCCCACACCCAGTCCGACGCCCGGGCTGCCGCCAATCGCAGGCAACACGACCGGCAAGACCGGCCCGGGCAAGAACAATGAGCCCAAGCCGCTGCCCAGCGTCAGTCCGGAAGACAAAGCCGCCGCGCAAGCACAGAAAGACCTGGAGGCCGCGGCCAAGAAAAACGGAATCGAATTACCGGCTGAAGGTGAAATCAACAAAGCGCCGTTCAAGGCGCTCGCCAGTTATGCTTCGGATCTGCGCGATGCGGGCAAGCTTGATTTCAACAAATCCTTCGAAATCGCTATTGAGACGACGTTGGATAAGGATGGCAAGCTAATTAAACCGGTCGTGACCAGAAAATCCGGCGATGAAACCCTAATCGATCTCGGCAAGGAACTGGTCTCGGCGATGAATGATAGCGGCGTGCTCTTCTATCTGAAGAAGATCACTGAGGATAAACCGGGAGCCAAAGTAACTTTCACCATCAGCCAGCAAGGCACCGACGTTAATGCGATTGTTGAGACTGAACTCAGCTCGCCTGACAGCGCCCGGAGACTTTCAAACGCGTTCAGTCTGTTACTATCAACCGGAGCCAAGACGCGCGAAGGTCATGACGAAGAGATTCTCTTGAAGAACACCAAAGTCACGGCGGACGGAAACAAGCTGGCGTTTAAGTTGGACATGGAGCATCAGGCCGTCGTCGATATTGTCACCAGAGGCATGCAGCCGGACGCGTCGCCGACCGCGACCCCGGCGTACCGATAGACAATCGCAGCCTCCGCTTATTCGCAGTCATAACTCAACAGCCGTGTTCCGCCCAAACGCAATCGCAGTGTTGATTCTCCTGGCCGCCGGCGCTGCCTGCACCCAGGCGCGTAAGCCGGCGACGGATTCAACCCCAACTCCGGCCCAGGCGGCGACCGCGAGCTTCACCATCACGAGTCCCGCTTTCAAGGAAGGCCAGCGTATTCCGCGTCAATACACCTGCGATGGCGTAAATGTTTCGCCGCCGTTGGAGTGGACCAGCGTGCCCAAATCGGCCAGGACGCTCGCGATTATCGCCGATGACCCGGACGCGCCCGCCGGCACCTGGGTGCACTGGGTCTTATACAACTTGCCGGCGGACAACATCGGATTTGTCGAGAACCTGCCGTCGACCGAGCAGATTAAGGGCGGCGGCTTTCAGGGTCGAAACGATTTCAAGCAGATTGGTTACGGTGGCCCGTGTCCACCGTCAGGCACCCACCGCTACGTCTTCAAAATTTACGCGCTGGACACCGAGTTGCCGCTGAAAGCAGGGGCGACGAAGGCCGACGTGGAAAACGCGATGGCCGGCCACACCGTCGGACAAGCACAGTTGATGGGCACCTACAGATAAGGCCGGAGCGTTGGAGCGCACGCATCCTGCCTGCGGTTCGCCGGCATCCCTGCCGGCTATTTCTATTGAAATGCGAGCAGGATGCTCGCGAACCCACCCAAGGATGCGTGCGCTCCGGCGTTACGGCAACACACCGTCGGGAATTTGCCACGGATGCAGATCGATCTTCAGCCGATCAATTTTGATCATCGGATCGGTCGCGGCCAGGTCCTGCGCCTCTTTCAACGAATCAACGCGAAATACAAATATCCCGCGCAGGTCGCCATCGTCGCCAAACGGCCCCGCCATAACTAATTTCTTTGTCTCGGCCAGGCGCATGATGTTTGCCAGGTGGGCCTTTTGCAATTCAACAACTTCAGGCGTCTGATCGTCGCCGTCTTTGCGATTAGGACCTTTCTTCAAGAACCCAAAATAGACCATTTTCAGTTCCAGCGGCATCTTCGCCTTCTGAAAAATATCTTCCGAGTACCACGGATGCATTTCCGGCAACATTAAGCCGGCTTTCACCGCCGGGTCCGCGTCAATCCAGGTTTTGGCTTCTTCGCTCGAGGCGGCGCGCAGGATGAAGATCCCGGCCAGTTCAGGATCGGGGGCGAACGGCCCGGCAATCACCGCCTTACCCGATTGCAGTAACGCGACCACATTCCGCAAGTGCTGATGAAGAATTTGATTCCGGTCAGTCTCGGTCGTCGAAGCATACTTCGGCCCCTTCTTCATGATGGCCATTTGGAATTGGACCATCTTGTGTTCCTGCGCCTGGCAGAGTGCGCCGCCAAGCAACAAAATAAGCGTGAGCAGGAAACCTCGGATTCTCATGATTGCCCCCTCCCTATCAATTGCACCTTCCTTATCAGCAGCCCGACCGCCATCGCGGGCTCGCTCTAGCCACCGGCCTTCCCCCACGGTCGGGCTGCTGACACTAATCAATTTTGGCAGTCTTCACGCAAGTAATCGGCGGCAAGCCTTCGCGAATCAGCGTCCACGAATCGCCACCCGTGGCTGATCCAAACAGCTTGCCGCTACGCGTGCCGAAATAAAGTCCGGTTGGGTCATTGCGATCAGCCTTCAGGTTGTCGCGCAGAATGGTTTCCAGCGCGTCCTGCTGCGGCAGGCCGTCGGTCAACGGCTCCCATGACTCGCCGCCATTGCTGGTGCGATAGACGCGCAGCTTTCCTTCCGGCGTACAGCGAAACTCATCTGACTCAATCGGAATGATATAAACCGTGTTCGCATCGTTGGGATCCATCTCCAGCGCAAAGCCAAAATCGGAGGGCAAGCCCTGCCCAATATCCTGCCAGGAATCGCCCGCGTCATCGCTGCGATACACACCCCAATGGTGCTGCAGGAACATGCGATTCGGATTCGCCGGGTGAAAACCTACCTTGTGCACGCACTGTCCAAACTCCGGGTACTGCTGATCGGGGGGCATATGGGTTGCGCGGATTCCATTGTTTCGCGGCTGCCAATTCCGGCCTCCGTCTTCGGTGCGATAGACGCCGGCCGTGGAAATCGCAATCCACATGCGATCGGCATTAGCCGGATCAGAAAGAATGGTGTGCAGGCAAAGTCCACCACCACCGGGCATCCACTTGGGGCGATGCGGATGATCGAACAAACCACGCTCTAGCGACCACGACTGACCTGCATCCGTCGAACGGAACAGCGCCGCCGGCTCAACCCCGCAATAGAGCGAATCTGCGTCGTGCGGATCGTTGACGATTTGCCAAATCTGTTTCAGCGACACTTCCGAACCTTCGGGGAATTTAATGTTGTAGCTCTCCGGATCGCTCCAGCTCTTGCCAAAATCATTTGACGAACTCAGAAACGATCCCCAGTACGAGCTGTTGACGGCGGCCCATAATCTTTGCCGTCCGTTACGGCCATCGTAGTCAAAGGCGTAGACGCTGCGGCCCGGAAAATAAGGGCCGGCCTCCTCCCAGGTGGTGCGGGTCGCGTCTGAGCGAAAGATGAATCCGCCCTTCATCGTCCCCACCAGGAGCAGGTTGTCACCCGACTGAACATCGATTTGATTGGGCTTTGGCATCAGGCTTTGTCCTCAATTGAGTTTGATTTTGAAATGGCGTTGGATTATACAGCGACCTACCGACTGAATCATGTTTACCTTTACTCGATTGTTTTGTGACTCTTCAGGTGAATCGCATTTCGATGATCTGGAAATCGATCTCACCTCGGCCGAATACACGCCCGGCGTGCCCCCTATGGATCTCTCGGGTACTACGAGCGCCACCCAGGTTAGGTTTTTGGAAGCGCCCTCAGGCTGGACGAGTGACTGGCACACGTCATCGGCCCGCACGCTTTTCCTGGTGCTCACCGGAGCCTGGGAAGTTACCGCGTCCGACGGCGAGACCCGGCGGTTCAGTATCGGCAGCCCGCTGCTGGTGGAAGACACGATGGGCAAAGGCCACCTGTCGACCGTGACCAGCGTCGACGGCTCGCTGGCCGTGATGATCGAACTGGCCCGGCAGAACCTGGAGCCGTAGCGGCGGGGCCAGCGTGCGCTTTCAAGAGTTTAGGACGGCCCCTTGTGGACTGCCGACAGGCTACTCGATTCTTCTGACAGCTCCATGTACTGGTTGAACTGGGCAAGCTTTCATTCACACCGGCGCTTAGCCCGGCGTCGTCGCGCATGGCTACGGAAAGGAAACCGTTTTAAACGGTTTCCTTTTGATTTTTACCCTGCCGAACACTGGGCTAAAGCCACGGTGTGACTAAGAACCTGCCCTCCGCTATCTTTGCTCTGCCGACTGCTTCGTGCTAAAAGATGCTCCCGCAGACCCATCCACTTTTCTGGAGGACAATTCATGTCGTCGCATCGTACCGCCGCGGAGAAGTTCGTTCGCCGCTCACCCTTTTTGTTAGTCGTCTTGATCGCAATCGCAGTTGTCGGATTCAGATCATTTCATCAGACCGCGCACGCGAATGGTAACGGAGACACGCGCATGTTGCGCACGCCTACGGTGAGCGCGACGCAAATCGCTTTCGCCTACGCGCAGAATATCTGGACGGTGCCGCGCGCCGGGGGCATGGCCCGGCGCATCACCAGCTTTCAGGGCCAGACTTCGAACCCACATTTCTCGCCTGACGGGAAATGGATCGCGTTCAGCGGCGAGTATGCCGGCAACCTCGACGTCTACGTAGTGTCTGCCGAGGGCGGCGAGCCGAAGCGTCTAACCTGGCATCCCGGCGCTGATTCGGTGCAGGGATGGACGCCGGACGGCAAATCGATCATGTTCTCATCGACGCGCGCCACCTGGTCGCCCAGCGGCGCGCCGCGCTTCTGGACCGTGCCGGTCGAAGGCGGCGTCGAAGAACCCATGATCCTCCCGAGAGGTTTCCAGGGAAAGATTTCCGCGGATGGATCGCGCATCGCCTATCGCATGAATAATTCCTGGGATGACGAACGGAGGAATTATCGCGGCGGGCAGAATCGGCCGATTTGGATTGTCGATCTCAAAACTTACGATCTGGTTTCACCTCCGTGGACAGATTCAAAGGACATCGATCCGGTGTGGAACGGCGACACCGTTTTCTTCATCTCCGATCGGGACGGCGTCGAAAATGTCTGGAGCTTCGACACGCGCAGCAAGAAGCTGGCGCAGGTTACCAAGTTCATCGACTATGACGTGAAGACAATCGATTCCGGCGCGGGCGCGGTCGTCTTTGAACAAGCGGGTTACATTCACGAACTCGACCCCAGGAGCGGGAAGGAACACGTGGTCAACATCACGGCCACCGGTGATTTTCCCTGGATGATGCCGAAGTGGGAGGACGTCACCAATCGGTTGACGAACATGCAACTGTCGCCGACCGGCAAGCGCATTGTCGTTGAAGCTCGCGGCGAAATCTTTACCATCCCGGCAGAAAAGGGGGATGTCCGTAATCTGACGAACTCCAGCAACGCCGCGGATCGCGATCCCGCCTGGTCGCCCGACGGGAAATGGATTTCATACTTCAGCGATCGTTCCGGCGAATATCGGCTCTATGTTGAAGGGCAGGATGGACTGACGCCGCCGCGCGAAATCGTGCTCGATCATCCGACGCATTACTACACCTCCTCGTGGTCGCCGGACTCGAAGAAGATTCTTTTCACCGACACCGGACTCCACGTTTGGGTCCTGGATGTGGCCAGCGGCAAAGCAAAGATCGTAGGTAACGATCCCTGGATGGTGCCGACGCGTACGCTCAACCCGGTCTGGAGTCCTGATTCGAAATGGGTGGCTTATTCGAGCCGGCTGCGTTCGATGTATCACGCCATCTTTGTCGCCAATGCCGACACCGGCGAGAGCAAGCAGGTAACTGACGGTTTGGCCGACGCGGTGTGGCCGGCGTGGGACGCCAGCGGAAAATATCTCTGGTTCCTGGCTTCGACTGACTTCGGTCTGCGATCGCAGTGGCTCGACATGACTTCCTACGATCACGAAGAGAACTTTGGTTTGTATCTCGCCGTGCTGAAAAAGACCGATTCCAGTCCCCTGCTGCCGGAAAGCGACGAAGACCGTGGCGTCGGCAGCGCGCCGGCGTCGCCGGCTAATCCCGGCGGCGGGCCTGGCGGCGGCGGCCGTGGGCCGCGCGGCGCGAACCTCGGCGACGCGGCGGCGGCAGATACCGCCGGCGAACAGCAGGCGGATCAACCTCAGCGACGTCCACGCCCGCCGGTGAACGTGCAAATCGATTTTGACGGACTGGCTAAACGAATCATCTCGGTGCCCGGCGTGCCTGAGCGGCAATATTCATCGTTGCTCGCGGGCGCGGACGGAACTGTCTTCTATTTGGAAGCCGGCCGCGCGGGCGGAGGCGGCGGGGGCGGCGGCGGTTTCGGCGGCGCGGCGAATGATCTGATGCGTTATCGCCTCAGCGATCGGCGCGCGGCCACTTTCGTCTCGGGAGTCGCGGCGTTTGATGTCAGCGCCGACGGCCAGAAGCTGGTCTACCGCGCCGGCGGCGGCGGCGGCGGCCAGGGAGGCCCGGGCGGTGGCGCCGGCCGCGCGCCAAATCCCAACTTGTTTATCGTCGATGCGGCCCGCAATGCGCCGCAACCCGGCGCCGGCCGCGTGAACTTCACCCTGCGCATGTATCTCGATCCGAAGGAAGAGTTCAAACAGATCTTCAATGAGATGTGGCGCAACCAGCGTGACTATCTCTATGTGCCGAACATGCACGGCACCGACTGGAACAAAGACAAGGAGATGTACGGGGCGATGCTGCCATACGTCATGCATCGGGCAGACCTCAATTACCTGATGGACATGATGGGCGCAGAAATTTCCATCGGCCACTCGTACGTGCGCGGCGGCGATATGCCCGACGTGCCGAACTCGCCGGGCGGACTCCTCGGAGCAGACTTCGCCATCGAGGGCGGCCGCTATAAGGTGACCCGGATCTATGACAACGAAAACTGGAATCCCGACCTTCGTTCGCCGCTGGCCACGCCCGGCGCTACCGTGAATGTCGGCGATTATATTCTGGCGATCAACGGCGTCGAGTTGAAAGCACCCGACAACATTTACCGGCTGCTCGACGGCACCGCGAACCACCAGACGTCCCTGACGGTAAACGACAAGCCGACCATGGACGGCGCCCGCCATGTAACGGTGGTGCCCATCGCCAATGAGCAAGCGTTGCGCACGCGCGCGTGGGTTGAATCAAACCGGCGGCAGGTCGAGCAGCTTTCTAACGGCCAGCTCGCGTATGTCTATCTGCCGAACACCGGCCAACCCGGCTACACCAGTTTCAATCGCTATTACTTTTCGCAACAGGATAAGAAGGGCGCGATCATCGACGAGCGGTACAACGGCGGCGGGTCCGCGGCCGATTACATCATCGACGTCCTGCAGCGAGACTTCGACGGTTATTTCAACAACGTCGCGGGCGATCGCTATCCCTTCACCAGTCCCGCTGCCGGCATCTGGGGTCCGAAGGTAATGATCGTCAATGAGATGGCCGGCTCAGGCGGCGACCTGATGCCTTACATGTTTCATTACCGGAAGATTGGTCTGCTGGTCGGCAAGCGGACCTGGGGCGGGCTGGTCCATACGGCCGATACCCCGACCTTCATCGATGGCGGATCAGCGATTGCGCCGCGCGGCGGCTTCTTTGCTCGCGATAACCATTGGGCGGTTGAGAACGAGGGCGTCGCGCCGGACGTGGATATCGAGAACTGGCCCAAAGATGTAATCGCCGGTCACGATCCGCAGCTCGAACGCGCCGTCCAGGAAGCCATGCGTATGATGAAAGAAAAACCGGTTGACCGGGCGACGAAGGAGCCACCCTTCCCGACCTGGGGCGTGCGCAAGAAAGGAAACTAGCCGGTTACCACCATCTGGTAGATGTCTTAAGCCGGACGCGGGGCAGTAGCCCGACCGTAAGGGAGGGCTCCCTCCTGACAACGTCAGCAGCCCGCTCACGGTAGGGCTACTGCCTCACACGCCGCTGCAACCATCGCGGCGATAACAGACATCTGAAAACTTCCCGATCTATATTAATCGGAGTAATCATATGAAAATTAAAGCAGTTGTGGTTTCCCTGGCGCTGTTTACTATGAGCCTGGTAATCCTTAACTATCGGGCAACGCCGGCTCAGGCCACGAGCGATGTTGCCAATCCATTTTTCAACGAGAGCACCCTGCCGTTCCACGCGCCGCCGTTCGACAAGATCAAAGACAGCGACTATCAGCCGGCCATCGAAGCCGGCATGAAAGATCAGCTGGTTGAGATCGACAAGATCGCCAACAACCCAGCCCCGCCAACTTTTGCCAACACCCTCGAGGCGATGGAACGATCCGGGGCGCTGCTGACCCGAGTCACGAAAGTTTTCTTTAATCTCACGACCGCCAACACGAGTGACGCGCTGCAAAAGATCAAAGCCGAGGAAGCGCCCAAGCTGGCGGCGCATTCAGACACGATTTTCCTGAACCCGAAATTGTTCGCGCGGGTCAAAGCGATTTACGAGGGCCGCGACAAACTGAAATTGGATCCTGAGTCGCTCTATCTCGTCGATCGCTATTACAAAACATTCGTCCGTTCAGGCGCGTTGTTGTCTGAGAAGGACAAGGAAACCCTGCGCGGGCTGAATCAGGAAGAGGCCAAGCTCACCACCAAGTTTGAAGACGACGTGCTGGCGGAAACCAACAATGGCGCGCTGGTCATCGACAACAAAGCGGATCTCGACGGCCTACCGGAAAACGATGTCGCCGCGGCGGTCGAACTCGCGAAAGAGAAGAAGCTCGAGGGCAAATGGGTGATCGCTTTGCAGAACACCACCCAGCAACCCGCGCTGACCTATCTGAAAAATCGCGCCGTGCGCGAGCGGCTCTTCAATGCCTCGGTAACTCGCGGCAACGACAGCGGCGAGAACGACACCAAAGCGATTGTCACGCGTCTGGCGCAGTTGCGCGCCCAGCGCGCCAAG